>Ga0213850_1108345_pt1 | contig 15789 bp, 17 predicted proteins | sample LLC_MetaT_FD_164453 | JGI IMG/M metagenome (GOLD analysis project Ga0213850, IMG submission 164453) | Metatranscriptome of freshwater microbial communities from post-fracked creek in Pennsylvania, United States - LL:C (Metagenome... | ecosystem: Environmental > Aquatic > Freshwater > Creek ...
GCCCACGCTCAAGGTGCTGCGCACCGGCACCGACAACGTTCCCTTTCCCGTTCCCACGCTGAACAATGCCGTGAGCGCAGCGCCGGCAGCGGGCGCCGCGACGGGCAGTGGCAACGCCATGGGGCACACCGACTTCCACGCGATGAGCACGCCCAGCGTATGGCGCACCAACCGCACGTCGGCAGCGGCGCGCGTCGACGCGCTGTCCAGCGGCGGCATGGACGACTACGAGATCCCGGCGTTTCTGCGCCGCCAGGCCGATTGAGCCGCGACCTGCCAGCAGCTAAAATCGCCGGGTGCTACAACAAAGAACGCTGAAATCCCTGACCCACGCGGTCGGGGTCGGGCTGCACAGCGGGCAGCGGGTGGAAATCACCCTGCGCCCGGCTGCGCCGGATACCGGCATCGTGTTTCGCCGCGTTGACCTGCCCGAACCGGTGGACATCCGCGTTTCGGCGCTGGCGGTCACCGACACGCGCCTGGCGTCCACGCTGTCGTGTGGCAACGCGCGCGTATTCACCGTCGAGCACATCATGTCGGCGTGCTCTGGCCTGGGCGTGGACAACCTCTACATCGACATCACCGCCGAAGAATTGCCCATACTCGACGGCTCGGCGGCGTCCTTTGTGTTTTTGCTGCAAAGCGCCGGCATCGAAACGCAGAACGCGCCGCGCCGCTTTTGCCGCCTCAAGCAAGCGGTGGAAGTGCGCGAAGGCAGCGGTGCGCAACAGAAATGGGCGCGCCTGGAGCCGTTTCACGGGTTCAAGCTGAGTTTCGAGATTGACTTCAACCACCCTGCCGTGGACAGCACCGGGCAGCGCGTCGAATTTGACCTGAGCGTGGGTTCGTACGCGCGCGACATTGCGCGGGCGCGCACCTTCGGCTTCACGCGCGACGTGGAAAATCTGCGTGCCAACGGCCTGGCGCTGGGCGGTGGCCTGGACAACGCCATCGTCATGGACGATTACAAGGTGCTCAACGCCGACGGCCTGCGCTACGACGACGAGTTCGTGAAGCACAAAATCCTCGACGCCATGGGCGATCTGTACCTCCTGGGCAAGCCGCTGCTGGCAAGCTATTCGGCGTTTCGCTCGGGCCACGCCCTGAACAACCTGCTGCTGCGCGAATTGCTGCAACAAGCCGACCGCTGGGAGATCGTCACGTTCGAGGACGCGCGTGTGGCTCCCGCCGGTTTCCATCAGCCGGCGCGCGCGTGGTAGGGGCGGTGTGCGCCTGACGCGCGTTCTGGTGTTGCTGGCGCTGCTGGCGGCAATCGCCTGCTTTGCTGCCTACGCGCTCAGCGGCGACCTGCGCTGGCGCCGTTACGGCCTGTCCATCCTGCGCGCCACGGTATTTGCCGGCCTGGCGTTCTTCGGTGTGCTGATTCTGGAACGCGTGGTCTAGCGCGCCGCGCGCCTGCGCGGCGCGGCTGTCAACGGCTGCGGCCGGCGCGGTAGGACGCCGTGCTGGTAGTGCCCGCGCCCAGGCTTTGCGCGCCCGCCAGCCGCGCCATCGCCTTGCCGGCGTGCGCGTGCGTAATCGCCAGACCCAGCGCGTCGGCCGCGTCCGGCCCGGGAAGCCCGTCGAGCGCCAGCAGCCGTTGCACCATGGCCTGAATCTGCGCCTTCTGCGCGCGGCCGTGGCCGGCGACGGCCTGCTTCATTTGCAAGGCGGTGTATTCCGCCACGGGCAACGCGCGCGTCACCAGCGCCGTGATCAGCGCACCCCGCGCCTGGCCCAGCAGCAAGGTGGACTGGGGATTGACGTTGACGAACACGATTTCCAGCGACGCGCAGTCGGGCTGGTAGCGCTGCACGACTTCGCCCAGGCCGTCGAACAGCACCTTCAGACGTTCCGGCAGCGCGCGCGTGTCCAGGTGCTGCGTGCGGATGGTTCCGCTGGCGACGTAGCGCAGCGCGCCGCCGTGCGCGTCGACCACGCCGAAGCCCGTGGTCCGCAGCCCCGGGTCTATGCCGAGAATGCGCATACGCGCTCCACGGAGCAGCGTGCCCGGTGGCTGCCGGGGTGCGGGGCAGCCGCAGCTGCGGACCTGGCAAATGGCCGCGCGCTCACGGTAGCTGTGCGCCGCCCATGCGCTGCTCAATCACGCCGGCGCGCTCGGCCACGTAGGGCGAGCCGGGCAATTTTTCAAAATACTTGGGTCGCGGCAACATCACCGCCAGGCGCGCCGCCTCGGCGTTGCTCAGGCGGCTGGCGCTTTTGTGAAAGTAACGCTGCGCCGCGGCCTCGGCGCCGAACACGCCCTCGCCCCATTCCACACTGTTCAGGTACAGCTCCAGAATGCGCCGCTTGCCGAGCAGATGCTCGAGCAGCATCGTCAGCACAAACTCCTGCGCCTTGCGCAGCAGCGTGCGTTCGCCCGAGAGGAAAAGATTCTTCGCCAGCTGCTGCGATATGGTCGATCCGCCAACAATCTTGGGAGCACGCGCGCTGCCGCGCTGTTCCGAGCGCTGTTCGGCGCGGGCGTTGCGCTCCCAGGCCTTGTGCAGCGCGTCCCAGTCGACGCCGTCGTGGCTGGCAAAGGCGTCGTCCTCCGAGGTGATGACGGCGCGTTTCAGCGCGTCGCTGATGCTGGCGTAGTCCAGCCATTGCTGGCGCCAGTGCGACGCCGTTCCCGCGCGTTCCAGACGCCAGGCCTCGGAGCGCTGAAACGCGCTGGACTGCGGGTTCACCAGGACCAGCGTGGCAACGCGCGCCACAAAATACAGTTGCAGCGCGACGATGGCGAGCAAGCACAGCAGCAGCCCGCGCAGGATGGCGCTCATGGCTGTGCGTTGACGCGCGCTTCCAGCGTCTCGTCCCGTGTGAAGCGAAAGCGCGACACCACCACGATCTGGTCGGCGCGCTGGCGCATGGCGCGCGAGAAATTGCCAAAAGGCCCGGCGCTGCGGGCGATCGCCGCGGCGCGCCGGTCCAGCGCCTTGTTGCCCGAACTCACGACGACTTCGGTGCCCAGCACCGTGCCGTCGTGGTTGACCGTGACTATCATGGTCAGCTCGCCGTACAGCTTGTGCCCGCCCTGGGTGGGGAAGTCCTCGGTGCCGCGTTCTTCAATGGCACGGCGCAGCGCGTCGTAGTAAGCCGCCTCGGCGCGCTCCTGCGTCGCCGGGCTGATGTAGCGCTTTTTCGGACGCTCGTTTTCGCTGTTGATGCGGCGCTCGATTTCGGCGAGCAACTTGGCCAGCTGTTTGCGCTTTTCTTCGCGCTCCAACAGGTCCTGCGGCGCCGCCGCTGCGCCCGGGCTGGCCGGCGCCATGGTCGCCAGCGCGTCGCGCACCTGCGCCAGCATCAGGGTTTGCTGCTCGGCCAGGCTTTGCAGGCGCGTGGCCTGCGCCTGCTCGGACGCGTCGCCCGGATCGTTCATTTCGGTCGGCGGCAGCGGGCTGGTCGCGCGCCCGGACGCGGCGTCACCGCCCCCTGCCAGCGTGGCCTGGGCGATCGCCCGCGCCTGTTGCGGCGCTTCCTTGCTGTGCGCGTTGACCAGTATCACTTCCAGGGGGGTGTCGCGGAACGCGCGCTGCAGTGCCTGCGGGTCGGTGAAGTGCAGCGTCAGCACGCCCGCGTGCAGCGCCAGCGAGGTGCCCAGGGCGAGTTGCAAAGGAGTGAAGGTGCGCGCCATCATGCAGACGTGACATCATCCGGTGTCGGCGCCTCGTCGGCAATATCGACAGCGATTTCCAGCGGGCCGGCGATGGACTCGAATTCCTCGTCGTCCGGCGCCGCCTCGGCCAGCGCAGCCTGGTCCGCAGTGGCCGGCGTGGGCGCGTCCAGCACTGCGACGACGCTGCCGCCCACGTCCAGCATCACCAGGTCGATCGCCCCCAGGCGCACGCGCACGCGCGCGTTGCGCGCCAGTCCCTGGGCGCCCGTGACCGGCAGCACCAGGGGCAGGGTGTCGGCGCGCACCAGGTTCTCCTTGAACACCTGGCCGTCGATTTCCGCGATGGCGTTTTGCTGCAGGTAACGCAGCGTCCAGAAACGCTCCATGGCGCCCTGGTAGCCGTTGTACGCGCTGTACGCCGCGTCAAAGCTGCTGATGATGGAAAACAGTTCGGCGTCCTTGGGCTTGAAAGGCGCCGCCAGCGCCGCGGTCTTGCCGTGGCGCGCGCAGGCGATGATTTGCCACTGGTTCACCAGGTCGGTGTAGCGCCGCAAGGGCGAGGTGCTCCAGGCGTAGCAGGCGACGCCGATGCCGGCGTGCGGCAGCGCCTTGGTCCCCATGCGCACCTTGATTCCGGGTGCCAGACTCGCCTGGCTGCGGTAAATCGCGGGGACGCCGCATTCGGCCAGCCACGCGCCCCACTGGCTGTTGGCCAGGATCATGGCCTCGGCGACGATCAGGTCCAGCGGCGCGCCGCGCTGGCGTGTGCTGATCTGCACGGTTTCGTCACCGCGCGGTTCGTCGCCGGATTTCTCCAGCAGGCGAAAGTTGTAGTCGGGGCGATTGAAGGTTTCGGGTTTGCCGCGCTGCAGCTCGCGTCGCGCCTTCAGCGCCTGCGCCAGGCGAAAAAGAAAGCCCAGCTGCGGGCGCAAAGCCTGCAGTGCGGCGGGCTCCGGCACGTCGGCGACATGGTCCGGGTCCTGCAGCCAGGATGCGCTGACGAGCGCGTCCAACTGGTCGTGGCGCAGGTTGTGTGCGACCGGCACGCGCTCCAGGCGCGTGCTGCTGGCGCGAATTTCCAGACTGGCTTCGTCCAGCGTCAGGTACAGCGACACCGCCGGGCAATCGCGCCCTTCCTGCAGCGTGTAGGACTGGACCACGGCGTCGGGCAGCATGGTCACCTTGTGGCCCGGCATATAGACCGTCGAGAGGCGCGCACGCGCCAGCTGGTCGATCGCGCTGCCCGGCTGCAGCGCCAGCCCCGGCGCGGCGATGTGGATTCCCAGCGTGACGCTGCCGCTGCCCAGGCCTTGCAGCGACAGCGCGTCGTCAATTTCGGTGGTTTGCGAGTCGTCAATCGAGAACGCCTGCACCGCGGCCACGGGCAGGTCGGCGTCCATGGCGGGTGCCTGCACGGCGGGAAAGCCCGTTCCCTTGGGGAAGTTCTCGAGCAGGAAGCGCTTCCAGTGAAACAAATAGGGCGAGCGGATGGCGCCGGCGTTTTGCAGCAAGGTCAGCGCCGGCGTCTGCGTGGCGCGCGCGGCGTCGACCACGGCTTTGTATTCGGGCGCGTTCTTGTCGGGCTTGAACAGGATTTTGTACAACTGCTCGGCCACCGGTTCAGGGCACTGCCCCTGCGCCAGCGCGTGCGACCAGAGCGCGATCTGCTCGGCTTGCAGGCGCTTTTTCTCGATCGCGGCGAGCGCCTGCGCAAGGACTTCGGCCGAGGCCTTGCGAAAGCGCCCCTTGCCGGCGCGCCGGAAATAATGCGGGGCGTCAAACAGGCAAAACAGCATGCCGGCCTGCTGTTCCTGCGTGGCCTGGGCAGAAAAATAATCGCGCGCCAGGTCGGCAAAGCCGAACTCGTCTTCGGGCGCAAATTCCCAGGCCATTTCGAGTTCAATCGCCTGCGCCTGCTGCTGTGCTGCGGCTATCCAGGCAGCCGGGGCGGGCTTTTCGAAACGCAGCAGCAGGTTGGCACCCTTGACCTTGACGCGTTTGCCCGAGTCGAGCTCGACCTGCGCCGAGTTCTCGGTTTCAGACAAGATGCGGCCAGCCTGGAACTTTCCAGCTTCTTCAAAGAGTACAAACATGCGCGGATTGTCCCAGACATTGGCGCCTGCCCTGGCGGCGCTGGCTCAGTCCTTGGGCGCTGCGAGCTCGAGCGTGAGGCTGGGCGCTGCGTTGGCGTCGGTCGCGAGCACGGCGCGTCGCCGGTCCACCGATTGCAGCATCCAGTGCTCGTCGACGCGCTGGCCCACGCGGACTGCGCGCGCGGGTTTGCCGTCGGTCGCGATCAGCGCCGCGCCACTGCCGCCGCGCTCGGCCACAACGCCGGTCAGGCGGTAGTGCACATCGGACGCCGACGCGTTGCCAGCCAGGGCGTCGTCGGTGCGCGCGCCCAGCAGGGTTTGCAAGGCGCGCAGGTCGGGCGTGCGCTCGCGGCTGTTCGCGGCCTGCGCGACCTCGCTGACGCCGTCGGCGTTTGCGGCTGCGGGCCAGCGCAGCGTCCAGTACGCCACACTGAGACCCAGCAGCGCCGCCAGCACCAAGGCGCTAGCCCGCGCGGACCATAGGGATAGCGGTGTGATACCCATGCCTGCGATTATCATGGAAGCGCGGCCCTCGGGGCGGCTTAAACCTAGGAGTTCTAAACGCATGAGCTTGTTGCCGAATGGGCGCGCGCGCTTGCAGCGCGGCTTTACCCTGATCGAACTGATGGTCGTATTGGTCATCATCGGCGTGCTCGCTGCGCTTATCGTCCCCAACGTCCTGGAGCGTGCCGACGAAGCGCGGGTGACTGCGGCGCGTACCGACATCGCCAACCTGGTGCAGGCGCTCAAGCTCTACAAGCTCGACAACCAGCGCTACCCCAGCGCGCAGCAGGGCCTGGCTGCGCTGGTCAGCAAGCCGGCCGGGGACCCCGTCCCCGCCAACTGGAAGCCCTATGTAGACAAGCTGCCGAACGACCCCTGGGGTCGCCCCTACCAGTACCTGAACCCGGGCTTGCGCGGCGAAATTGACGTCTTTTCTTTTGGCGCCGAAGGCAAGCCGGCCGCAGATGGCAAAGACTCGGCCATTGGCAGCTGGCAATAACTTGCCCGCGCGTCGGCGCAGCGCCGCTGCGGCGCGTGCGCGCGGCTTCACCTTGATCGAACTGCTGGTGGTCGTCAGCCTGATACTGCTGTGCAGCGTGGGCGTGGTGCTGTCCTTGCACGGCGCGCAGGACCAGCGCGTCGCGCGCGACGCGCAGCGCCTGGCCGTTTTGCTCGAGTCGGCGCGTGCCCAGTCGCGCGCCGCCGGCGCGCCGGTGCAATGGCGCGCGCTGCCCGGCGGCTTTGTTTTTGACGGTCTGGTGCGCGGCGCCCTGCCGGGCAAGTGGCTGGACGAGGCGACCGCGCCGGAACCCGGCACCTCCTTGCAACTCGGTCCCGAGCCCATCATCGGCGCGCAGGCGGTCACGCTGGGCAATGCGCAGGAGCCGGGGATGCACTGGCGGGTGGCCAGCGATGGCGTGCACGCGTTTGTCGCAGAACCCTTGGCGCAGGGGCAGCCATGAGGCCGGGCGCGCGCGGTTTCACCCTGGTGGAAGTGCTGGTCGCGCTGGGCATTGTGGCGGTTGCCCTGGGGGCCGGCGTGCGTGCGATCGGGGCGCTGGACCGCGACGTGCAACGCCAGCGCCAGGCCGTGCTGGCGCAGCTGTGCGCCGAAAACGAACTGATTCGCTGGCGCCTGGCGCACCAGATGCCGGGCGTGGGCGACAGCAGCAGCCCCTGTCCGCAGTCCGACACGCAGTTCACCGTGCAAACGCGCGTGCGTCCCACGCCCAACCCCAATTTCCTGCGCATCGAGGCGCAGGTTTACGAAGGTGCCGTTCCCCTGCTGCAGGTGGCGACGGTGATGGGGCGCTACTGATGGCGCGCCGCAACCCGCGTGTGCACGGCTTTACGCTGGTCGAGTTGCTGGTGGCGCTGCTGGTACTGGCGGTGCTCGCCGGGATGAGCTGGCGCGGTCTGGACGCCATGGCGCGCGCGCGCAGCCAAATCAGCGCGCGCTCCGACGCCATCCTGGCCGTGCAAACCGGCTTGCTGCAATGGGGTGCGGATCTGGACGCCATGGCGACGCTGGCTCCGCTGGGCGCAGACGGCAAGCCTGCGCCGGGCGTGCTGGACTGGAACGGCCAGGTGCTGCGCTGGGCGCGTTACAGCGCGCTCGACGTGCCGCTGGCTACGAACGGCAGCGCCGGCGCAGCGGACGCTCAGGGCGCCGAGGCCGAACGCGCTGCGCCGGCCACTGGTTTGCGCGTGGTTGCCTGGAGCGTGCGCGCGGTCGACGGCCAGGCGCAGTGGTTGCGCTGGCAGTCGGACGTATTGCACACCCAGGGTGATTTGGCCGCAGCCTGGGCGCAGGCTGCCGTCTGGGCGCAAAACCCGGACGCCATCAGCCGCCAGCGCGAGCTCGCGCTTCTGCCGCTGGCACAGTGGCATGTCTTCTACTACCGCAAGGACGCGTGGACCAATCCCCTGTCCAGCACCGACGCAAACGCGCCCACGCCGGACGGCATCCGCCTGGTGCTGGAGCGCGCTCCCGGAGCCGTGCTGGGCGGCACGCTCACGCGCGACTGGATGCGCGCGACGCTGGGAGGAAACAAGTCGTGACGCGGCGCGCGTCCGGTGCCGCCCTGATCACCGCCATGCTGACGGTGGCGCTGGTCGCCAGCCTGGCGGCGTCCGCGCTATGGCAGCAATGGCGCAGCGTCGAAGTCGAAACCGCCGAGCGCACGCGCATGCAGTTTTCCTGGGTGCTGAACGGCGCACTCGACTGGGCGCGCCTGATTCTGCGCGAGGCCGCCAAGTCCGGCGCGGTCGACCATCTGTCGCAGCCCTGGGCCGTGCCGCTGCAGGAGGCCCGCCTGAGCAGCTTTCTGGCGGTCGACAAAAGCCAGCCGGACGAGGTGCTGGACGCCTTCCTGTCGGGCGCCATCAGCGACGAGCAGGGTTTGCTCAACGTGAACAACCTGGTGCTTGCGGGAGCGCGGTCCGACCCGGACTACGCGTGTTTTCAGCGGCTGTTTGCCTACCTGGGCCTGCCGCAGCAGCAGCTGGACGGTCTGCTGCAGGCTGTGCTGGACCAGCAGTCGGCGCGCAGCGCAGGCGCGCCCCTGCAGCCGGTATGGCCCGAGCAACTGGTGTGGCTGGGCCTGCCGCAGCGCAGCGTGCAGCTGCTCTTACCCTTCGTAACCATTTTGCCCCAGCGCAGCCCGCTGAACCTGAACACGGCGCCAGCCGAAGTGCTGTACGCCAGCCTGCCCGGTGTGTCGCTGGCGCAGGCGCGCGCGCTGGTGCTGCAACGCCAGCGCGCGCACTTCGATAGCGTGCAGGCCGGCATCGCCGCCGCCGGTCTGCAAGCCGCCGCGCTCAAGACCGACGCCTACAGCGTGGGCAGCCGGTATTTCCGGGTGCGCGGGCGCTTGCGCATTGGTGGCCAGGTGGTGCAGGAAATATCGCTGCTGGAACGCACGGGAATCGACGTGCGCGTGCTCTGGCGCAGGCGCACGGCGGACCCGGTGCAGGGCCTGGTCGCACCCCTACAATAGTCCGCACGACCCATGAGTACGCTGATCGTTTATCCGTCCTTGCCTGGCACCGCTGCCGCAGCGGAATTCGTGTACGTGCACAGCGACGAGAGCGGTCGCACCCTTGCGCAAGGTCAGGCCGAAGCGCACCTGTTGCCGCAGCGCGCGCGCGCCACGCCGCTGCACCTGGTCCTGCCTGCGCTGGCGCTTTCCTGGCATTGCGTGACCTTGCCCGAAGGCCTCAAGAAAAGCCTGCTGTCGCGACGCCAGGACGCAGCGCGCCTGCGCGCAGCGCTCAGCGGCTTGCTGGAGGAGCGCGTTCTCGACGAGCCCGACGCGCTGCACTTTGCCGTATTCGATCACCCCACGCAAAGCGACGCGATCTGGGTTGCGCTGTGTCAGCGCGACTGGCTGCGCGACTGCGTCGCCAGCCTGCTGCGCGCCGGCCACGTTCTGGGGCGCATCAGCGCCGAAGCGGTCCCCCTGCCCCTTGCGCAAGCGCCGCAGGCCTGGATCACTGCCGACCTGGCCGATGGCCTGTTGCTGTTCGCCGGGAGCGACGGCGTCAGCGCCTTGCCCCTGGGGCCGGCGTCCATGCAATGGGCGCAGGCGCAAGCGCAAAGCCAGGGGCAGGGCGCGCTCGCCCTGCAGTGCGAACCCGCGCTGCTGACGCAGGCCCAGCCGCTGTGCGACGAAGCGCTGGCGGTGCAAACGCGCGCCGAACGTTTGCGCGCGGCAGCGGCCTCGCCCTGGAACCTGGCCCAGCTTGAATTCAGCGCGCAGCGCTCGGTGCGCTGGCTGCGCAAGCTGTCGGCCGCCGCAGCGCAGATGGCGTGGCAGCCGCACTGGCGCGCTGCGCGCTGGGCACTGGGGTTGTTGCTGCTGACGCAGGTGCTGGGGTTGAACGCCTATGCGTGGCGCCAGCGCCAGCTGCAGGACGAACGCCGCGCCGCCCTGGTCGCCGTGTTGCGGCAGACCTTCCCCCAAGTGACGGTCGTGCTGGATGCGCCCTTGCAAATGCAGCGCGCAGTCGACGCCCTGGCGCAAGCGCGCGGCCTGGGAGTTGGCCCCGATTTTTCCCAGGCCCTGGCCGCTGTGGCGGGCAGCGAATGGGCGCAGGGCGCGGTCCAGTCGCTGGACTGGGCCGACGGGACGCTGCGCCTCAAGACCGAACACGCCGACGCCGCGCAACTGGCGCAATGGCAGCGCACCTTGTCCGCCGCGGGCTACGCCCTGCAGCTGCGCGACGGCGAATGGCAGCTGCGCGAACGGAGCGCGCGCTGATGGCCGCACCCCGCGCCAGCGCCCTGGTCTGGTCGGCGTTGGCGCCGCGCGAGCAAAAGCTGGTGCTGCTCGCCGCCACCGGCGTCGCCCTGGCACTGCTCTGGTTCGTCCTGCTGCGCCCGGCCCTGGGCGTGCTGCGCAGCGCCGAGGCGCAAACGGCGGCGCTGGACGCCGACGCGCAAACCCTGCAGGCCTTGCGCGCGCGCGCGCTGGCCTTGCAAAAACTCCCGGTCTACAGCGCGCAGGAACGCCTGGCAGACATCAGAAATTCGCTGCCACCGCTGGGCGCGGGCGCGCACCTGCAGTCGCAGGGCAATCAGGTCGTCGTCACTTTGCAGGACGTGCCTGCCGCCGCCTTGGGCAACTGGCTGGTGCAGGCAGGCGCCAGCCTGCACCCGGCGCAAGTGCACCTGACGCGCAGCGGCGAAGCCGGCGCCGCGCGCTGGAGTGGCACGCTGTCCTTCGTCCTGCCGGCTTCGGGTTCCTAGCGTGGTGACAAGCTCCCGGCCGCCGCACCCGCCACGCGCACGCACGGGCTGGCGGTGGCCGCTTGCCGGGCTGCTGCTGGGGGCTCTGGCCGGGCTGTTGGGCTTTGCCCCCGCTGCCTGGGTGCAGGCCGGTGTGAACGCCGCGAGTGCGCAGCGCCTGCAACTCAGCGATGCGCAAGGCAGCGTCTGGCAGGGTTCGGCGCGCCTTGCGCTCACCGGCGGCAGCGACGCGCGCGACGCGCTCGCCTTGCCCGGGCGCGTGGTCTGGGACCTGGGCCTGGAGGGCGTGCATGGGCATTTGCACCTGGATCTGGCGTGTTGCACGGGAGCCGGGCTGGACCTGCGCTTCGCCCCCGGCTGGAACGGCTGGACCCTGCAGCTCGCGCCGGGCACGTCGGTCTGGCCTGCCGCCATGCTGTCGGGGCTGGGAACGCCCTGGAATACCTTGCAGCCGCAGGGGCAACTGCAGGTGCAGAATGGGGCACTGGAATGGCGTGCGCTGGGCGACCATTGGCTGCTGGACGGCGCCGTGCAGATCGACGCACTGGACATGGCGTCGCGCCTGTCCACCTTGCGTCCGCTGGGGAGTTACCGCGTGCAGCTGCGCGGCGGTGCCCAGGCGACGCTCAGGCTGGATACACTCAGCGGCCCCTTGCGTCTGGAGGGCAGCGGTGCCTGGCTTGCAGGACGCCTGCATTTTCACGGGACAGCCAGCGCCGAGCCGCAAGGCGCAGCCGAGCTGGACAACCTTCTCAACATCATAGGAAGGCGCGAAGGCGTGCACTCCGTTATCGAACTGGGCTAAAGATGATGATGCGACGATTCCTGCAATTCTGGTGTTGTCCCTGCGCGCTGGCGTGCCTGGTCTGCTGCGGCAGCGTGCAGCTGTGGGCGCAGCCTGCGCCGGCAGGCGCTGCGTCGGACCCGGCATCTGCCGCGTCGGCGCCGGCCAGCGTTGCGGCGCGCTCGGCCTCGGCGCCGGTGGGCGCCAGCCCGGGCAAGGCGGCGCACGCAGCGCCCGTCACGCTGAACTTCCAGAACGCCGACATCGAGGCGGTCGCACGCGCCATGGCCAGCCTGACGGGGCGCCAGCTGGTGATAGACCCGCGCGTCAAGGGCAGCATCACGCTGACCAGCGACGACCCGATGTCGCCGGCGCGCGCCTACAACCAGTTTCTGGCGGTGCTGCGTTTGCAGGGCTACACCGTGGTGCGCGACCAGGGGCTGGACAAGATCGTTCCCGAGTCGGACGCCAAGCTGCAGAGCGGTGCCGTGGGCGTCGGGGGAAGCAACCCGGGCGGCAGCGTGATCATGACCGAGATTTTCAAGCTCAACTTCGAGAGCGCGGCCAATCTGCTGCCGGTGTTGCGCCCGCTCATCAGCCCGAACAACGTCATCAACGTGAACCCGGGCAACAACTCGCTGGTCATCACCGACTACGCGGACAACCTGCAGCGCATTGCGCGCATCATCGCCGCGAGCGACGTGGCCAACGCCAGCGACCTCGAAATCATCGCGCTCAAGCACGCCATCGCCAGCGACCTCGCTCCCTTGCTGCTGCGCTTGCTGGAGCCGCCAGCGGGCGCAGTCGCAGGCGCGCCCGGCGCAGCCGGCGCAGACAGCGGCTACAAGACGACCATCATGGCCGAGCCGCACAGCAACAGCATCATCGCGCGCGCAGCCAACCCGGCGCGCCTCTCGCTGGTGCGCTCGCTGATTGCGCAGCTCGATCAGGAGGCGGTGCAAGGGGACACCGGCGGCGGCAATATCCACGTGGTCTACCTGAAGAACGCCGACGCCAGCAAGCTGGCTGCCACCCTGCGCGCCGTGCTCAGCAGCGACGCGCGCGGCGCCACTGCGCCAGCGGCCAGCGCGCCAGCCAGCCCTGCGGGCGCTGCCGCCAACGCGCTCGCGCTCAGCAGCGCGGGTAACGTAGGCAGCGCCACAGGTCCTGGCCAGGTGCAGGCCGACCCATCGACCAATTCGCTCATCATTACCGCCCCGGACCCGCAGTATCGACAGCTGCGCGACGTCATCGACAAGCTCGACGCCCGGCGCGCGCAGATTTTTGTCGAGAGCCTGATCGCCGAGGTGGACGCCAATCGCGCCGCCGAATTCGGCATTCAGTGGCAAGGCCCCATAGGCCGCGCGGGCGACACCAACATCGGACTTCTGGGAACCAACTTTGGCAGCGGCGGCAGCAACATCCTGACGCTGGCGACGCAGGGCGCGGCCGGTACCGTGCTGCCGTCGCAGGGCCTGAACGCCGGCGTCGCGACGCAGGTCAACGGCACCTACACCCTGGGATTTCTGGCGCGCTTTCTGGAGCAAAACGCCGACGGCAACATCCTGTCCACGCCGAATCTGCTGACGCTGGACAACGAGGAAGCGAAGATTGTCGTCGGGCAGAACGTTCCCTTTGTGACGGGCCAGTACACCAACGCCAACACCGGGGGGACGGGTTCGGTGAATCCGTTCCAGACGATTGAGCGCAAGGACGTGGGCCTGACGCTGCGTGTCAAGCCGCAAATCAGCGAAAACGGCACGGTTCGCCTGACGATCTTCCAGGAGGTTTCCAGCGTGGACGCGACCTCGGTCAATTCGACCGCAGGCCTGATCACGAACAAGCGCTCCATCGAATCGAACGTGCTCGTCAACGACGGGCAAATCGTCGTGCTCGGCGGCTTGCTGCAGGACACCTACGGCGGCAACAACAGCCGCGTCCCCGGACTGGCCGACATTCCGATTCTGGGCAATCTGTTCAAGAGCGAATCGCGCAGCCGCAACAAAACCAATCTGATGGTCTTCCTGCGGCCCGTGGTGGTGCGCGATGCGCAGTCGCTGGAAGCGCTCTCGGTCGATCGCTACCAGCACATGCGCAGCATGCAGCAGGACGCGCAGCCGGCGCCCAGTTCCGTCATGCCGATCAACGCCGCGCCCGTCATGCCGGAGCTGCCCGAAGCGCCAGCGCCCAAGGCGGCGACGCCGGCAGCCAGCAAACCCTGAGGCGTCCTGCCATGCGCTATCCGCTGCCGTATGCCTTTGCACGCAACCAGCAATTGCTGCTGGAAGACGACGGCGGCGCGCTCACCGTGTGGGCGCACGCGGGAACGCCCGCGTCCGGTCTGGGCGAAGTCATGCGCAGCTACCGCGTGCCGCAGCTGGCTTTGTGCGCGCAGCCCGAATTGCAGCAGCGCATCAGCGTGGCCTATGCCCAGGGCGAGTCCAGCGCCGCCACCGTGGTCAGCGAAATCGAGGGCGACGCCGACCTGGAGCGCATGATGCAGGAGCTGCCGGCGGTGGAGGATTTGCTGGAGACCTCGGACGACGCGCCCATCATCCGCATGCTCAACGCCTTGCTCACGCAGGCCGCGCGGGACGGCGCCAGCGATATCCACATCGAACCCTACGAGCGCCACAGCAGCGTGCGCTTTCGCGTCGACGGCAGCCTGCGCGAAGTCGTGCAGCCGAACCGCGCCCTGCACGCGGCGCTGATATCGCGCCTCAAAATCATGGCGCAGCTGGATATTTCCGAGAAGCGTCTGCCGCAGGACGGGCGCATATCGCTGCGCATCGGTACGCGCGCCATGGACGTTCGCGTCAGCACCTTGCCCAGCGCGCACGGCGAGCGCGCGGTCCTGCGCTTGCTGGACAAAAGCCAGGACAAGCTGGCGCTCGAGGCCGTGGGCCTGCACGGCAGCGTGCTGCAGCGCATGCACCAGCTGATCGCCCAGCCGCACGGAATCATTCTGGTCACCGGGCCCACGGGTTCGGGCAAAACGACCACGCTGTACGCCGCGCTCAACCGCCTGGACACCGCGCGTTCCAACATCATGACCGTTGAGGACCCGATCGAGTACGAGCTGCCCGGTGTCGGCCAGACGCAGGTCAATCCCAAAATCGACCTGAGCTTTGCCAAGGCGCTGCGCGCCATCCTGCGCCAGGACCCGGACGTCATCATGATTGGCGAAATCCGCGACTTTGAAACCGCGCAAATCGCCATCCAGGCCTCACTCACCGGGCACCTGGTGCTGGCAACGCTGCACACCAACGACGCGGTCAGCGCGGTCACGCGCCTGATTGACATGGGGGTGGAGCCCTTTTTGCTGAGCTCTAGCCTGCTGGGTGTGCTGGCGCAGCGCCTGGTGCGCAAGCTATGCCCGGGCTGCGCCGGTGCGGGCTGCGCGGCCTGCGCCCACACCGGCTACCAGGGGCGCACCGGAATATTCGAATTGATGGTGAGCGATGACCGTTTGCGCGCACTCATCCACGCGCAAGCGCCGGAGGCCGACTTGCTCGCCTGCGCGCTGGCGACCGGCATGCAGCGCATGCGCGACGATGGCGAGCGCTTGATTGCAGCGGGAACGACCTCGCGCGCCGAAGTGCTGCGCGTGACGCGCGACTGAACTAGCCCCGCGCCAGCGCCACCAAGCCCAGCACCGCCAGCATGAGCGGCTGATGCAGCAGGTAGTAGCCCAGGCTGTGGCGTCCCAGCCAGGCGAGCGCGCGCGTGCTGCGCTGGCGCTGCACCCACCGCGCGCTGCGCTGCAGGACTTCGGGTGCGCGCCGCAGCAGCAACTGGCCGATGGCAAGGCCACACCACAACGCGGCCACCCAGGGCAGCAGCGGCGCGTAGTCTTCCGTCACCGGCTTGGTGTCGATCAAGCCCAGCCAGTTCAGCCAGGGGGTGTTGAACGCCTGCAAAGCGGGCCAGGCGCGGTGCAGGCTGGGCGCCGCCAGCCACAGCAGCAGCGCCAGCGCTGCCCCCGCCCACAAACCGGCGCGCCAGCGCGCGCTGGCGCGGGCCAACAAGGTCATCA
>Ga0213850_1226372_pt1 | contig 15638 bp, 15 predicted proteins | sample LLC_MetaT_FD_164453 | JGI IMG/M metagenome (GOLD analysis project Ga0213850, IMG submission 164453) | Metatranscriptome of freshwater microbial communities from post-fracked creek in Pennsylvania, United States - LL:C (Metagenome... | ecosystem: Environmental > Aquatic > Freshwater > Creek ...
CGCCTCCACCCAACCACGGCGGTTGTTTTACTGAAGGGTGTTTTTGACGGCGTCGGGCAGCAGCAAGGGCAAGACGCCAATGCCCTCTTCCAGCAACTCAACGGCCTCTTGCGCTGTGGCTTGACCGCGAATGCCGCGTTCCACCGCCTCGCCCTGGTGAATGCGCCGGGCCTCGGTGGCAAAGTTGTCGCCCACATCTTCGGTCTGCGCCATGACCTGGCGCGCCATGTTTAACCAGGCCGCTTGCAGGCTTTGCATCGAGGGCGTTGGGAGGGGGGTCACTTCCGTCAGAGCGCTTGCATCGCTTGTGCCCTCAGGCGCTGCCGCCGTGGCGGGCTCGTCTCGCGCCGACTCAGACGGGGGCGCATGCTGCGCCCGCAGGTTCAGGCGGGGGGCCGACAGCATTTTGTGCACCTGCTTGTCACCGCACAGGGGACACTCAATGAGGCCCTGCTGCAACTGTCGCTGAAAATCGTCTTCCGAACCAAACCAGCCCTCAAAGAGGTGCTGGGATTGGCATTGCAGGTCTAAAACCTTCATTCAGGTGTTCAAGCCCCAAGCGTGAGCACAATCGCCTTGGCACACAAGGCCATCAAACCGCCTGGGAACAGGCCCAAAACCAAGAGCAACAGGGCATTGATTGCCAACACCACGCGCACGTCTTTGGGGGCCGAGACGGTGGAGGCGGTGATGGGGGCATCAAAGTACATGACCTTGACCACGCGCAGGTAGTAGAAAGCACCGATCAAGGACATGATCACGGCGAACACAGCCAGGGCCAGGTAGCCATTCACACCGGTGGTGATCAAGGCTTGCAAAACCGACAACTTGGCGTAAAAACCAACCAGGGGCGGAATACCGGCCAAGGAGAACAAGCAGACCGACAAGATGCCAGCGTACAAGGGGCTGCGTTGGTTCAAGCCCGCCAGGTCAGCGATTTCATCGCCCTCGAAACCGTCCCGTGCCAGCACCAGCAAGACGCCGAAAGTGGCCAGGGTGGTCAAGACATAGGTCACCACATAAAACAAGGCCGAGCTGTAGGCGTTGGCGGCCGGCAAGGTGGAGCTGTCCACCACCCCCGGAATCAAGCCCAGCAAGACAAAACCCATTTGTGAGATGGTGGAGTACGCCAGCATGCGCTTGACGTTCTTTTGCATCACACCACCCAGGTTGCCGATCAGCAAGGAGCCAATCGACAAGACCACCAGCATTTGCTGCCATTCGGTTGCCAAGGGCAAAAGGCCTTCGACCAGGAGACGAATCACAATCGCAAAGGCGGCGAATTTGGGCGCGCCTGCCAACATCAAGGTCACCGAGGTGGGGGCACCTTGGTACACATCCGGCACCCACAGGTGGAACGGCACCACGCCCAGTTTGAAGGCCAGGCCAGCCACCACAAACACCAGCCCGAAGATCAGCACTTGGTGGTTCACCTGACCCGAAGAAACGGCCTTGAAAACAAAGCCCAGGTCCAAGGAACCTGTGGCACCGTACAACATGGACATGCCGTACAACAAGAAGCCGCTGGCCATGGCACCCAGCACAAAATACTTCATCGCCGCTTCCGTGGCCACCCCGTTGTCACGGCGCAAGGCCACCAGGGCGTAACTGGACAGTGTGAGCAATTCCAGGCCCAAATAGATGATCAGGAAATTGTTGCCCGAGATCATCACAAACATGCCCAGCAAAGAGAACAGGCCCAGCGTGAACAGCTCGCCCCCGCGCAACATGCCCCGATCGGCTGAATAGGGGCGTGCATAGACCAAGGTCACCGCCGTCGCAATGGCGGCAAAGCATTTGAGCCAATTGCCCAAGGGGTCGCTGACGATCAGGCCGTTGAAGCCGTACAGGGTGAACTCGCCCGTGGCATACAACAACTCCATGCCGGCCACCAGGGCCAGGGTCAGCAAGGTCAGGCCATAGGTCAAGCCACGGCGCGGCGACGTCACCCTCAGATCCCACAGGGCGATCACACAGGCCATCACCAGCAACAAAATTTCTGGATAAATCGCGATCCAGCTGAGTTGGTCAATCATCTTGTTTCTCTCTGGTCGGACGGGTCAATTCAAAGACAGTTTGGAAGCCGCGACTTGCTGCAGCAGATGGGTCACAGAAGCGTCCATCACATCGGTAAAGGGTTTGGGGTCAATCCCCATGGCCAGGACCGCCAAGGCCAGCAATCCCAGCATGGTGAATTCACGCAGACCGATGTCGCTCAATTCACGCACATGGTCGTTGGTGACGGGGCCGAGGTAAACCCGCTTGACCATCCACAAGGTGTAGGCCGCGCCAAAAATCAGGGCACTGGCTGCTGCAAAACCCAACCAGAAGTTGGCCTTGACGGCGCCCAAAATCACCATCCACTCGCCCACAAAACCGGCCGTGCCTGGCAGGCCGCAATTGGCCATGGCAAACAGCAAGGCCAAGGCTGCGAACTTGGGCATGGTGTTGACCACGCCCCCATAAGCGGCAATTTCACGCGAGTGAACCCGGTCGTACAAAACACCGATCGACAAGAACATGGCGCCCGAAACAAAGCCGTGGGCAATCATTTGCACAATGCCGCCTGCCACGCCCAGATCATTGAAGATAAAGAAACCCAGGGTCACAAAACCCATGTGCGCCACCGATGAGTAAGCCACCAGTTTCTTCATGTCTTTTTGCACCATGGCCACCAAACCCACATAGACCACGGCCACCAAAGACAGGGTGATCATCAGGTTGGCATAAGCATGGGCGGCGTCGGGCGCAATGGGCAAGGAAAAACGCAAGAAGCCATAGGCGCCCAGCTTCAGCATGATGGCGGCCAGCACGGCCGAGCCACCGGTGGGGGCTTCGACGTGGACATCGGGCAACCAGGTGTGAACCGGCCACATGGGCACCTTCACGGCAAACGCGGCCAAGAAAGCAAAGAACAAGGCCGTCTGCTCACCCATGCTCAATGGCAGTTTGTGCCAGTCCAGAATTTCAAAGCTGCCACCAGAGGCGCTGTACAAATAAATCAGCGCCACCAAGGTCAGCAAGGAGCCCAGCAAGGTGTACAGAAAGAATTTGAAGGCCGCATAAATCTTGTTGGGGCCGCCCCAAATGCCGATGATCAGGTACATCGGGATCAGCGTGGCTTCAAAGAAGACGTAGAACAGCATGCCGTCCAAGGCAGCGAACACGCCAATCATGAGGCCGCTCAAAATCAGGAAGGCCCCCATGTACTGGTTGACGCGCTCGGTGATGACTTCCCAAGCCGAGATCACCACAATCAGGGTGATGAAGGCGGTCAGCGGAACGAACCAGAACGACAGGCCGTCCAGGCCAATGTGGTAATTCACATTGAAGCGCTCGATCCAGCTGAATTTTTCGACGAACTGCATGTCAGCGGTTCCCAGGTGGAAGCCGGTGTACAGCGGAATGGTGACCAGAAAACTGGCCAAAGCCCCCACCAGGGCGATTTTGCGCACCGCACTGGCATGGGCGTCACGCCCCCAGGCCAACAAAACCACGCCAAATGCGATTGGCAACCAAATAGCAAGACTCAACAAGCCCATGTCATTCATCCCTTACTTGTTGAGCCACACAAAATACGACATCAAGCCGAACACGCCCAGGAGCATGATCAACGCGTAGTTGTAGATGTAGCCCGACTGCAAACCACGCGCCCACTGAGCCACGCGGCCAACGATTTTCCAAGAACCATTCACAAACCAGCCATCGATGATGGTTTGATCCCCCACGATCCACAAGCCCTTGCCCAGCAAGCGAGCACCACGGGCCAGGATGTTTTCATTGATCCAGTCCATGTAGTACTTGTTCTCAAGCAAGGTGTCGATCGGTTTGAAGATGCGTTTGATGGCGGTGGGCAAAGCGGGGTTCACCATGTACATGTAGTAGGAGGACACCACACCGGCCAAGGCCAAGGCAAATGGCAGGCTGGTGAAGGCCTTCACAGCCATGCCCACCGGCCCCTCGAAACCATGTGCCAGCTCTTCCATGACGCCGTGTTTTTCGGCGTTGACAAAAATCACGTTCTTGAAGAAGTCGCCAAACAGCATGGGCTCAATCGTGAAATACCCAATCAGCACCGAAGGAATCGCCAACAGCACCAGGGGCAAGGTCACCACCCAAGGCGATTCGTGTGGGCTGTGGTGCGCCTCATGACCGTGGTCATCGTGGTGGTCTCCGTGGTGGGCATCCGGGTTTTGGTCATAGCGCTCCGCGCCATGAAAAACCAGAAAATACAAACGGAAGGAATAGAACGCCGTGATGAACACGCCGGCCAGCACCGCAAAGTGGGCAAAGCCAGCGGCGGGCAAATGGCTTTCAGCCACGGCCTCGATGATGCTGTCCTTGGAGTAAAAACCCGAGAAAAACGGGGTGCCAATCAAGGCCAGGTTACCCAACAGGAAAGTGATCCAGGTGATGGGCATGTACTTGCGCACGCCGCCCATCCAGCGGATGTCTTGGTTGTGGTGCATGCCCATGATGACCGAGCCCGCACCCAAGAACAACAAGGCCTTGAAGAAAGCGTGGGTCATCAAATGGAATACGCCCACGCCGTAGGCGGAAGCGCCCAAGGCCACGGTCATGTAGCCCAACTGCGACAGGGTCGAATAAGCGATGACGCGTTTGATGTCGTTCTGGATGATGCCCAAAAAGCCCATGAACAAGGCCGTGATGGCCCCCACCGTCATGACCAGATTCAGGGCCGTGTCGCTTAACTCAAACAGGGGCGACATGCGGCTGACCATGAAGATGCCCGCCGTCACCATGGTGGCAGCGTGGATCAGGGCAGAAATGGGGGTGGGACCTTCCATCGAATCGGGCAGCCACACATGCAAGGGGAACTGGGCGCTCTTGCCCATGGCCCCGATGAACAAGCAAATGCAGATCACCGTGACCAACAACCAGGAGGTGCCTGGAAACAGCAGCGGTGCCAGTTCTGAAGTCTTGGCGAAAATATCGCTGTAGTTCAAACTGCCGGTGTATGCCGCGATCAGACCAATGCCCAAAATGAAACCAAAGTCTCCCACACGGTTGACCAAGAAGGCCTTCATGTTGGCAAACACCGCGCTGGGGCGGTTGAACCAGAACCCGATCAGCAGGTAAGAGACCAAGCCCACCGCTTCCCAACCAAAGAACAGTTGCAGCAGGTTGTTGCTCATGACCAGCATCAGCATGGAGAAGGTGAACAGCGAGATGTAGGAGAAGAAGCGGTCATAGCCCTCATCTTCTTGCATATAGCCTATCGTGTAGATGTGCACCATCAAAGACACAAAGGTCACCACCACCATCATCATGGCGGTCAGGCTGTCGATCAGGAAGCCGACCTCCATTTTCAAACCGCCCACCGTCATCCAGGTGTAGAGCGACTCATTGAAGTGCGCCCCACCGATGACATCGTTCAGGGTCAAAGCCGACAACACAAAGGCGATGAACACGCCCAGAATCGTCAGGCCCTGGCTGGCCCGGCGACCAATCAGGTTGCCACCAAAACGGGTACCAAAAATACCGGCCAGCACCGATCCCGCCAAAGGCGAAAGGGGCACAGCCAGCAACAAAGGAGCAGAAAGCGTTGCGCTCATGGTCATATCTCGGGTTGGTCTCGGCTTAGCCTTTGAGCGTGTGGAGTTCATCGACCTGGATGGTCGAGCGGTTGCGGAACAGCAGCACCAGAATGGCCAAGCCAATGGCCGATTCGGCCGCTGCCACCGTCAAGATGAAGAACACAAACACTTGGCCGTGCATGTCGCCCAGATAGCGTGAGAACGCCACGAAATTCATGTTCACAGCCAGCAGCATCAACTCAATCGCCATCAGCAGGACGATCAGGTTTTTGCGGTTCATGAAAATGCCAATCACCGACAGTGCGAACAAAATCGCACCCAGCGTGAGGAAATGGCCCAGGGTCAATGTCATGCTTTTTTCTCCTCGGCAGCGGGTTCGGTCGCTGCCACAGGTGCCACGGCTTTTTGAGTCACCGGCACCGACACCATTTCAAAACGATCGGCCGCTTTGACGCGAACCGCTTGGCTGGCCGAGATCGCTTTGCTGTCTTTGCGCACACGCAAAGTCAGGGCAATCGCCGCCACCATGGCGACCAACAAAATCACCGCCGCAATTTCAATGGGGTAAAGGTACTCGGTGTAGAGCAACTTGCCCAAGATCTGGGTGTTGGAATACTGCAGACCCGTTTGGGCGGCGTCGGCCGCAGCGGGCAGCTCAGGCATGTCGCTGATTCGGAAACCGCCCAACAACACACCGGCCATTTCCAAAGCCACCACACAGCCCATCAGGGCGGCGAGCGGGAAATGCTTCCAAAAACCATGGCGGATTTTTTCGATGTCGATGTCCAGCATCATCACCACGAACAAAAACAACACCATGACGGCACCCAGGTAAACCAACACCAGGGCAATGGCCAGGAATTCAGCATTCAGCAAAAACCAAACAGCCGAGGCTTGCGAGAACGCGAGCATCAAATAAAGCACCGCATGCACGGGGTTGCGGGCCGTCACCACGCGAAAGGCGGCGAACAGCAACACCAGCGAGAAGAGGTAGAAGAAACCGGTTTTGGCGTCCATAGACTTGTCTTTCCAATCGTTCAGCGGTATTTGGCGTCAGCCGCTTTGGCCAAGGCAATCTCGGGCTCATAGCGATCCCCCACAGCCAAGAGCATGTCTTTGGTGAAATACAGGTCGCCCCGCTTTTCGCCCACATATTCAAAGATCGAGGTTTCAACGATGGAATCCACTGGGCAGCTTTCTTCACAAAAGCCGCAATAAATGCATTTGGTCAAATCGATGTCGTAGCGGCTGGTACGGCGCGAACCGTCGGCACGCACTTCCGACTCGATGGTGATGGCCATGGCCGGGCACACCGCTTCACACAGCTTGCAGGCGATGCAACGTTCTTCGCCGTTTTCATAGCGGCGCAGGGCGTGCAAACCACGGAAACGCGGTGACAGCGGGGTTTTTTCTTCGGGGAATTGAACCGTGACTTTGCGTTTGAACGCATAGCGACCGGTCAAAGCCATGCCCTTGAACAACTCGAACAGCATGAAGCTCTTCAAGAAGTCCTTGACTGAAAATGGGGAAGCAACAGCGGTGCTCATATCAATTCCAAATATTCAAAGGTGACAGCAACCAAAAGCCCACCACCAACAGCCACACCAGGGTGACCGGGATGAAAATCTTCCAACCCAAACGCATGATCTGGTCATAGCGGAAGCGCGGGAACGTGGCGCGAATCCAGATGAACATCGAAACCACAATGAAGGTTTTCACACCCAACCAAATCCAGCCGGGCACGGCATTGAACAGGGCATTGTCCAACGGCGAGGCCCAACCGCCCAGGAACATCAGCACCGCCAAAATCGACACCAACCACATGCTGGCGTATTCGGCCAAGAAGAAGATGGCAAAGCCCATGCCCGAATACTCCACCATGTGACCGGCCACAATTTCGGCTTCGCCTTCGACCACGTCAAAGGGGTGGCGGTTGGTTTCGGCCACACCCGAAATCAGGTAAACCAGAAAAATCGGCAACAGGGGCAACCAGTTCCAAGACAGGAAATTCAGGCCCATGCTGGCCATCATGCCCTTGCCTTGCCCGGCCACGATGGCGCTCAGGTTCATGCTGCCCGAAACCATGATGACCACCAGGAAGCAAAAGCCCATGGCAATTTCATAGCTGACCATTTGAGCCGAAGCACGCAAGGCCCCCAGGAAAGGGTATTTGGAGTTGGAAGACCAGCCGGCAATGATCACGCCGTACACCTCGATCGAGGTGATGGCCATGACCAGCAACAAGCCCGCGTTCACATTGGTGAGGGCCACATCGGGACCGAAAGGAATCGCCACCCAAGCCGCCAAAGCGGGCATGATGGCCATGATGGGGCCCAAACGGAACAAGCCCAAATTGGCCGCGGTGGGGTTGATCAATTCCTTGGTCAACAACTTCAAGGCATCGGCAATGGGTTGCAGCAAACCAAAGGGGCCAACCCGGTTGGGGCCATAACGCACTTGCATGAAGCCCAGCAGTTTGCGTTCCCACAAAGTCAGGTAGGCCACCGCGCCCATCAAAGGCAGCAACACGGCAATGATCTTGATCAAAATCCACAGCACGGGCCAGGCCATGGTGGTCCACCAAATGGAGGCACAGGCGTGCAAACCAGCGTTGTACAGCGCGTCAATCATGCGGCGGCTCCTTGTTGTTCATGGGCCGCACGGCCATCGGCCGTCATTTGCAATGACGGAGCACGTCGAACCAAGCCATCCAATTGATAAATGCTGGCCACCACGGGCACGGGCTCATGGGTTTCCGAATACCGCACCAAGGCGGCGGTGGCGTTGCTCAGGCGGTCGGCACCGAGTTGGGCTTTTTGCAGCACATCGGTGGAGGCCTCGAAATCAAAGCCTTCCAGGTTCAACAGGTTGCCCAAGACACGCAACACCTTCCAGGCAGGACGGGTTTCGGCCAAAGGCTTGACCACCGCGTGGAAGCTTTGGGCGCGCCCTTCGGCGTTGACAAAGGTGCCCGAGGTTTCGGTGAAGGGGGCAATGGGCAGCAGCACATCACTGATGGCCAGATTGGTTTTGAAGGGGCTCAAGGTCACCACCATGTCGGCCTTGGCCAAACCGTCCAAGGCGGCCGGGCCAGACAACAGGGTGTCGTGTTCGGGCTCCACATTCAACAAAACAGCGGCCTTCAAACCCCCTTGGAGCATTTCCAAGGCATTCAAACCTTGTGCTTGGGGTTGTGCCCCAACCATTTGCGCACCCACGGTATTGGCTGCTTCGGTCAGGTAGCCGACCGTGGCTCCGGTGGTTTGCGCAATCCAATTGGCCAGGGCCAGCAAACTGGCGCCATTGGCGTGGTGCGCCACCGCATTGCCCAAGAGCACGGCTTTTTTGTCGCCGCCCAGCAAGGCCTTGGCCACCTGGGTGGCTGCTGGCGTGACTTGGCCCACGAAGGGGGATTCAATTTTCAGCTCTTGCGCCAAGGCCGAGGCCAGGTTCGACAAGTTCGATTCCCATTGCGAAGCAGCGGCCACCTGGAACGAGGCCAGGGGCATGGCCCAATCGCTTTGCTCGGAATGAAGGGCATGCACCTGGGCGCCTTGACGCACCGCTTGACGGATGCGTGCGGCAAACAAAGGATGGTCTTTGCGCAGGTTGGAACCCACCACCAAAACACGTTGCAACTGGCTCAAAGAGGCAATCGAGGTGCCCAACCAGCGCACGCCTTCAAATTGGGTGAATTGGGCGTTGCGCAAACGGTAATCGATGTTGTCGCTGCCCAGGCCCCGCACCAAACGTGCGGCCAAAAACAATTCTTCGACCGTGCTGTGGGGGCTGACCAAAGCGCCGATGCGATTGGCACCGTGCTCGGATTGCACTTGTCGCAGGCCATTGGCGACGTATTCCAAGGCGGTGGTCCAGTCCACTTCCTGCCACTCGCCGCCCTGCTTGAGCATGGGCTGGGTCAGGCGCTCGGGGCCATTCAGGGCCTCATAAGAGAACCGGTCGCGGTCGGCAATCCAGCATTCATTGACGGCCTCGTTTTCCAGGGGAACCACGCGCATCACGCGCTGGTTCTTGACCTGCACCACCAGGTTGGCACCGCTGGAGTCGTGCGGGGCAATGCTCTTGCGGCGTGACAACTCCCAGGTGCGGGCGCTGTAGCGGAACGGCTTGCTGGTCAACGCACCCACGGGGCACAGATCGATCATGTTGCCCGACAACTCGGAGTCCACGGTCTCACCCACCACGGTGGTGATTTCAGAATGCTCGCCCCGGTGGATCATGCCCAATTCCATGACGCCGGCAATTTCCTGACCAAAGCGCACACAGCGGGTGCAGTGGATGCAGCGGCTCATTTCTTCCATCGAAATCAGCGGGCCCACATCTTTGTGGAAGACCACCCGTTTTTCTTCTTCATAACGGGAATGCGCGCCGCCGTATCCCACGGCCAAGTCTTGCAGCTGGCACTCGCCGCCCTGGTCGCAAATGGGGCAATCCAGGGGGTGGTTGATGAGCAAAAACTCCATCACCGATTGCTGGGCCTTGATGGCCTTGTCGCTCTTGGTGTGCACCACCATGCCTTGGGTCACTGGCGTGGCGCAGGCGGGCAGCGGTTTGGGGGCTTTTTCAACATCCACCAGGCACATGCGGCAGTTGGCCGCAATGCTCAGTTTCTTGTGGTAGCAAAAATGAGGAATGTAGCTGCCCGCTTTTTCGGCGGCATGCATGACCATGCTGCCGGGTGCCACTTCTACTTTTTGACCGTCGAGTTCGATTTCAACCATAGGTGTTCTCAGGTGTCCAGAGGTCAAGCGTGGGCTGCGCCGCGCTGGGCCGCTTGCTCAATCAGGGCCTCAAATTCGGGGCGGAAATGTTTGATCATGGCGCGCACCGGCATGGCCGCTGCATCGCCCAAAGCGCAGATGGTGCGGCCCTGAATGTTGTCGGCCAGCGAGTTCAGCAAATCCAGATCCTCAGGCCGACCCTGGCCGTGCCAAATGCGATCCACCACGCGCCACATCCAGCCCGTGCCTTCACGGCAAGGAGTGCACTGCCCGCAGGATTCGTGCGAGTAAAAATAAGACAAACGCAGCAAGCTCTCGACCATGTTGCGCGAGTCGTCCATGACGATCACCGCCCCCGAGCCCAGCATGGAGCCGGCCTTGGCAATGGAGTCGTAGTCCATGGTGAGCTCCATCATTTGCGCGCCCGGCACGACCGGCGAAGACGAGCCACCGGGGATGACGGCCTTCAAGGTGCGGCCTTTGCGCACCCCACCAGCCAGCTCAAGCAGCTTGGCGAAGGGCGTGCCCATGGGGATTTCATAGTTGCCAGGCAACTCCACGTCACCGCTGATGGAGAAGATTTTGGTGCCGCCGTTGTTGGGCTTGCCGATCTCCAGGTAGGCCTGTCCCCCGTTGCGGATGATCCAGGGCACCGCTGCGAAGGTTTCGGTGTTGTTGATGGTGGTGGGCTTGCCATACAAACCAAAGCTGGCGGGGAATGGCGGCTTGAAGCGGGGTTGCCCCTTTTTGCCTTCCAGCGATTCCAGCAAGGCCGTTTCTTCGCCACAGATGTAGGCACCAAAACCATGGGCAGCGTGAAGCTGAAAGCTGAAGTGGCTGCCCAAAATGTTTTGGCCCAGCAAACCAGCGTCACGGGCTTCTTGCAAAGCCTCTTCGAAACGTTCGTAGACCTGGAAAATCTCGCCGTGGATGTAGTTGTAGCCCACCGTGATGCCCATGGCATACGCGGCAATGATCATGCCTTCAATCACGATGTGAGGGTTGTACATCATGATGTCGCGGTCTTTGCAAGTGCCCGGTTCGCCTTCGTCCGAGTTGCAGACCAGGTATTTTTGACCTGGGAACTGGCGGGGCATGAAGCTCCACTTCAAGCCACTGGGAAAGCCCGCGCCCCCGCGTCCGCGCAAGACCGAATCCTTGACGGTGGCGATCACCTGGTCTTGGGTCATGGGTTCAGCCGAGCCGCCCTCTTCCTTGCCCAAGATTTTGCGCAAGGCCGCATAGCCACCCCGGGCGATGTAATCTTTCAAACGCCAGTTGCTGCCATTCAGATCCTTGTAGATTTGAGGCTCAATGTGGCGGCCATGGAAGCAGGTTTGCGCTCCGGTGGCTTCGAATTGCTGGAGGATTTGGTCCACGTTCATGTCAGTCCACACCTTACTTGCTGGCCGCGGCGCGCAGGCCATCGACCAATTGATCCAGCTTGTCGTTGCTCATGAAGCTGCACATGTGGCGGTCATTGACCAGCATCACCGGCGAATCGGCACAAGCACCCAAGCACTCCGACTGTTGCAGGGTGAACAGGCCATCGGCCGTGGTCTCCCCCATTTGAATGCCCAGCTTTTGCGCCAGGTGTTGCAAAGCCTGATTGCCGTCGCGCAACTGGCAAGGCAGGTTGGTGCACACATTCAGCTTGAACTTGCCCACCGGCTTTTGGTTGTACATGTTGTAGAAGGTGGTGACTTCATGCACCGCGATCTGGGGCATGCCCAAGACCTCGGCAATCACCGACTCACTCTCTTCACTGACCCAGCCTTGCTCTTGCTGAACAATGGACAAACAGGCCATGACGGCCGACTGTTTTTGATCTGCCGGGTACTTGGCAATTTCGCGCTCAAAACGGGCGCGCGTGGCTTCGGTGATCATCGGTCAATCTCTCCAAACACAATGTCCATGGTGCCAATGATGGCCACCGCGTCGGCCAGCATGTGGCCGCGCGCCATTTCGTCCAGCGCGGCCAAATGGGCAAAGCCGGGCGCGCGGATTTTCAATCGGTAAGGCTTGTTGGCACCATCGCTCACGCAGTAAATGCCAAACTCGCCTTTGGGGTGTTCCACCGCCGCATAGGCCTGACCTTCAGGCACGCGGAAACCCTCAGAGAAGAGCTTGAAGTGGTGAATCAAGTCTTCCATGCTGGACTTCATGCCTTCGCGGCTGGGCGGCGCAATCTTGTGGTTGTCGGTGATGACGGGGCCAGGGTTGGCACGCAACCAGGTCACACATTGCTGGATGATTTTGGCCGACTCGCGCATCTCGGCCATGCGCACCAGGTAGCGGTCATAGCTGTCACCGGTTTTGCCCACCGGCACGTCAAATTGAATCTGGTCGTAGGTGTCGTAGGGCTGGGTTTTGCGCAAATCCCAAGCCAGGCCGGAGCCGCGCAACATGGGGCCCGTCAGGCCCAGGTTCAGGGCACGCTCCGGCGTGACAACCCCCACGCCCACGGTCCGTTGCTTCCAGATCCGGTTGTCGGTGAGCAAGGTTTCGTACTCGTCCACATGACCAGGGAAGCGCTGCACGAAGTCTTCAATGAAGTCGAGCAAGGAGCCGCTTCGGTTGGCGTTCAGACGGTTGATGGCTTTTTGGTTCTGGATCTTGTTGACCTTGAACTGCGGCATGCTGTCAGGCAGATCCCGGTAGACGCCACCGGGACGGAAGTAGGCGGCGTGCATGCGCGCACCCGAAACCGCTTCGTACATGTCGAACAGGTCTTCGCGTTCGCGGAAGGCATAAATCAGAATGGTCGAGCTGCCAATGTCATTGCCGTGCGAACCCAGCCACATCAAGTGGTTGAGGAGTCGGGTGATTTCGGCAAACATCACGCGGATGTACTGCGCCCGCACCGGCACATCAATGCCCAACATCTTTTCGAGCGCCAAGCAGTAGGCGTGCTCATTGGACATCATCGACACATAGTCGAGGCGGTCCATGTAGGGCAAGGACTGGATGTAGGTTTTGGTTTCGGCCAACTTTTCTGTGGCTCGGTGCAACAAACCGATGTGCGGATCGGCGCGCTGCACGACTTCGCCGTCGAGCTCCAGCACCAAGCGCAAAACGCCGTGAGCGGCCGGGTGCTGAGGGCCGAAGTTGAGGGTGTAGTTTTTAATTTCAGCCATGTTAAATGCCCCCGTAATGGGCTTCGCGAATGACACGCGGGGTGATTTCACGCGGTTCAATCGAGACCGGCTGGTAGACCACGCGCTTCAATTCGGCGTCGTAACGCATTTCGACATGCCCTGAAATCGGGAAGTCTTTGCGGAAGGGGTGACCAATGAAACCGTAGTCGGTCAAGATGCGGCGCAAATCTTCATGACCATCAAACACGATGCCATACAAATCGAAGGCTTCGCGCTCGTACCAATTGGCCGAGTTCCAGAGGGGGTTCACCGAATCAACCTGGGGCTGATCATCATCGGCACAGAACACCCGCACCCGCAGACGCTGGTTCAGGCTGACCGACAACAGGTGTGAGACCACCGCAAAACGCGGGCCTTCATAAGTGCCGTCGCCATGGGTGGAGAAATCAACGCCACACAAATCAATCAACTGCTCAAACGCACAACCGGGCGCTTGACGCAACCGGGTCATGGCTTCCAGGTAGTCAGCAGGCGCGACATCAAGGGTCACTTCGCCCAAAGCGATTTGAATGGATTTGGCTTTGTCACCCAGAGCCGACAACACGGCCGCCTTGAGGGTTTCAGGGTGAATGGCTTGCAGAGTCATGCGAGAAAATCCTTAAGCACCATCAAACGCGCGCAATGGTTTGCGTGCGGCGAATTTTTTGTTGCAACTGAATGATGCCGTAGATCAAAGCTTCCGCCGTGGGCGGGCAACCTGGCACATAAACATCCACAGGCACGATGCGATCACAGCCCCGCACCACCGAATAGCTGTAGTGGTAGTAACCACCGCCGTTGGCACAAGAACCCATGGACAAGACCCAACGGGGTTCGCTCATTTGGTCATACACCTTGCGCAAAGCGGGGGCCATCTTGTTGCACAAAGTGCCCGCCACAATCATCAAATCACTTTGACGGGGGCTGGCGCGGAACACCTCGGCACCAAACCGTCCCAAGTCGTAGCGCGCTGCTGCCGCGTGCATCATTTCAACCGCGCAACAGGCCAGACCAAACGTCATGGGCCAGAGCGAACCGGTTTTGGCCCAGTTCACCACCGAGTCATAACTCGTGGTCACAAAGCCTTCTTTGAATACGCCTTCAATCATGGTGCCCGTTCCTGAAATTGAATCTGTTTGGAATCTGAATTAAATGAGGTGCCGTCAAGCCCAAGGAGACCTTACTCCCAGTCCAGCGCGCCTTTTTTCCACTCGTAGACAAAGCCCACGACCAAGATGGCCAAGAAAATCAAGACCGCCACATAGCCGGTCATGCCCACCTCTTTGAGCGTCACCGCCCAGGGGAATAAAAAGGCAATTTCCAGATCAAACAGGATGAACAAAATGGCCACCAGGTAGTAGCGCACATCGAACTTCATGCGGGCATCTTCAAACGCCTCGAAACCACATTCATAGGGGGAATTTTTGGCAGCATCGGGGCGGTTGGGGCCCAAAACATAGGCCAAGGCCTGGGGCACAATGCCGACCAAAATACCGACGCCGATGAACAACAGAATAGGCAGATATTGGTCGAGGTTCATCTTGAAAATCAATTCATGTCACATGGTGCCGTCGGCGAGACTCGAACTCGCACAGCTTTCGCCACTACCCCCTCAAGATAGCGTGTCTACCAATTTCACCACGACGGCACAGTTTGCTGCAGAAGCGCTTGAGGACAAAATAGCGCTTCAAACTTGCGCGGATTCTACCCGTAAAATCCCTATGTTTTACACAAAAACCCGCGCTTATTCAACAAGTTATTTGGTGGGTATCGCCGCCGATCCCTTGGCAGGTTCGGCGGGCACAGCCGGCTCAGCGGGCGCTGCCTTGGCGGCATCCAAAGCAGGACGCACCCCAGCCGAGGTTTCCAACACACTTCCGCTGCTTGCCGGTGCATCGGCATGCAGGTTACCAAAATAAGCCAAGGCCAACGTGGCCGTAAAGAAAATCACCGCCAACACGGACGTGGTGCGCGACAAAAAGTTGGCGCTGCCGCTGGCGCCAAACAAACTGCCCGAGCCTCCGCTGCCAAAGGCCGCCCCCATGTCGGCTCCCTTGCCATGTTGAACCAGAATCAGGCCAATCATGCCCAAGGCCGACAACATTTGGGCCGTCAAAATCAAAGTCACCACGATGCTCATACTCTCACTCCAGAAAATTTCAAGCCACAGCCTGGGCTGCAGCGACAATTTGTAAAAAATC
>Ga0213850_1158108_pt1 | contig 15361 bp, 15 predicted proteins | sample LLC_MetaT_FD_164453 | JGI IMG/M metagenome (GOLD analysis project Ga0213850, IMG submission 164453) | Metatranscriptome of freshwater microbial communities from post-fracked creek in Pennsylvania, United States - LL:C (Metagenome... | ecosystem: Environmental > Aquatic > Freshwater > Creek ...
ACGGCATATCCACGACGTCCGGGCGGTGCGCCAGGTTTACCCCGACCCCCAAAATCAACCACGGCCCCTCCGCCTCCAACAGGATGCCGGACACCTTGCGGCCGTCGATCAAGACATCGTTGGGCCATTTCAAGCGCGCGGAGAGGGTCGGGACCACGTCAGCAATGGCCGCCTGTAGCGCGACGGCGGTCACAAACGACACTTGGGCGGCGGCGGCGAGGTCATATCCGGCGTGGATCAAAAACGATGCCGAAAGGTTGCCGAGCGGGCTTTGCCATGTCCGCCCGCGCCGACCACGTCCGGCGGTTTGCTGACCCGCGCTGATCACCAAGCCTTCGCTGGCATGCGATCCGCCGTGCAGATGGCGGCGCACCTCTTCGTTGGTGCTGTCAACCGTTGGCAGGGTTACAACACGCCACCCCATGGGCAATACGGCATTCGGCTCAGCCACCCGGCAGCAGCGCCTTGGCCGCCGATTCCGCCGCCAAAATCAGGGGCGCGGGCAAGAAGATGTAGAGCAACGTCACCGCCGCCGTTCCCCACAGGATCAGGCTGTTGGCCGGGGTAACCGCATCGAAGTGATCCACCGGCTCATCGAACCACACGATCTTGACGATGCGGATGTAGTAATAGGCCGACACCACGCTGGATACCACGCCGATCACGGAGATCCAGATGAAGCCCTGATCGATGGCCGCCTTGAAGATATACAGCTTGGAGAAGAACCCGGCCAACGGCGGGATCCCGGCCATGGAAAACACGAAGATGGTCAGTGTAATAGCCAGAAACGGATTGCTGCGCGATAGCCCTGCCAGGTCGCTGATCGCTTCCACCGCCTTGCCGCGCTGACGCATGGCGAGGATGACGGCGAAGGTACCGACGTTCATGAAAATATAGAGGGCGAGATAGATCAGCACCCCACGCACACCCTCCGCCGTGCCCACCGCCAGCCCGACCAGAGCATAGCCCATGTGGCCGATGGAGGAATAGGCCATCAGGCGTTTGATGTTCTTCTGAACGATGGCGCCGAAGGCACCGACCAGCATGGAGGCGACCGAAATGAGCCAAGCGATCTCATGCCACGCCCCGCCCGCATCGCCGAAGGGGCCGAGCACGATGCGCAAAAACAACGCCACGGCGGCGATCTTCGGAGCCACCGCGAAGAAGGCGGTCACCGGCGTCGGTGCGCCTTCGTACACATCGGGCGTCCACATATGGAACGGTGCCGCCGAACATTTGAACGCCAAGCCCGCCATCAGGAACACCAAGCCGATCATCGCCCCCGTCGGCAACCCATGGGACAGGGCGGTGTGGATGGCGTCAAAATTGGTCGATCCGGCGAAGCCATAGATCAGCGACGCGCCATACAGCAACATGCCAGAGGACACCGAGGCCAGTACGAAGTACTTCAAGCCCGCTTCCGTCGATTTGCCGTTGTCCCGCTTAAACGCCGCCAGCACGTAGGCCGCCAAGCTCTGCAATTCGATGGAGAGGTACATGCTCATGAGATCGTTGGCCGAGACCATCAGGATCAAGCCCAGCGTCGCGAACACCACGATCACCACATACTCGAACTGCTGGATGCGTTCCTGCTGCAACCACGACAGCGACAGGATCAAGCTCAGCGCCGAAGCCCCCAAGATCAAGAGTTGCACGAAGGCGGCAAAGGAATCGAAGACGAACTGGCCGTGCATCACCACCACCCGGGCCGTCGGCTCGAACAGGCCAACGATGATCGCGGCCAGCACGAACAGGGCAATGGCCAAGCCGCCAACCACCTTGGTGGGATCGGCGTTGCGGCTGTAGACCCCGATCATCAGCAAAGCCAAGCCGCCAACCGCCAACACCAGCGCGGGAAGCAGGGGAACGAGGGAGTCCATCGTCATCATCGCACATCTACCCTTGCATTAACGGGAAGCGACAGCGGCGGCGTGGGCCGTCGCGGTCTCATAGGATTGCACCAAATGGGCCACCGAGGCGTGCATCGGGCCCAAGAACGAACTGGGATAAATGCCCATCCACAGCACCACGATGATCAGCGGCGCAAAGATTGCGGCCTCCCGCCACGACACATCGGGCATGGCCTTAACGTCGTCCTTGTCCAACTTGCCAAAGGCAATGGCGCGGTAGAGCACGAGGGCATAGGCCGCGCCCAACACCATCCCCGAGGCCGCGAACAGGGCAACCAAACTGTTGTGCTGGAAGGTACCGAGCAGCACCAAGAACTCACCGACGAAACCCGACGTGCCCGGCAAGCCGACCGAGGCCATGACGAAGCTCATGAAAATGGCCGCATAAATGGGCATGTTTTTCGATAGACCGCCATAACGGGCGATCTCGCGGGTATGCAGCCGGTCGTACACCACGCCGACGCAGAGGAACAAGGCGCTGGCCACAATGCCGTGCGACAACATCTGGAACAGCGCGCCTTCCACCGATTGCTGGGTCAGCGCGAACAGCCCGATGGTTACAAAGCCCATGTGGGCGACCGAGGAATAGGCAATCAGCTTTTTCATGTCCACCTGCACCAGCGCCACCAGCGAGGTGTAAATCACCGCGATGATCGACAACACATAGATCAGGGGAGTGAACACCAGCGTCGCTTCCGGCAGCATCGGGATGGAGAAGCGCACGAAGCCGTACGCCCCCATCTTCAACAACACACCGGCCAAGATCACCGATCCTGCGGTCGGGGCTTCCACGTGGGCATCGGGCAACCACGTGTGTACCGGCCACATGGGCACCTTGACCGCAAAGGAGGCGAACAGCGCCAACCACAGCCACAATTGCAGATCGTGGGCGAAGTGGGTCTTCATCAAGGTTGGGATATCGGTGGTGCCAGCCACGTGGGACATCATCAGCAGGGCCAACAGCATCAGCACGGAACCGAGCAGGGTATAGAGAAAGAATTTAAACGAGGCATAGACCCGGCGCGGCCCACCCCAGACACCGATGATGATGTACATGGGGATCAGCACGGCTTCGAAGAACACGTAAAACAGCATGTAATCCAGCGCCGCGAACATGCCGACCATCATGGTTTCCAGCACCAAGAAGGCGATCATATATTCCTTGACCCGCACCTTAATGGCATCCCATGCCGACAGAATGCAAAGCGGCGTGAGAAAGGTGGAGAGGATCACGAAGAACAACGAAATGCCATCCACACCCATGCGGTAGTTGATCCCCCACTGCGGCATCCACGTGGCCGTTTCGACGAATTGAAAGTCGGCGGTGGAGGAGTCGAAATTGACCCACAGAGCAAGCGAGACGATGAATGTTACCGTCGAGGTCAAGAGCGCGACGCTACGGGCGGCGCGCGCCACATCGGCTTCGGCCCCGCCCCGGCGGAAGAGAATGAACAGCACGCCGACCAGAGGCAGGAACGTGACGATGGAAAGCCAGGGTGTGTGAGACATCGTGCATTATCCTGCTTTGGCGACCATGTACCAAGTAACGAACACCGCCACCCCGACGATCATCGCGAAGGTGTAGTGGTAAAGGTATCCCGACTGCCAGTGGCCCACCCGGCGGGCCATGGACTGCACCGACGCCGCTACCCCGTCGGGGCCGACGCCATCGATGATCGCCCCGTCGCCACCCTTCCAGAAACCACGACCAATGGCGAAGGCGGGCTTGACGAAGATTGTGTCGTAGAGTTCGTCGAAATACCACTTGTTGAGCATAAACAGATAAACCGGGCGGAAGGCGGTGGCCAACGCCTTGGGCAATCCCGGCGCCACCATGTAGAACAGATAGGCAAGCGCGATCCCGCCCACGGTCACCACCAACGGCAACAGCTTCACCCACCGAGCCACATGCTCGGCGTTTTCCAGCGCCGGGTGATCTTCCAGAACCTTGATGGCGCCGCGCCAGAAAGCGTCGTGCCCCGCACCGACGAAGGCGTCGAAGCCCACGTATCCGGCAAACATCGCCCCCACCGCCAAGAACAGCAACGGCCCGATCATGGTGCCGGGGCTTTCGTGAACGTGCCCCATCACATGCTCATTGGCGCGCGGCTTGCCGTGGAAGGTGAGGAACAGCAACCGCCAAGAATAGAACGCCGTCATGGCCGCCGCCAAAATGCCCATCACAAAGGCAAACTGCCCAACCGGAGTCCCCGCGCCCCACGCCGCCTCAAGAATGGTGTCCTTGGAATAGAACCCGGCAAACGGCGGCAGCCCAACCAAGGCCCACGAGCCGATCCACATCACCGCGCAGGTCACCTTGATGTGCTTGCCGATACCCCCCATTTTGCGGATGTCCTGCTCGTCGGACATGGCATGGATCACCGATCCCGCCGCCAAGAACAGCAGCGCCTTGAAAAAGGCGTGGGTCATCAAATGAAAGATGGCCGCCTGATAGGCCGACACGCCGATGGCAAAGAACATGTAGCCCAACTGGGAACAGGTGGAGTAGGCGATCACCCGCTTGATGTCGTTCTGCACACAGCCAACGGTGGCCGCGAAAAACGCCGTGCACGCGCCAACCACCGTCACCACCGCCAAGGCGGTTGGCGAGTATTCGAACAGCGGCGACATGCGGCTGACCATGAACACCCCGGCCGTCACCATGGTCGCCGCGTGGATCAGGGCGGACACCGGGGTCGGGCCTTCCATGGCGTCGGGCAACCACGTGTGCAGCCCCAACTGGGCCGATTTACCCATGGCTCCCACAAACAACAGCAGACAGAGGATCGTTAAGGCCGGCCATTCGATGCCGAAGAGCACGATGTGGGTATCCACCTGCCCCGCCGCCGCCGCGAAGATGCCGTCGAAGCTCACCGTGTGGAACAGGGCGAACACCCCAAAGATACCCAGCGCAAACCCGAAGTCCCCGACCCGGTTGACGATGAAGGCCTTGATCGCCGCCGCACACGCCGAGGGCTTCTCGTACCAATAGCCAATCAGCAGATACGAGGCGAGACCGACGCCTTCCCAGCCAAAGAACAACTGCACCAGATTGTCGCTGGTCACCAGCATCAGCATCATGAACGTGAACAACGACAAATAGGACATGAAGCGCGGCACCGTCTTGTCGTGGTGCATGTAGCCCCACGAGTACAGATGCACCATGGACGACACCCACGTCACCACGATCAGCATGGTCGCCGTCAGGGTATCCACCCGCAGCGCCCAATCGACGCTGAAATCGCCGGAGGCGATCCATGTCAACAGATGCACCTTACCGGCATGGCCCTGGAGTGCCACATCGTTGAAGATGAAGGCCGACAGGATGGCCGAGAGGAACAGCGCTCCGGTGGTGATCCATTGCGCGCCGTGGTCTTTAACCCACGGGCGACCCAAGCCGGCCACGAGGCTGGCGATGAGCGGGAAGAAGATGGCGGCGACGTACATGCTCTCGTCCTCAGCCTTGCAATTCGTTGATGTCATCGACTTCGATGGTGCCGCGATTGCGGAAGAACACCACCAAAATCGCCAAGCCAATGGCAGCTTCCGCCGCCGCCACGGTGAGAATGAACAGGGTAAACACCTGCCCGGTCAGATCGTGGAGATAGGATGAGAAGGTCACCAGATTGATGTTCACCGCCAGCAGCATCAATTCCACCGACATCAAAATCACGATGACGTTCTTGCGATTGATGAAGATGCCGATCACCCCGATGGTGAACAGCAGCGCTGCCACCGTAAGATAATGGGAAAGCCCAATGTGCATATCAGATGCCCCCCCGCGAGGTCACTTTGCGAATTTCCACCGTGCGTCCGCGATCCAATTGCTCGGCCGCCTTCTGGCGCTGCACGCCTTCCCGCCGACGATGGGTCAGCATGATCGAACCAATCATGGCCACCAGCAGGATCAAGCCGGAAATCTGGAACAAATAGGCGTAATCGGTGTAGATAATCCGACCGAGCGCGGCGGTATTGGTCACCCCGTCCGGTGTCGGCGAGGACAAACCTTCGGCCACCCCCGGCAGCACCCAACCGGCCCCGACCACCACCAACTCGGCGATCAGGATCAGGCCCACCGCCACCCCAAAGGGGGTATACTGGGTCAGACCTTCCTTCAGACGCAAGGTGTTGAGATCGATGGTCATCACCACGAACAGGAACAGCACCATCACCGCCCCGACGTAGACCACGATCAGCAGAAGGCCAAGGAATTCCGCCCCCAGCAAAATGAACAGGCCGGATGCGTTGACGAAGGTCAGGATCAGCCAGAGCACCGAATGCACCGGGCTCTTGGCCACGATCACCAGCACCGCGCTGGCCACCGCCAGAATGGCGAAGAGATAAAAGGCGAGGCTCGCAATAATCATGGCATCCTCTAGCGGTACGGCGCATCGAGGGCGATGCGAGCGGCGATTTCTTTCTCCCAACGATCCCCGTTGGAAAGCAGCTTTTCTTTATTATACAGAAGCTCTTCGTGGGTCTCGGTGGCAAATTCGTAATTGGGGCCTTCAACAATGGCATCCACCGGACACGCTTCCTGACAAAAACCGCAGTAGATGCACTTGGTCATGTCGATATCATAGCGGCTGGTGCGGCGCGAGCCATCGAAGCGCGGCTCGGCTTCAATGGTAATCGCCAAGGCCGGGCACACGGCTTCGCACAGTTTACAGGCGATGCAGCGTTCTTCGCCGTTGGCATAGCGGCGCAGCGCGTGCTCACCCCGGAAACGCGGCGACAACACGCCCTTTTCCATGGGATAATTGATCGTCACCTTGGGGCGGAAGAAATACTTCCCCGTCAGGTACAGACCCTCCAGCAGCTCCACCAGTAAAAAGGAGCGAACGGTGCGGTTGACGAATGACATGGCTAGGCCCTTCTCCCCTTAACCCGGCAAATTGCCGGTCAGTTCCAGAACAATGGCGGTGAGCACCAGCCACGCCAGCGATCCGGGTAGAAACACCTTCCAGCCCAGTCGCATCAATTGATCATAACGATAACGCGGGAACGCCGCGCGCAGCCACACATACAAGAACAAGAAAGCGAGCACCTTCACCAGCAGCCAGAAAAAGCTCGGCCCGGTGATATCGAAGGGAGCCAGCCAGCCGCCGAAAAACAGCACGGAAACCATCGTGCTCATCAAAATCATGTTGCCATATTCGCCGAGGAAAAACAGCCCGAAGCCCATGGCCGAGTATTCGACGTTGTAGCCCGACACCAATTCCGCTTCCGCTTCCGGCAAGTCGAAGGGATGGCGGTTGGTTTCCGCCACCGCCGACACAAAGTACATCACCGCCATCGGCAGGTGGAAGATAAACAACCAATGGTGCTTCTGCTGCCAGACGATGATGTCGGTCAAATTGAGCGATCCCACCGTCAACAACAGACTGATCAAGATCAAGCCCATGGCCACTTCGTAGGACACCATCTGGGCCGCCGAGCGCATGCCGCCCAAGAACGCATAGCGCGAGTTGGAACTCCAGCCCGCCATGATGATCCCATACACGCCCAAGGAACTGGTCGCGAAAATATACAACACGCCGAGATTGATGTTGGACAAGACCATGTGCGGCGAGAACGGGATCACCGCCCACGCCACCAGCGCGAGAAAAAAGGTCAGGATCGGCGCAAGGAAGAACACCGCCCGCGAGGCCCCGGTCGGTACCACCGTTTCCTTCAGGAACAGTTTCAACCCATCGGCCAAGGGCTGCAAAAGCCCGAATGGCCCAACGATGTTGGGGCCACGACGCATCTGCATGGCCGCCATCACCTTACGCTCGAACAACGTGAGGTATGCGATGCAGAGCATCAGCGGCACGACGATCGCCAGAATTTCCAGAACCATGATGATTCCGGGCAGAACATAGGTGTGGAATGTATCAGCCATGGGTACCCGTCTTCTGCGCTGGAGTGCCGTTGACATAAATTTCCGTGCATTCAGCCATGGTGCGCGAAGCGCGGCTGATGGGATCGGTCATATAGTAATTGTGGATCGGCGTCACGAACGGGGTGGCTTCGTAACCGCCGGTGAAGCCAAAGGCTCCCCAGGTCGCCGATTGCCGCGCCGCCAACGCCTGCGTTAAACGCCCACGCACCTCGGCCAGCGTGTTCTGCGCGAGCTTGACGCCCAACACTTCCGACAACGCGCGGATGATCGACCAATCTTCCTTGGCCTCGCCCGGGGGGAAAATCGCCTGCTGGGTGTGCTGCACGCGGGCTTCGGTGTTGAGGTACGTCGCCGACTTTTCCGTGTACGCCGCACCGGGCAGGATCACATCGGCGCGCGTCGCCCCGGCATCGCCGTGGCTGCCCTGATAAATCACGAAGGTCTGGCCCAAGCGATCCATCGGCAGTTCATCGGCGCCCAAGAGATAGACCACCTCGATCGCCCCCGCCGATGCCGCCGCCAGAATACCGTCGCGATCCAAGCCCCCGGCCCCCGGAACGAAGCCCACCTCTAAGCCGCCGACCCGGGCTGCCGCCGTGTGCAGCACGTTGAAGCCATTCCAGCCATCCTTGACCAAGCCTTCGATGCGATTGGCCGCCCCCAGCAATTGCCCGCCGTCGGCCCGCGTCAACACCGCTTGGCCCAAAATGATCATGGGGTTCTTGGCGTTCTTGAGAACCTCGGCGAAGGGATGATGACCGTCGGCGATGGCCACCAACGTGTCGGCCGAGGTGCCGAGATGCTGATACTTATACGTCAAATCAAAAGGCTCGCCGATCAGCGCGATCTGCACGCCGCCGGTCAGATAGCGCTTGCGAATGCGCTGATTGATGATCGGCGCTTCCCAGCGCGGATTGGAACCGACGATCAAAATCGCATCGGCCTTGTCAATCCCGGAAATACCCGAATTAAAGCGCCAGCTCAAGGGGTTGCTGAGATCCCCTTTGGCCCCATCTTGGCGGCAATCGAGATTGCTCGAACCCAAGGCGGCCATCATATCCTTGAGCAAAATCATGCTCTCGGCATCGGCCATGTCTCCGGCCAGCGCGGCGATCTTGCTGCCCGCCCGACCCTTGACCTTGGCAGCGATGGCGGCAAACGCCTCGCCCCAACCGACCGCCTTGAGCGTGCCGTTCACCCGCACCATCGGGCGATCCAGCCGCTGACGGCGCAGGCCATCGATGGCGTGACGGCTCTTATCGGCCAGCCATTCCTCGTTGACGTCTTCGTTGAGGCGGGGCAACACGCGGAACACTTCGTTCCCACGCGAGTCCACCCGGATGTTGCTGCCGACCGCATCGAACACATCGATGCTTTCAGTCTTTTGCAGTTCCCACGGGCGGGCGTTGAAGGCATAGGGCTTGCTGGTCAGCGCTCCAACCGGGCACAGATCGACCAAATTGCCGGACAGTTCCGACTCCAAGGCCTTACCCACATAGGTGGTAATTTCCATGTGCTCGCCGCGATTGACCGCGCCCAGCTCGGGCACACCCGCCACTTCGGTGGCAAAGCGCACGCACCGGGTGCACTGTATACACCGGGTCATTTCCGTCGCCACCAGCGGGCCCAAGTACTTGTCTTCCACCGCGCGCTTCATTTCGTGATAGCGCGACCGATCACCGCCGAAGGCCACCGCTTGATCTTGCAGATCGCATTCGCCGCCCTGATCGCAGATGGGGCAATCGAGCGGGTGGTTGATGAGCAGGAATTCCATCACCCCCTTGCGGGCCTTAATGGCCATGGGCGACTGGGTCTTGACCGTCATCCCCTCGCCCACCGGCATGGCACAGGACGCCGTCGGCTTGGGCGGGCCGGGCAGCACTTCGACCAAACACATGCGGCAGTTACCGGCGATGGATAGCCGTTCATGGTAGCAAAAGCGCGGGATTTCGATCCCCAACTGCTCGGCTGCTTGCAGGATCGTGGTTCCGGCGGGAACCTCGATCTCGTGGCCGTCAATGGTTAACTTGGGCATGCCTCATTCCCCCTATTCGGCTGCTTGCGGAAGGCGACCGTGCAAGCGCGCCTCGATTTCTGGCCGGAAGTGCCGGATCAAGCCCTGCACCGGCCACGCCGCCGCATCGCCTAGGGCGCAAATGGTGTGCCCCTCGATTTGCTTGGTGACCTCAAACAACATATCAATCTCTTCCACATCGGCGCGACCGGCGGCCAAGCGCTCCATCACCCGCCACAGCCAGCCGGTGCCTTTGCGGCACGGCGTGCACTGACCGCAGCTTTCATGGCTGTAGAACTTGGACAGACGGGCAATGGTTTTGACCAGATCGGTGGATTTGTCCATCACAATCACCGCCGCCGTGCCCAGTCCGGCCCCGACTTCGCGCAAGGAATCAAAATCCATCAGCACCGTATCGCACACCGATTTGGGCATCATGGGAACCGAAGAGCCGCCAGGGATCACCGCTAGCAGATTATCCCAGCCGCCGCGCACGCCGCCGGCGTGTTTATCGATCAACTCACGCAGCGAAATCCCCATCTCTTCTTCCACGTTGCACGGCTTATTGACGTGGCCAGAGATGCAAAACAGCTTGGTGCCGGTGTTCTTCGGACGCCCCAGCGCCGCAAACCACGACGCCCCGCGCCGCAAGATGGTCGGCGCCACCGCAATCGATTCCACGTTGTTGACCGTGGTCGGGCAGCCATACAGGCCAACGCCCGCCGGGAACGGCGGCTTCAGGCGGGGCTGACCCTTCTTGCCTTCCAGCGAATTGAGCAGCGCGGTTTCTTCACCGCAAATGTAGGCCCCCGCCCCGCGATGCAGGTAGAGGTCGAAATCCCAGCCCGACCCGCAGGCGTTTTTGCCAATGAACCCAGCGGCGTAGGCTTCATCGATGGCGGTTTGCAGATTTTCGCCCTCGCGATAAAACTCGCCGCGAATGTAAATATAGCAGGCGTGCGCCTTCATGGCGAAAGAGGCAATCAGGCAGCCTTCCACCAGCTTGTGGGGATCGTGGCGCATGATGTCGCGATCTTTGCACGTCCCCGGCTCGCCTTCGTCGGCGTTGACCACCAGATAGTGCGGGCGGTCGCCCACGGTTTTCGGCATGAACGACCATTTGAGGCCGGTGGAGAACCCGGCACCGCCGCGCCCGCGCAACCCCGATTCCTTCATCTGGTCGATGATCCAGTCGCCGCCCTTGGCGATGATGTCGGCGGTGTTGTCCCAATCACCCCGCCACTGCGCGCCCTTGAGCCGCCAATCGTGGATGCCGTAAAGGTTGGTGAAAATCCGATCGCTATCCTGAAGCATTAGGCATCCTTCCCAACAACGGACGTCAAGGAAGTCAAAGCCCCTTCCGGGGCCGATCCGGTACGACCAATTTGCGAGCCAACCGTCACCGGCTGACCGCCCTTTAACGCCTGAAACAAGGCTTTGGCGTTTTCATAGGTGAGATCTTCGTAGTAATCGTCGCCGATCTGAGCCACCGGGCCGTTGACGCAGGCCCCGGCGCATTCCACTTCCTCCAGCGTCGCGTCATCGCTGGAGTGGCCGAAGCGCATGCCGAACACTTCCTCCGCCGCCCGCATCACCCCATCGGAATCCCGCAGGGCGCAGGAAATGCTGGTGCACAACTGCACATGCACCCGGCCCACCGGACGCAGGCGATACATGGTGTAGAACGTCGCCACTTCGTAGACCCTGATGGGCGGCAGCGCCAGCAAATGGGCCACGTAATCCATGGCCGCGCGGCTCAACCAGCCCTCTTGCCGCTGCGCCAAGTCCAGCACCGGTAACACCGCCGACCGCTGACGGCCCGCCGGATAGCGGGCAATGATGTGCTCCGCCTTGGCCAACATTTCGGGCGTGAACGCGAAACTTTCCGGCTGCGGATGGTTCGGATCGACCGTATGGGAACTCATCTATCAACCTCACCGAAAACGATATCAATGGAACCGATGATCGCCGGCAAATCGGCCAGCATGTGGCCCTTGCTCATAACGTCCATCATTTGCAGGCTCACGTAGCTGGGCGAGCGAATCTTGCAGCGATAGGGACGGCTGGTGCCGTCGGAGACCAAATACACGCCGAATTCACCCTTGGGGGCTTCGGTGGCCATGTAAGTTTCACCGGCAGGCACGTGGAAGCCTTCGGTGAACAGCTTGAAATGGTGGATGAGTGCTTCCATCGACGACTTCATCTCGCCGCGCGTCGGCGGCGTTGCCTTGCGGTTGTCGGTCTTGACCGGGCCCTTGACCTTTTCCAAGCGATCCAAACACTGGTGGATGATGCGGATCGACTGGTGCATCTCTTCCACCCGCACCAGATAGCGATCATAACAATCGCCGATCTCGCCGATGGGCACATCGAAATCCATGGACTCGTAAGCGTCGTAGGGCTGGCTCTTGCGCAGATCCCACGCGATGCCCGAGGCCCGCAGGTTGGGGCCCGTGAAGCCCCAATCGAGCGCTTGATCCTTACTGACCGGGGCGATACCGACCGTGCGCTGCTTGAAAATACGGTTGCCGGTGAGCATGGTTTCCATGTCGGCGACATACTTGGGGAATTCGGTGGCCCACCGACGAATGGCCGCAGGCAGCTCGGCAGGCATGTCTTGGCTGACCCCGCCGGGGCGGAAATAGGCCATGTGCATGCGCGCACCGGACACCGCTTCGCACAACTCGAAAATCCGCTCGCGTTCTTCGAAGGCCCACAGCATGGGCGACATCGCTCCCACGTCCATGCCCAAGGACGGCACGTTGAGCAAATGGTTGGCCACGCGCACAATCTCGGCATACATCGTGCGGATCAACTGGCCGCGTTCGGGCACCGTGATCCCCAGCAGCTTTTCCACCGCCAACACATAGGAATGTTCCATGTTCAGCGGCGAGCAGTAATCCAAGCGATCGAAATAGGGCAATGCTTGCAGATAGGTCTTGTTCTCGATCAGCTTTTCAGTGCCGCGATGCAACAGCCCGATGTGCGGATCGGCGCGTTCGACCACTTCGCCGTCCAACTCCAGCACCATGCGCAACACGCCGTGGGCCGCTGGATGTTGCGGGCCGAAGTTGATGTTGAGGTTTTTGATCTGGTTCTCAGCCATTTACTTCTTCCCCTCTGGGCTCGAAACGGGGCCGGCAGGAACGGGGGCCGCCGCAGGGGCCGGAGCGTTCGCCTTTTCATCGCCGGGAAGCCCCTTGCCGACCAGCCACTGGTTGGTCATGCCTTCCCACGGGCTCAAGAAATCGAAGGAGCGGAAGTTTTGCACCAGCCGCACCGGTTCGTACACAACCCGCTTCTGGTCTTCGTCATACCGCAATTCCACATGCCCCGTCAGCGGGAAATCCTTGCGCAGGGGATGACCTTGGAAGCCGTAATCGGAAAGAATGCGGCGCAGATCGGGGTGATCGGAAAACAACACGCCGAACATATCCCACACTTCGCGCTCGAACCACCCGGCCGCGCCATACACCCCGGTCACCGAGGCAACGGGGGTGTTTTCATCGGTGGACAGGCTTACCCGAACCCGCTGGTTGTTTTTCATGCTCAGCAGCATGTAGACCACTTCGAAGCGCTCGGCCTCTTCCGGCCAATCGACGGCGGTTAATTCCACCAATTGGCTAAACTGGGTGTGGGGGTCGTCCCGCAAGGCGGTCAGCACCGCGACCACGCTGTCTCGCTTGATCCGCACCACCAATTCCTGGGTGCGGGTGATGGTGGTTTCCAGCACATCATCGGGCAACAGAGCACCAATGTGCGCCGCCAATTCGCCGAGAGCCTCAACCTGTTCCGTGTTCAATGTCATCGCGGTGCCGTGCTCCCTCGGGTGCTGGGCCATTCAACCAATCAGCGGCGGATGTTTCCGACCCGCCGGATCTTACGCTGTAACTGCATCACCCCATACAGCAGGGCTTCGGCGGTGGGCGGGCAGCCGGGCACATAAATGTCCACCGGCACGATACGATCGCAACCGCGCACCACCGAATACGAGTAGTGATAATACCCGCCGCCGTTGGCACAACTGCCCATGGAGATCACCCAGCGCGGCTCGGCCATTTGGTCGTAAACCTTGCGCAGCGCCGGGGCCATTTTGTTGGTCAGGGTGCCCGCCACGATCATCAGATCCGACTGACGGGGGCTGGGGCGCGGGGCGACGCCGAATCGGTCGAGGTCGTAGCGCGGCATGTAGCCGTGGATCATCTCAACCGCGCAGCACGCCAAGCCGAAGGTCATGGGGAACAGCGATCCGGTGCGGCCCCAATTGATCAGGGCGTTGACCGAGGACAGAATGAACCCCTTTTCGTCCAACTCATCGAACGCTCCCTTAAGGAGAGCGTCTTGCGTGAGGCCGGGGGGGATCGCCGGAAGGACGGTGGTTTCCGGCACGCCGAACCCATGAGAGTGCGGCACCGGCATCTGGCTTTCAGGCGTCACTCCCATTCCAGCGCTCCCTTCTTCCATTCATAGACAAAGCCGACGGTCAACACGACCAAGAACACCATCATCGACCAAAAGCCAAACGCCCCAATCCCCTTAAGGGACAACGACCACGGGAAAAGAAAGGCGATTTCAAGATCGAAGATGATAAAAAGGATGGCGACCAAATAATAGCGCACATCGAAGCGGCCACGGGCGTCGCCAAAGGCATCGAAGCCGCATTCGTAGGCGGAGTCCTTTTCCGGATCGGGGTTTTGCGGCGCGACTACAATCGAGGCCAACAAAATAACCACCGACAAGCCAACCGCAATCCCCACAAACAGGAGAATGGGCAGATACTCGCGGAGCATGTTTTCCATGGCGTGGCTCCAAATCCCGTAACGGGTAACAAATAAGGTGAGACCCTGCGTCTCGCGCACTGCGCCGCAAAATGTCTTTGGAACGCTTCGCAATCGCCTTTGTGATGTAACCTGCCGTGTGCGCCGCGTCAAGGAAACATGGGTGCTGCTTTTGCACAAAACCGCGTGGCCCACGGAAGCGCCCGGTGGGATCGCCATCGAGCCATGATGGTGGGCGGTGAGGGTGTCGAACCCCCGACCCTCGGTGTGTAAAACCGATGCTCTACCGCTGAGCTAACCGCCCCGCTGTGCACACGACACAAACTCTACAGACTAAAAACCACGCCCCCGTGGAATCAAGAGCGTGGTTCATAGCACAAAACGCCGATCATAAATCCTTTAAAGCTACTGAACCGCGTCCTTCAGAGCTTTACCGGCTTTAAATTTCGGCTGTTTGGAAGCGGCGACGCTGATCGCTTCACCGGTACGGGGGTTACGGCCTTCGGAAGCGGCGCGGGTGGAGACACTGAACGTGCCAAAACCCACCAGACGCACCTCTTCACCGGCCTTCAGGGCATGGGTCACGGCAGCCAGCACGGCGTCAACGGCTTTGCCCGCATCGGCCTTGGTCATCGCCGCAGTTTCTGCGACAACCGCAATCAAATCGTTCTTATTCGCCACGTCATTAGTTCCTTTTGGATGTGTCCATTATCGCCGCCGGATCCACAGCCCCCTACACCAACGACACAGGAAGCAGTCTAGACGCGAAATTTTG
>Ga0213850_1110151_pt1 | contig 15346 bp, 13 predicted proteins | sample LLC_MetaT_FD_164453 | JGI IMG/M metagenome (GOLD analysis project Ga0213850, IMG submission 164453) | Metatranscriptome of freshwater microbial communities from post-fracked creek in Pennsylvania, United States - LL:C (Metagenome... | ecosystem: Environmental > Aquatic > Freshwater > Creek ...
ATATGCCTGCGGCGGCAGTCCGGCCTGGCACAGCAGCGCGGCCGCGCCCTGCGCAGCGGCTTGCTCCAGCAAGGTGTTGGCGTCGAAGCGCTCGCCCCGCAGCGCGACGAACAGGTCGCCGGCGGCGATGCTGCGGGTGTCGGTGTGCACACGCGTGATCGGGCACAGCGGGTCGCCCAGCAGGCGCGCGTCCGACAGCCAGCCCAGCGCCTCGTGCAATGCCATCATGGGTGCCGCGGACGTCATGCGTGACCTCCTTGCAGGGCAGCAGCGCGTGCTGCGCGCTGCGCCAGCGCTGCGCTGGCGTGCGCAGAGTCGGAAAAAGGCGTGTGCGTTCCGGCGACTTCCTGCGTCTGCTCGTGGCCTTTGCCGGCGATCAGGATCACGTCGCGCGCGTCGGCGTCGGCGATGCATTGCGCCAGCGCCAGCGCGCGGTCCAGTTGCAGCGCGACCTGCGCCGGAACCGGGCTGGGCATGCCCGCCAGAATCGCGTCGGCAATCGCTTGCGGCGCTTCGTCGCGCGGGTTGTCGCTGGTGAGCAGCACGCGGTCGGCGTCCTGCAGCGCGACTGCGCCCATTTGCGGCCGCTTGCCCGCGTCGCGCGCGCCGCCGCAGCCAAACACGCACCAGAGCGCGCCGCTGCGCTGCTGCGCCAAGGGGCGCAAGGCGCGCAGCGCCTGCTGCAAGGCGTCCGGCGTGTGCGCGTAATCGATGGCGACCAGGGGCGCATCCTTGCCGCCCAGGCACTGCATGCGGCCAGGAACGGGCTGCAGCGCCGCGCACACCTGCACCGCGTCGGCGAGCGCGACCCCCTGGGAGCGCAGCACGGCAATGACCGCCAGCACATTGCTCACATTGAACGCGCCCAGCAGCGCACAGCGCAGCGGCAGGCTCTGGCCACCGGCTTCGCAGACCTCGAACGCGATCGCGTCGCTGTGCAGCGTCACGCGCGTCGCGACCAGGCGCGCTGGCGCGCCCTGCGCGTAGGTCCACACGTCGAGCGCGCTGCCCTGCAACTCTGCCGCCAGGGCCGCGCCGTGTGCGTCGTCGACGTTCAGCACCGCGCAACGCAGTCCTGGCCAGTCGAACAGGCGGCGCTTGGCCTGCCAGTACGCGGCCATGTCGCCGTGGTAGTCCAGGTGGTCCTGGGTGAAATTGGTAAACAGCGCGGTATCGACGGCGCAGCCGTTCAGACGCCCTTCCTGCAGACCGATGGACGAGGCTTCGATGGCGCAGGCGCGCACGCCCTCGTCCACCCAGGCGCGCAGGCTGCGCTGCAGCAGCACCGGGTCGGGCGTGGTCAGGCCGCTGGACTCCAGCGCCGCAGCGCTGCGCGCCGGACGCTCGCCGGGCAGCGCCGGCGGTCGCCCCAGGCCCAGGGTGCCGACCATGGCGCAGGGGACGCCGCCTGGAACAGCCGACAAGGCCTGCGCCAACCACCAGGCGCACGAAGTCTTGCCGTTCGTTCCGGTAATCGCCAGCAGCGCGAGTTCGCGCGTCGGCTGCCGGAAAAATTCGGCGGCGATGGCGCCGGTGTCGGCCTTCAAGCCGGCGTAACGCGCAACGCCTTGCTGCGGCAGGTCGAACGCGGACGCGCCCTGGTCCTCGACCAGGCACGCGCTGGCCCCCGCCTGCAGCGCAGCAGCAACGTACGCGCGGGCGTCGCGCACAGCGCCCGGCCAGGCCAGAAAGGCGTCGCCCGGGCGCAGGCGCCGGCTGTCGCTGCACAGGCTGCCGCGCGCGTGCGCGCGCAGCCATTGCGCCGCCTGGCTGGGGCTGCGCAGCGGCATCAGAAGCTCTCCTCGACGGCCTTGGCCACAATCGTCGGGCGCACGGCCATATCGGGCTGCACGTTGAGCATGCGCAGCGTCTGCTGCACCGTGTCGCTGAACACCGGCGCCGCGACGTCGCCGCCAAAATACTTGCCCGCACTCGGCTCGTCCAGCATCACGCCGACGATGACGCGCGGCGCGTCGATCGGCGCCATACCGACAAACCAGCTGCGGTACTTGCGGTTGCCGTCGCTGCCGTAACCCTTGCCAACCTGCTTGTACGCGGTACCCGACTTGCCGCCGACCGAGTAGCCCACGGTCTGCGCCTTGGGACCGGTTCCGCCGGGACCGGCGGCCATTTGCAGCATGTGGCGGATTTCGGCGGCGGTGCCCGCCGAGAACACGGTCACGCCAGGCGCCGGCTCCGGGCTCTTGAGCAGGGTCACGGGAATGATCTGGCCGTCGTGCGAGAACACGGTGTAGGAGCGCACCATCTGGAACAGCGAAGCCGACAGGCCGTAGCCATAGGAAATCGTCGCCTGTTCGATCGGGCGCCAGCGGCTCGCCGGGCGCAGCCGGCCCGACACCGCGCCGGGAAACTCGATTTGCGGCTTCTGGCCAAAGCCCGCCTGGGAAAAGGTTTCCCACATGGCGCTGGCCGGCAACTGCATGGCGATTTTGGCCGTGCCGACGTTGCTCGACACCTGGATCACCTGCTCCACGGTCAGCGCGCCGTGCGGGTGCGCGTCGTGAATCGTCGCGCCGGTGATGGTGAAGGAACCCGGCGCCGTGTCTATCACCGTGTTCGGCTTGACCTTGCCGCGCTCCAGCGCCAGGCCTATGGTGAAGGGCTTCATCACCGAGCCCGGCTCAAAGGTGTCGGTCAGCGCCCGGTTGCGCAGCTGCGCGCCGCTCAAATTCTGCCGACGGTCGGGCGTGTAGCTGGGGTAGTTGGCCAGTGCCAGCACCTCGCCGCTGTTGGCGTCCAGAACGACCACGCTGCCAGCCTGTGCGCGGTTCGCAAGCACGGCTTCGCGCAGCTTCTGGTACGCGAAAAACTGCACCTTGCTGTCGATGCTGAGCTGGATGTCCTGGCCGTCGACCGGCGCCACCACCTCGCCCACGTCCTCGACCGCGTGACCCAGGCGGTCCTTGATGACGTGGCGCATGCCCGCCCGGCCCAGCAGCTGGCGGTTGAACAGCAGCTCGACGCCCTCCTGCCCGTTGTCCTCCACGTTGGTGAAGCCGACCACGTGCGCCGCGGCCTCGCCTTCCGGGTATTGGCGCTTGTATTCGGGGCGCTGGTAGATGCCGCCAATCTTCAAGGCCGCGACCTGGCTGGCGACGTCGGCGTCCACCTGGCGCTGCAGCCAGACAAAGGATTTGTCTTCGTCCAGCTTGCGCTCAAGTTCGGCGTACGGCATGCCGAGCAGGCGTGCAAGCTGTTGCAGCTTGGCCTTGTCGGCTTCGGTGTCCACGTCCTCGGGAATCGCCCAGATGCTGGGCGCCAGCACGCTCGAGGCCAGGATCATGCCGTTGCGGTCCAGGATGCGTCCGCGGTTTGCCGGCAACTCGATGGTGCGCGCGTAGCGCAACTCGCCCTGGTGCTGGAAAAAGTCGTTGTGAATGACCTGGATATAGGCCGCGCGCGCGCCCAAGGCGCCAAAGGCCAGCGCCATCGCGCCGACGATGAATTTGCTGCGCCACACCGGCGTGCGGCTGGCGAGCAGCGGGCTCGAGGTATAGCGCACGCTGCGGCTCACGGATTGCCCCCGACAAAGGGCTTGGGCTCGGCGCGCTGCGCGCGCGCCGCAGCGGCGCTGCTGGGCGGCGTGGCCGCAGCCGCAGGCGCGCTGTAGTTGACGTATTGCGTAATCGCCGGGCCGACCTGGCGCATCTGCAACTTCTCACGCGCAATTTTTTCTACCCGGGCCGGCGTCGCCTGGGCGCGCTTGTCGACTTGCAGGCGCTCGTATTCAATGCTCAGCTGACGGCCTTCGGCAGCGCTTTTGTCGAGCTCGGTGAACAGGCGGCGCGAGTCATACTGCACGTGCACCAGAAAAAGTGCGCTGCCCATCACCGCCAGCAGCAGCAAGAAGTTCACGCGCATCATGGCGCCAGCCTCTGCGCCACGCGCAAAATGGCGCTGCGCGCGCGCGGGTTGGCGCGCACCTCGTCGGCGCCCGGGCGCACGCGCCCCAGCGCGGCAAGCTGCATGACCTTGGGCGCAGCAAACGGTGCGCGCCGGTCAAAAGCATCGCGCGCGTGTTGCGCAATGAACTGCTTGACGATGCGATCCTCCAGCGAGTGAAAGCTGATCACGACGAGTCGACCCTGGGGTTGCAGCACGTTCAGGCTGGCGGCTAACGCCTGTTGCAGCTCTTCAAGCTCGGCGTTGATGAAAATCCGAAAAGCCTGAAATGTGCGCGTTGCAGGGTTCTGGCCCGGCTCGCGGGTTTTGACCGTGTCAGCCACGAGTTGGGCCAGTTCGGTGGTGGTTGAAATTGGCCCCCGTTCTTGTCGGCGCGCAACAATCGCCTTTGCAATTGGCCCAGCAAACCGTTCTTCGCCATATTCACGTATCACCTCCGCGATTTGATTGACTTCCGCGTCCGCCAGCCATTGCGCCACGCTGGGGCCACGCGTGCTGTCCATGCGCATGTCCAGCGGGCCCTCGAACCGAAAACTGAAACCGCGCTGCGGGTCGTCGATCTGCGGTGAACTGACGCCCAGATCGAGCAACAGGCCGGCAACACTGCCCGGCGGCAACTCGGCCACGCGGGAAAAGGGAGCGTGGCGTATCGAAAAGCGTGCGTCCTCGATCTGCGCTGCGGCCGCTACGGCCTGCGGATCGCGATCGAAGGCAATCAAGCGGCCTGCCGGCGAGAGGCGCTGCAAAATGGCGCGCGCATGGCCGCCGCGTCCAAACGTTGCATCCACATAGCAGCCCCGGTCGGCGTCCGGGTAGTCGCTCTTGCCGTCGCTGAACAAGGCGCTGAGCGCTTCGTTCATCAGGACGGTCGCGTGGTTCCATGCGGTGTCCACCACGGCGACCTAAAAGGAAAAATCCTTGAGCACATCGGGCATGGCGCCCTGCATGGCCTGCGCTTCCTGCGCGTCGTAGTTGGCCTTGTCCCAAAGCTCGAAGTGCTGGCCCATGCCCAGCAGCACGGTATCGCGGCTGATCCCCGCGGCGGCGCGCAGTTCGGGCGAAATCAGCACCCGGCCCGTCGCGTCCATGTCCACGTCCATGGCGTTGCCCAGAAAAATGCGCTTCCACCACTGCGCCGACATGGGGAGTGCGGCGATGCGCTCGCGGAATTTCTCCCACTCCGGACGCGGAAACAGCATGAGGCAGCCGTGCGGGTGCTTGGTGATGGTGAGCTGTCCGCCCGCGCTGGCGCTGAGGACGTCACGGTGCCGGGTAGGCACCGATAGCCGCCCCTTGGCATCCAGATTGAGTGACGAAGCCCCTTGGAACACAGCGATTGACCTTTTTGCAAATAACCGGGAAATGCCAGCGCATCGGGCACGAAATACCACTTAAATGCACTTTTTTGCACTGTATCAGCAAATGCCACTATTGCAAGCGCGCTTACAACAAAAAATTGCAATGGAATCAAGGACTTAGAACCGAATTCACAGAAAACTTCTGCGCAAAAACTGTTCTAAATTAAGCACTTAGCAGGGGGAGTGAATGTGACGCTTGAAACTCGGCCCAAGGTCGGGCTGTATACAAGAACAGGGCGTGGGCGCTGCCCGTCGCCGACCGGGTCCTAGAGTGCGCGCGGGATGAGCTTGGCGTGCTCGTTGATGCCGATGACGGTGAAAAACGCCGCGACCAGGCGCTGCACGTGCTCGAACTGCACCTGGCGCCCTTCGGCCTCGCGCATGGCGACCCAGTTCAGAATGCTGCCCGCGGCGGCGAAATCGACCCGCAACAAATGGCGGCAATTGACAACCAGACGGGTTCCCGCACTGGGCGCCTCGTCCAGCTGGGCCAGCACATGGCTGGCGTCGCCCAGAATCTCGCCTTGCAAATGCGCAGTCGGAGCGCTGCGGTCGGCAGATGTCGGGCCCAGCAGCTTGCAACGCGCTGGCTGCCAGGCCACGGGCGGCGCGGTGTGCGTGATGCAGTAGTCCAGCGCGGCAAGTTCAAAATCGTCCTCGCGGCCCAGCGCGCGCAACACGCTCAGGCGCACGGTCCACCAGCCCAGATCGACGCTGCGGTCGCCCGCTGGCGTGCGCTCGCGCAAAGTCTGAACCAGGCTGTCGACGCCAGTCAGGGCCAACTCCACAGGCTCGTCGCACAGGCTCCCGAACAGGCCGTCGAGCAAGGGTACCGCGCTGGCGTCTATATCGCGCAACGCCTGCCAGCCCAGGGTCCAGGGCATGGCGCTGTACGCCATCGCGTCGCGCAACTGCTCCATGGCCTTCTGGTCCAGCGTGGCCGGACTTTCCCAGGTGACAGCGCTGTGCTCCAGTCCCTGTGGCCGCGTGCGCACACCCAGATCCGACAGGGCAAACCAGACGGGCTGGGCGCCGTCCAGATACTCGGAAAACTCCTGCAGCGCGCGCAGGAACGCGTCCTCGTTGCGCGTCGCGCGGTACAGGTCCAGCAAGGCCGCGAGCCAGGACTGTGCTGCGTCCGGCGAAGCCGACATGGCACGCAAGGCGTCGAGCAGGCTGGATTCGGCGCCCGGAACGTCGCCGTTGGCGTAGCGGATCGCCGCCTCTTCCAGCTCCGGGTCCGCCGCCATCTCATCGCCACCCAGCGCGAACAGGCGCGAGGTTGAAAATGCCATGGCGTGGCCGCCCAGCGCGGCGCCTTCGGGCGCGCCCGGCGGCCGCAGGTCGTCCGCCGCATCCGAGGCTTCGGACATTTGCGTCGCCACGAACTCGGACGGCGGCTCCTGCACGTCGCGCAGCGGCTGCACCATCGTCGGCTCGTAGGTTTGCGTAGACCCGATGGAGGGCACCGAGGGCGTCTGGTCGGCCTGCGGCGCAGGGGGATCATGGGCCTGGATGTTGGCCTGCGCCAGGGTGGCGGGCTCGGTCGGCGGCTGCTGCCCCTCCTGTTTGCCCTTCCACCATTGCTTGGACATCTGCGCTTCGATTTCGTCGATTTTTTTCAGCGTCACGGCGCGACCATCGGGGTCGGTCGCCATGCTGCTCTGAAAAAACGACGGTCGCGCGGTGTTGTTCAGCGCTACCGGGTCGCGGTTACGCAGTTTGCGCAGGTGATCGAATTCGCGGCGCCGAACAAAATCGTTCTGGCGCTTGCGCTCTATCATGAGCTTGAGCGCCGCCTTGTCATAGGCTCCTTCGGGGCCTTGCTCGGGTTGGTCGAGCTCCGACCAGTCCTTGGTCGGGTTGCGCACAAACATGGCGACCTTGGACAACAAGCCCGGTCTTTCGTCTTTGCTTGCCATGCTGTAGTGCTGGGGATGGTTCGGAGAGGGGCGCTCGGGCCTGGGCCTAATCGCCAAACATTTTCTGTTTGAGCTCGCGCCGCTGCTGTGCCTCCAGCGACAGCGTCGCGGTCGGCCGTGCCAGCAGGCGGCCCACGCCTATGGGCTCGCCGGTTTCGTCGCAATAGCCGTAGTCGCCGGCGTCGATGCGCGCAATCGACTGCTCGATTTTCTTCAGCAGCTTGCGCTCGCGGTCGCGCGTACGCAGTTCCAGCGCGTGCTCTTCCTCGATCGTTGCGCGGTCGGCGGGATCGGGGACGACCGAGGTGTCCTCGCGCAGATGCTCGGTGGTTTCGCCGGCGCTGTTCAGAATGTCCTGCTTCAGGCGCAGCAGCTTGAGACGAAACGCCGCCATTTGCACGTCGTTCATGTACTCGGAGTCCGGCATGGCGATCAGGTCGGCGTCGGTCAGGTCAGCCAGCGCCTTGGTCTTCCAGCTGTTGACCAGCTTGGGGTCTTTTTTAACCGCAACGGTCAGCATGGGCACCATGATTTGCGAAGACGTAGCCGCGTTATAGCTTGCCTTGGCAGCGGTGGACGCCACCGATTGGGCCATGGAAGGAACGGTCAGCTGCGCCAGCCGCGACGATGGCCGGCCAGGCTTGGGGCTGGGGGCGGGCGCTGCCGCCACGGCGGCTACGGCTGCCGGCTTGACCGGGGCCTTGGCGACGACTTTGGCCGGCGCGGCACTCTTGGCCGGAGACGGCGCGGCAGCGGCCGGTTTTGCCGCAGGCTTGGCTGCCGTCTTGGCCGCTGGCTGGACTGCTGCCTTGGCGACGGCCTTGACCGGCGGCTTGGCCGCCGCTTTCACCGGGGCGGGCGCAGCCTTGGCCGACTTTGCGACCACCGGCTTGGCGGCAGGCTTGGCCACAGGCTTTGTGGCCGGCTTGGCGGATGCGGGGGGCTGGGACTTGGCGCTGCTCGCCTTGGCGGCTTTATCTTTGGCTGGTTTTACTTTCACTACGGATCTCCTGGCAGGGCTGGCCTGCGCTTTCTCGGAAGCCGGCGGCTTGTCTCGCGCGGCTTTGGCTGGTGTTCCAGCCTGACTTTCTTCGGCGCGCGAGTGTACAGGCTTGGCTATCGGAAAGCCCATGAGTTGCAAAATCGAGACAATCATTTAAACCCCTAGCCAAACCTCAGCCGGCGCAACATTACACCGTTATGCCATTTGATCGCTGGCGCGGCCGGCATTGTGCGCCAAAAGCGTCCGCCTAGACCAGCGACTGCTCCAGACCCTGCAGCAAAATATCTTTGGGAAGGTCAATTCCGATAAACACCATTTTGCTCACGCGCGCCTCATCGCCCCCCCAGGGCGGCCCCAGGTCGCTGCCCATCAGCTGGTGCACGCCCTGGAAAATGACTTTGCGTTCCGTGCCCTTCATGTGCAAGACGCCCTTGTAGCGCAGCATGCGCGGGCCATAGACGTTCACGATGGCGCCCAGAAAATCTTCCAGGCGCACCGCGTCAAAAGGACGCTCGGCGCGAAACACAAAACTCTTCACGTCGTCGTCGTGGTGATGGTGGTGGCCGGCGTGCTGGTGCGAGGGATGCGCGCAATGTTCCCCGTGATCATGGTCATGGTCATGCGCGTGGTCATGGTCATGGTCGTGGCCGTCGTGCGCGTCGGCCGTGAGGAAGTCCGGATCGATGTCCAGCTTGGAATTCAGGTTGAAGCCGCGCAGGTCAAATACTTCGGACAATGCCACTTCGCCAAAATGTACGGCGCGCTGCGGCGCGCGCGGATTCATGTGGCGCACGCGGTGCTGCAAAGCGTCCAGGGCGTTGGCGTCGACCAGGTCGGACTTGCTGATGAAAATCTGGTCGGCAAAACCAATTTGCCGGCGCGCTTCCTGGCGCGTGTCGAGTTGCGCCATGGCGTGCTTGGCGTCGACCAGGGTGAGAATCGAGTCCAGCAGGTAGGACTCGGCGATCTCGTCGTCCATGAAAAAGGTTTGCGCCACGGGGCCGGGGTCGGCCAGGCCGGTGGTCTCGATCACGACGCGGTCAAAATCCAGCTGGCCCTTGCGTTTTTTCTCCGCCAGGTCGCGCAGCGTGGCGCGCAGGTCTTCGCGGATCGTGCAGCAGATGCAGCCGTTGCTCATCTGGATGATTTGCTCGCGCGTATCACTCACCAAAATGTCGCTGTCGATGTTTTCCTCGCCGAATTCGTTCTCGACAACGGCGATTTTCTGACCATGCGCCTCGGCCAGCACGCGCTTGAGCAAGGTCGTCTTGCCCGAGCCCAAAAAGCCGGTCAGTATGGTGGCGGGTATGAGCGACATAAGACGGTCCCAATCTTCAGCAAGGCGCAAGTGTAGCCCGCTATTTGCGCAGGACCACCAGCCCCTTGAGGTATTCCCCTTCGGGAAAGGACAGCGTCATCGGATGGTCGCTGGCGCCGCCCAATCGCTCCAGAATAAAGCCGTCGACGCCCGCGTCGGCGCCCGCGCCGGCGACGATCTTGTGGAACAGGTCGGCGCTGATTCCGCCCGAGCACGAGTAGGTGAACAGCACGCCGCCGGGCTGCAGCAGCCCGAGCGCCAGGCGGTTGATGTCCTTGTAGGCGCGCGCTGCGCGCTCGGCGTGCGCGACCGTGGGAGCAAACTTGGGCGGATCCAGGACGATGGCGTCAAAGCTGCGGCCCTCGCGTGCGAACTGCCGCAAGGCGGCGTTCACGTCGGCGTCCAGCCAGGTGGCCCGCTCCGGAGCTAGCGCGTTGCGCAGCACATTGTCGGCAGCGCGTTGCAGCGCCGGTGCGCTCGAGTCGATCGAGGTAACGTGCGCGGCTCCACCCTGCAAAGCGGCGACGGTAAAGCCGCCGGTATAGCAGTAGCAGTTGAGAACGCGCTGGAACTGCAGACGCTGCGTGGCGTCGAAAAACTTTTTGCGGCTGTCGCGCTGATCCAGGTAGAAACCGGTTTTGTGGCCTTCGGCGATATTCAGCCCCAGCGTCCAGCTGTGCTCGCGCAACACGAGCTCCAGCGGGCCATCGCCACGCAGCCAGCCGGTGCGCGGCTCCAAACCCTCCAGCGCGCGGCTGCTGGCGTCGGAGCGCTCGTACAGGCGCGCCAGCCCGGTGTGCTGCAGCGCCGCGTCGGCCAGCACGTCCTTCCAGCGCTCCACCCCCGCGCTGGCGAACTGCGCCACCAGGGTGTCGCCGTAACGGTCCAGCACCAGTCCGGGCAGGCCGTCGGATTCGCCGTGGATCAGGCGCACGCCGTCGCTGGCCACGTCCAGGCGGGTGCGCACGGCGATGGCGCGGCGTACAGCGTCCTGGAAGAAGGCCGCGTCGATCCGCGTGTTCTCGTCAAAACTCCAGACGCGCGCGCGAATCTTGGACTGCGGGCTGTACGCCGCCCAGGCCAGAAAGGCCCCCTGATCGGACTCGACGCGCACGGTCTCGCCGCTGTCAGCGCTGCCCTTGGCGATGGCCGACTCAAAAATCCAGGGATGGCGGCGCAGCAGGGAACGTTCCTTGCCCGCGCGCAGGCGCAGCGTTTTCATGGCGCTATTGTCGCCGCCGCGCGCTCAGCTTTTTTTGTCTGGACCGGGCTTGAGGCGCGCGCGCGGATGCGCCGCGTCGTAGGCCCGGGCCAGGTGCTGGAAATCCAGGCGCGTGTAGACCTGCGTGGTACTGATGTTGGCGTGCCCCAGCAACTCCTGGACGGCGCGCAGGTCGCCGCTGGATTGCAGCATGTGGCTGGCAAAGGAATGGCGCAGCATGTGCGGGTGCACCGGCGTCGCCACGCCGGCCTGCAGACTGCGCTGGCGCAGGCGCTGCCACACCGCCTGCGCGCTCAGGCGCGTGCCGTTGCGCCCCTGAAAAAGCGCGCGCGCGCCGTTGCTGGCGGCGTCGCGGGAATTGCCCGCGCCCATCCCGCGCAGCGCCAGCCAGGCGTGCAGGGCCTGCAGGGCAAGCCCCCCGACCGGCAGCTCGCGCCGCTTGGAACCCTTGCCCAGTACGTGCGCCTGCGCGGCGTCCAGGTCGATCCAGCCCAGCGCCTGGGCGCCTGCCTGTACGTCCAGCCCGACCAGTTCACCCACGCGCAAGCCGCTGCCGTACATCAGCTCGACCATGGCGGCGTCGCGCGCCTCGAGCCAGGCGTCGCCTGTCCCCTGGTAACTGGCAAATTGCACGGCTTCGTCGACCCCCAGCGCCTTGGGCAAGGGCTTGCCCGGCTTGGGCGCGCGCACGTCCTGCACCGGGTTGCTGCGCACCAGCCCCTGCCGCCCCGCCCAGGTGTAGAAGCCGCGCCAGCCGGAAAGAATGAGGGCGATACCCCGCGCGCTACGCCCGGCGCCGTGCATGGCTGCGACCCAACGGCGTATGTTCTGGCTGCGCACCGCAAGCAAGGCGACCCCCGCGCCCGCGGCGTGCTGCTGCAGTTTCTGCAAATCCAGCGTGTACAGCGTGACCGTGCGCTGCGCCAGACGCTTTTCGACGCGTACGTGTTCCAGGTAGCGCTGCAGCAAACCGGCGTCAGCCCCGGCTGCGGGACCGTCTTCGACGCGCTCTGGCGCGCCGGCGCGCGCCGCTGCAGGCAGCTCCGGCGCAGCAGCGGCTGGCCGCGGCGTAGCCGCCACACCCTGCCAGGCCGCCGTCCTTGCCATGGCGCCGCCTCAGGCGCTGCCCGCGTCCGCGGCGCTTGCGCGCAGGCGTTGCAGCGCCGCTGCAACCAGTTCACCCAGGCGCGTCAGGAATTCGGTTCCCATGCCGCTGGCGAAGCGCTGTGCATCGGGCGAGGCCAGCACCAGCAATCCGAATACCGGCTGCACCGCGTCGCCGCCGCGCAGTGCGACCAGCGCCAGCGAGGTCACGGACTGCGGATCGACCAACCATTGCACCGCTTCAAAGCCGGTGTTGAGGCCGCAAAAAGGCTCGGTCAGCGCGGCCGCAAACTCGACGACCTCGGCGCTCACGTCCTGGGCGAACGGCAGACCCGCGTACTCCGGCGCCAGGCCCCAGAGCCGCAAGGCGACCTGCGGTACGGCAAATTCGTGCGCCAGGTCCGCGGCGATGCGCGCTGGCAGCTGCTGCGCGTCACCCACTTGCAGCAAGGCGCAAGCCCAGCGCAGGATGCGGTCCGACAGCAGCACGTTGTCGTTGCCGTGGCGCAGCAGCTCCATCAGCCGCTGCTCCAGCAGCTTGATTTTTTCACGCAGCAACTCGGCCTGGCGCTCCTGCAAGCTGACGGCGCGGTGGCTGTGCGGGCTGGTCAGCTGCACCGCGCCCAGCAGTTGCGCGTGGCGTTCAAAAAAATCCGGCGTGTTGCTCAGGTATTGGGCAATGTCGTCTTCGGTAATGGGATTGTTCAGCATGGTGCTCAGGGTGGTGGGCGGGTGTATGGCGCGCAGGCGGCTCAGGCCGGCGTGGAAAGCGGGAGGTCGTCGGGCAGCTCGACTTCGCCCTGAAACACCGTTTGGGCAGGCCCGGTCATGTAGACCGGCGACCCGCCGCCGCTCCAGGTGATCTCCAGGACGCCGCCGCGGGTGTGCACCGCGACCTGCGCGTCCAGCCAGCCCAGGCGTATGCCGGCGACGACGGCAGCGCAGGCGCCGGTGCCGCACGCCAGGGTTTCGCCGACGCCGCGCTCGACCACGCGCAAATGCACCTGTGTACGGTCCTGTACCTGCAGAAATCCGACGTTCACGCCCTGGCGAAAGCGCGTCTGCGCCTGGACTTGCGCGCCCAGGCGCGTCACCTCGGCGCGCGCGACGTCGTCGACGCGCAGCACGGCGTGCGGATTGCCCATGGACACCAGCGCCAGCGCCAGGGTCTCGCTCCCGGCAGGCACTGGCCACAGCGCCCAGTCGCCGTGCGGCTGCGCGCTCAAGCCGCTGGCGTCAAAGTCCAGCGCTTCGGGTCCAAAGCGCGGCGCACCCATGTCGACGCGCACGCGCCCGTCGTCCTGGCGCAGCGGCGCAATCACGCCGGCGCGCGTCTGCACGCGCAATTGCGCCTTGCTGCTGAGCCCGCGCTCAAACACAAAGCGCGCAAAACAGCGCGCGCCGTTGCCGCACTGTTCGACTTCGTTGCCGTCGGCGTTATGGATCACGTAGGCAAAGTCAACCTCGGGGCTGGCGGGCGCGCGCACGCTGAGAATCTGGTCTGCGCCCACGCCAAAATGGCGGTCGCCCAGGAAGCGGTAATGCGCGGGCGTCAGACCGAGCAAGCCCCGGGTTTCATCGAGCACCACAAAGTCGTTGCCGGCGCCGTGCATTTTCGTGAAGGCAATTCGCATGCGTCCGATTATCTGCGCCTTCGGCCCCGTGCTGCGCACCAGCGCCGCGCACAAAGCCACGGGCGTACGTCAAAATACCCTATGCGCCGTTCCCCCGCTCCGCCTTCCCAAGCCGTGTCCCCGGTGGCACCCGTAAGCAAAGTCCGCCCGGGCGCGCCCCAGCAGCCCGGCGGCGCTGCGGCGCCGGTGGCCTGGCGCCACGACGTCGCCGTCCCGGTGCTGCCGCACGTGCTGCGCCTGACCGCGCCCAACCCCGGGCGCATGACCGGCCCCGGAACCAACAGCTATCTGGTGGGAACGCCTGCCAGCGGCTACGCCGTCATAGACCCCGGCCCCGACCTGCCCGAACACCAGCGCCGCCTGTGGGATTTGGCAGCGCACGCGGACGGCAGCGGCGGCAACATCCGCATGATTATTTGCACGCACGCGCACGCCGACCACGCTCCCGGCGCCTGGCCGCTGCAGGCGCTGTGCGCGCAGCGACCCGCGGTGCTGGGAATGCCCTCCGGGCCGCACGCGCGCCCGGGCTCGGCCTTCCGTCCGGACCGGGCGCTGCAGCACCAGGAAGTGCTGGCGCTCTCGGCCGCGCCGTCCGACGCCGGCGCATACCGGCTGCGCGTGCTGCACACCCCGGGACACGCGTCCAACCATCTCTGTTTGTTGCTGCAGGGCGACGGCCTGCTGTTTTCCGGCGACCACATCCTCAGCGGCAGCAGCACCGTCATTGACCCGCCCGACGGCAATATGACGGCGTATCTGGAATCGCTGGACGCGCTCGCGGCACTGAGCCAGCGCCGGGAAATACGCGCCATCCTGCCGGCGCATGGCGACACCCTGGAAGACCCCGAGGGCGTGATCGCGCAGCGCAAGGCGCACCGGCTGTGGCGCGAAGAGAAAATTGCCAAGGTGCTGCGCGCGCAGCCGCACGCCAGCGACGACGCGATGCTGGCGCTGGCTTACGACGACGTGGACCGCAGCCTGTGGCCGGTCGCCAAGCGTTCGCTGCTGGCGCATCTGGAGCGCTTGCGCGCGCCGCCAAAGCCCGCGCCCCGCGCCGACGGCGAGCGCCTGTCGAAACGCGTCATGCAATTGCGCGCCTGCTCGCGCCGCGAGGCCGAGCAGTACATCGTCGACGGCTGGGTTGCGGTCGACGGCACCCCGGTTTTTGACCCGGCGCTGCGCGTCGCCCAGCAGCGCGTCAGCGTGGATCCGCAGGCGCAGCTGACGACGGCGCCCGCGGTCACGCTGCTGCTGCACAAACCCGCCGGTCTGGCCGACGGCCTGGACCCGGACGTTCCCGGCTGCCGCAGCCTGCTGACCCTGCTGCAGCACAGCGCGCACGACGACTCCGGCGTGCGTCCGCTGCCGCGCCATCTGCACCCGTTGGACGCCGACACGCCGCTGGAGACCGGCGCCAGCGGGCTGGTCGTTTTTACCCAGGACTGGCGCGTCACGCGCAAGCTGCGCGAGGACATGGCGCTGCTCGAGCACGAGTATTTCGCCGACGTTGCCGGCACGCTCAGCCCGGCTGCCCGCACGGCCATGGAGCACGCGCTGGCGCGCGCTGGCGCACCGGCAGCGGGAACGCGCTTTAGCGTGGGCAGCAGCAGCGCGCAACGCAGCCGGCTGCGCTTTGCCATTCGCGGCGCGCACCCGGGACTGGTGGCGCACCTGTGCCAGGCCGCCGGCCTGGAGTTGCTGGCGCTGCAGCGCGTGCGCCTGGGGCGCGTGGCGCTGCGCGACCTGGCGCCAGGACAATGGCGCTATCTGGCGGCGAACGAAAAGTTCTAAGCGAAAAAATGTGAAGCCCGCCTGTAAGCCGGATTCTGTGCACGGCGGGTTACCCCGCCCTGTGACCACC
>Ga0213850_1372517_pt1 | contig 15221 bp, 4 predicted proteins | sample LLC_MetaT_FD_164453 | JGI IMG/M metagenome (GOLD analysis project Ga0213850, IMG submission 164453) | Metatranscriptome of freshwater microbial communities from post-fracked creek in Pennsylvania, United States - LL:C (Metagenome... | ecosystem: Environmental > Aquatic > Freshwater > Creek ...
AACTATTAATTTTGATGATTATCTATATATTTGATTACAAATTTCTATATATAATATTAATTCATAATTTTTTTATTCGGAAAATGTTGACTCAGAATTCTTTAATTCCCATGCTTCCGAATTCGAACTTAACATCTGCTTGATCAACAGTCTTGTTCATAGAATTCTGTCTTAGAATTTCGATTTGAGTCAACAATGTCTTATTTCTTTCATTCAATTCGTTGTTTGCAGTCTATAATTGTTTCTCTTTTTTCTAAGATTTTTCTAATTAGGCTTAGACCATAATCAATTCATCGCTCTTTTGTGTTCCTTCATTACTCATGTAAGCGTCATTCTTAACAAACACTATTCCTTGAGCCTTATCTCCGAGCGATTATCCAGTTATGTTGGTCTATTACATGTTCAAATCCTTAATCTGATTGGTGTAATTCTGAGCAGTGAACTTGAGTTCTCTATATTTAGCGGCATATCTGCTTAATCTCCAGAAAATGTATATTAGGACAATTAATCCGACTAATCCTCCGAAGATTAATCCTAAGACTAATCCGGTGTTCTGGCAGAAGTAGTTACAGTTCGATTCTCCATCTAAAGAAATGGCTTCTTATGGATTAAATATCACGGCATATGTTCCGTCCTAGCTGACAGGGTAACCAAAGCTATTAGAAACTCCATCATTTTGAGTCAAGTTTCTGGAGGTACATGTAAATTAGGAAGTGGAGGTGTTCAATTTAGCTAAACAATAATCTGTAGTGATATTAGAGTTAATTAGCACATCAGCCTAAAGACTCAAAATAAGTGGGAATCTATAAGGTTCAGAAGCATTCCTAAATCCATCAGTGGACAATTGAACTAAAGGTGATCTGACAGCTTGGTGGAATTGAAGAGTTCCTTAACTGTTAGGGAAGAAAGTATTAGTGTACTCAGTCTAAGATTAAATGACGCTCACTGAAGTGTTGGTCAAGTTTGAATCTGGTACAGGTCTGATAATCAAAGCTCTGTCAGAAGTTGAGTTCGATGAGGACACTTATTGCAATAATCTGGCTTTCACAGCTTAAGTGTTATTGGTGAGGCAATCTAATAAAGATCCAGCCACGGTTTGAATAGATCCATACTGCTAGTTAGAAGTATCGGATTTGATGAAGTAGAACTTGTTGGTATCACTTGAACTGACAGTGATTTGTAATAATTCAGGTTAGTAAGTTCTCAATGGTCTGCTACACATAGATTGTGATTACACGCATGATCCATCGACACATCTGAAAGGTGTAGCTAATGATGGGCAACTAGCTTCTCCAGCACATTGAGCAGTAGAGCTAGCACAATATCCTTATGAACACATGTAAGGAGTTTCAATTGGACATCCAAACACAGTTAAGTTGCTTAATCTACAGTATCCATCGGCTGATCTGGTCATGTTGTTTTGGCAAGCTGGTAAGATATTATCGTATTAAGCACATTAAGTTTGGTTAACAGCACATCTTCCTGATTTACATCTGTAAGGAGCAGATAATTGTGGACATCCTTGGAAGATTGGACAATTGCTGATTTTATTTCTGCAAGAACCATCTGAGCATCTAAATGGTTATGCGACGCTACATCCCACATCGAAATAAGTGTAATTTCCATTTACGACTTTGAAGTAGTCTCCTTTTCCATTACTAATGTCTGATGGGACACATTAGTTAGGCTGTGCGACACATATTCCTGATGCGCAGTAGAAAGGCTTGATTGGGGAGCAAATGATATTCTTTGAGACTTGGCATTAGGTAACACTTGATGCGCATTGACCACTCTCACACAAAATTGGTAATGTGTTAGGGCATAGGGTCAAGCTGGCTGGGCATTAGGATAATGAATTTTAGCATGACTAGTCGACGCACCTGACTTGGCCATTAGGGCATGGTAATTGGGTTCTACATAAGTTAGTGTCTCCAACGCATTCTCCGCTTGCACACATGAAAGGTTGATAATCAGGGCAGACATATGCTGGGGAAGGTCCTTACTCTCCATTGCTTTAGAAAGGAGAGGAGTAACAATTTCCATCTTTTCCCAAGTAAGGATTGGTAACATTGCATCCATTACTGACACCACAAAGTGTGTAATCGCTCTAGCAAGAACCATCTGGGCACTAATATTAAGAAGAGCTGCATCCTGTAACTTAGCTGGAACACTATTAAGCATCAGCTACACACTTCTTGTTGATCTAGCATAAGTATGGGGTTGGTGCTTAGCATGAGTTGGTAGCGTTACATCTTTAGTTCATTGCGATACATTTATTATTGCATTTGATTGGGAAGAATGGATTGCATCCATTTGGTAGTGAAGTTGAATTATAGTTGGCGAGGCACTTGTCAAGGGTTGCTGCACATTACCCGGTCAAAGAACATATTTATGGGTTAGCATTGTTACATCCATTAGAAGTAGGGCAATTGTCGACATCTACTGAACAGGCTCCAATTGAGCATCTATTTGATCTTTAGGCTGGGCAAGTATTGTTCACAGAAGGACAAATGCTCAAGCTAGGTCTACAGGTACCGTCTCCACATCTGACTTAGTTTTGGCCACATTAATAGACTGGTCTACATTAATCACTAGTGGCTACACATCTTCCGTCAGCACAAGGTACCACATTTCCAAGAATAACTGAGTTAGGATCGCTCAAACAAAAGTTGACTTGACTGGATAATGAAATCTGGCAGTTCGATGCGGATTAAACACAAAGTCCGTCAAGACATTTGAAAGGAGTGGAGCTAGGACAGTTAGCTACTTAACAGGAAGTAATATTAGGGTTGATGCAAACTCCTGAAGCGCACTTTTATGGAGTTTCTTGAGGGCAGCCGTTTGCTAAATAACATAAGGATTTATCTGATTGGCAGGAACCGTCATCGCAAAGGAATTTGTTGGCTCCGCAAACTATAGTCTTGTTAGTTTAGGTAGAGTTATCACAACTGGATTCGTTAACTGCACATTATCCGGTAGCACATTTAAATGGAGAGTTGTATGGGCATCCATTGGATTTATCGCAAAGCTTTGAATCTGAAACACAGAAACCATCTAAACATCTAAATGCCAAGTTAGCAGGGCAGGTAACTACTGGACAACTTTAAAGGTTAGGTAAGCAAGAGTTATCAGGGCATCTTTGGAGTCCTTATGGGCATCCAGTTAAAGCTAAACACTAGCTACTGTTAGCATAGCATTGTTAGTCTTCACATCTGACAGGTCTATCAGTTGGACATTTAGAGAAAATAACTGGGCAATTATCTCTAATAGAAGCACAGGTTCCATCAGGGCAAAGGATAGGGGCTAATGAGTTACAGGTAGGTACTGGTGGGCAGTCAAGAGGATTAGATCTACAAGTATTATCGAAACATTTATAAGGCTTGAAAACAGAACAGGTCACTGGAGTACCACAATCATTCAAGATTGAAATACATGATCCATCTGGGCATTGTTTATTTCCACTAGCACAATCAGTCTGGCTGTAGCAGAGAGAACTGGAAGATTTGCAAGTTCCGTCGTCACATTTGACAGGTTTTTCAACTGGGCATATCAACAGGGTTGGACAGTTAGATGGTGAATTAGCACAGCTACCATCAGCACATCTGTATGGAGTGTTAGAGGAACAAATGGCCGAGCCATTAGATAAGAATGGACAGCTTGCTTATTCATCAACGCAGGCACTATCCCAACACCTTATTTTTGGAGGAGCACATGTCACTTAAGATTGACATAATATGTCAGATTTAGAGCAAGAGCCATCACTACATTAGTAAGGAAAGTTAGTAGGGCAAACTTATGCTTGGACGATAGGCAAACATTAATCTTATGAAGTAACACACTGAGAATCAGTACATTTAATTGGTCTGGAGCTTGGACATGAAATTTGGGTAGGGCAATCCTAATAAGAAGCTCTGCATACTCCTGTTCCGCATCTATAAGGTAAATTTTATGGGCATGAGACAGGATCCTAGCATTGAGCAAGGTCGTTTACACAGACATTGTTAGTGCACAGGATTGGATATTAGGATGGACAAGTAGGTCTAGTTGAGCAGACTGATTGATCGGAGACACAGTTTCCATCATGGCAATGGAAAAGTCCTTGTGGGCAAACGTTCTGTACACAGCTTGCCAAGGAATCTGCACAAGATAAATCTGGGCATACTACAGCTCCTGAGGAACAGGTAGGCTTTGTGGAGCATAGATAGCTAGTTGGGACACATTCTCCACCTGGGCATCTAAATTGACAACCCTGGCTCAATTATAAACTACTTGAGCTCTATGTTGAAGCTAATAGGCTTCTGGAGTTAGCAAGCAGTCTAACAAATCTGCTTGAACTAGCTGTGGCATTAGCAGCTAAACAAGATTGCTAGCAGTTCTGATTAGGGCAGAGTGAATATCCTACAGGGCAACTGACTTGTTTTGGGCACATGCTTAATTGAGGTCTGCATGATTAATCAGGGCACAATACTCCTTCATTACAAGTATTAGGTAACTGACATTCAAGTAAGCTATCAGCACAGCTCTTATCTGGACATACGACTTAGTTGGAATATGGGCAAGAGAGTCTGCTAGGGCATTATGAAGGACTTGAAGCACAAGTCTAGTCTGAGCATCTGAATGGACTAGCATCTGGGCAAGCTGAATATTAGGTGTAATTGCAACCTTTAGAGGAGAGAACACAAGTTAGATCAGCACACAAAGTGTAGGCAGGAGGGCATACAGACTAGGCAGGGCAATCATTGAGGGTTTCTCTACATTATCCATTGGAGCAGAGTGCAGGGTATATTGGATCAGTACAAGATAGGGTGTTATTAATAGCAGGACAGAGGAATTGCATGTTGCTTGGAACACATTTATTATCTCCAGGGCACTTAGTTTGGTTCACTGGGCAGTCACATTGTTGATAATTGGAGACACAGCTGGTAGTTCCGCTAACTTAACAGCTAATTGGTGTAGGTAGTTAGCATCCAGCTTAAAATTCAGGATACTTACAGTTTAAGTAAGATCCACTTACACAGGTTCCGTTCAAAGGTCCAGATACACAGTACCAAGGTGAGCTGACAGGACATAGTGATGATACGTTGACTGAGAGACCACCATAGGTTAGTGGGTAGTTATCTAAATTGACCACTACTTTATACTATCCTGCCCAAGTAAAGATAAATGAAGCTATATAGCTTCCATTATTCAAGTCAGCTACATCAGCTTATATAGTCTGCTAGTATACTTGTTCCAAATTGGTTCCGATAAGGTTCACCTCAAAATTGGTTCCTCCTGTGAGTAGAGTATTTTAGAACTAGTCTCTACAAGTGATTATGAAGGAGTACTATTCTCCAATGGAAAGGTTTTGAGCCTTGAAGCTTTGAGGGACATTGATAATGGTATTGGTGGAGTTACATGAACCAGGAGTATATGTGATATTGTTAGGTACTCCTTGTTAATCTAAGACGCTCATAGGGTAGGAGATATTTGTTAGATTGGCCAATTGTATGTTGATAAATCCTCCAATGACTTAGCCTGTCTTCATGGAAGCGAATGTAAGTGCATAAGTTCCGTTAAGCAAGTTCTGGCTGGAAGTAATATAATCAACGCCCTAGGTTTCATTAGCTATGGAAATGCTCACTGAAGCAGAGGAATCACTGGATGAAAGTTAGTTCTTGTATCTATCTCTGAGAACTGCGAACAAGGTCAAGTTGGTTTGTACCTGCACTTATAAGACATCTCCAAAGTTGGATCCGTATGGGTTAACTAGTTATATTTAACTGTAATCGACAACTCCAGCAGTCATTTGAGTGCTTCTCAATTAGACTGGTGCATAAGTATTGTTTTATAGGTCTCTATCGTTATTGATAATGTTGATTTGGTAATAGCCAGCTCTGGTTAGTGAGTTGTTAACGATTTGTACTTAATATTGTCCTTAACAATTGTCTGATTACTAAGATTAGGAAATAATGATAATTTTGTCTGAGTTTTTAATGCTATCTAATTGAATCAGAGCTTGTGAGTCAACTAAGGTTGCATCATTAACTATTCCGTACTTGTATGGTCCTACAATTTAGACAGAAATATTGGAACTATTTTGATAGCAGTATTGATAGAACACATTATTGTCTAGGGTTAGGATTTGGAATGTAATATTTTGGTCTACAGGTTTTCCTTACAAATCTAATCCGGTAATGGAAGTTCTGCTCCAATCTAAAGTCTGTTCGATTGTGAAGTTGAATGGCACTGAGCTGATAGGTTAGTTGATAGCAGTCTGGGATGGTAATTGCTATTAGAAGTTGATGTAGAATGTAACATTCTTTGGAGGGAAGATTGGTGTAAAGCTGTATGAGAACAAGTTATCTGAGTTCAAGGTAATGTTTTACAAAGGCAGAGTCACGTTTCCAGATAACAATTAAGGTGTCAAATACTTGGAGAACTTATTGTCTAGGTATTAGTTTCCAAATTGATCAAACAATGAGAATGTCACTTGTCCAGTTGGATGCAATTAGTTCAACAAGGTAGGTGAATTATAGAAAGTTTTGGTTTTGGTAAAGTCAGGTTAGGCAGGGTCAATGTTCACTGAGATTCTGGCGCTCGATTGAATTCCATTAACCCAAATTGAAAGTTATTTAAAGGTTTTGGTGCTCTTTGTTCCTGACACGTTCAATAAGTACACTCCATATTAGCTTCCTTCAATCAAAGAGATGCTCAATGGCTGGTCTCCTGCATCTTAGGATAAGGTTTCAGTCACTCCTAGTGAAGAAATGTTGAAGTAAGAGTTCAATCTTTAATTGAGAGAGTTCTATAGTTGGAATTGGATCAATTGGGAGACTCCTGCAACAAGAGTGTTAGTTGACTAATTGGAGGCAACTGCTACATTTGAGTAAGGACCGTTTCCTGCTCCTAAAGTAAGGTTTGCATTTCCAAGAACGTCAAATGGCAAGTTGACTTGTTATCCTCCTTAAGCAAGGGTCAAATTATAATTACTGTTGATGACCAATCTTGAAAGGGTTAATTAATCGGATGGGTTGACCAATTAGATGAGTAATTGTGAATTGTTTAACACCAAACTTATGTTTAAGTTTATAGCAACCATATTGTAACCAGAAAGTTGTCCTTAGAAGACAGTTGAGCTATCAATTGAAGTAATAGCGTTGAGATATTGGTCAAATAAGCTGGCAGTAATAGAGAAGCTAGCTTGTCCATAGTTTATCTATAATCTAGAGATTGTCTAGACAGCGTTGGATGAGTTAGATGCTACCAAGAATTGAGTGTTTCCAATAACAATGCTTGAGTAGTTGAAGTAAACAATGCTGTTTTGACTGTTCATCTTGTTTCCTTGGATTTCTACTAAGACTTATACTTATCCGGTAGTTTTCTATACATAAGATTACTATAGCATGCTTCCATTGAGGTCGAAAGTTTTATTCTTTAGGAGGTTGGATGATTATTAGTACTGGACAGTCAAGGAGTTAACGACAGATTAGTCAGTATTTTATATCAAGTTGCCCCATGAGTCGAAAGGAGTAACTTACACCAATAATGTCTATCCGACAGTAAGGCTATTAGAACTGAGAGCCAAGATTGAGTTTGACCATGAGATGTTTCCTGGGTTGACGCTGTAATACAAGAGGTTGTTGGAGGAAGGTAATTGTGAGCTTTAGATCTAATAAATACTTGAAGTTCTGGCTTCTACAACAAAAGTCACTAATCCAGTAGTATCAACTGATGAGCTATAACCTACTTAAGAAACTTGGTTTGGTGTGGAGATAGTATTGGATCCACTCTTTGTAGGACCAGGGTTTGATGAAGTCTAGTTGATGGCGTTTAAGTTCAAAGGGGACACTTGGAAGTTAATTTGGGATGGGGACACTCCAAGAATAACATTTCCATAGGCATCAAAAGCTCTCAATGAGAAACTCGCAACTTGGTCTGCAGTGATATTTTGATTGTTTCCTGATACAAGTTAGGTGTAGCTGAGTGCTGCTGGTTAAACATTCAGGGTGATAGTTTGACTGATAACTGCTCCTCCATAGTAGATGGTAGCAATGATTGAGTTAGACTAATAAGTTGCTTAAGTTCCTTTAATAGAACAGGTGAATGTTCCTAATCCAGTGGAAGAGACACAATATTAAAGGGCGTAGCTGCTAGCGACTGTGCCATTCAAGAAGTTGAAGTTGAAGCTAATTTAGTTACTGGAAGCATCAGCTTTATAGTATCCTAGGCTGTCTCTAATGGCTACGTAGACTTAGGCTTCTTATCCAGCTACTAGGGCAAATGAAGTTGGTTGGACTACAGAAGATGAGCTGTTGAATGCAGCATAAGAGGCGGAATTTTGTCCTGATTTTCCTACAAGGTTCACCAAGTACTGAACTGATTCTCCAGTTGGAGCGTATGTGATGTTCAAAAGAGTATTGTTGGCAGTAAGGATAGCTTAATATTGAGTTACATCAGAGCTGATCAAGGCAAATGTGAGGATATTTCCTAAGACTTAGGTTGGGGCAAATGTCACGTATGGCTTGGATCCGAATGGGTTTCTTCCTTAGGCAGTATCCTATGAGTCTTGTTGCAATAAGATAGTCAATTAGCTTTAATCCCATTAGAAGTTGCTATAAACATTAGAGAAAACATCTCTCAAGATAAGTTGGTAAGTAGGAACTTGGTTCAAGTTGTCTTCATTATGAGGAAGGCCTGAGACTAAGGTTGTCATGCTTTATATGGATTAATCGAAGTATTGCACTAAGCTGTTTGACAATAAAACTTTGTTTGGTGTGACAGTTCTATAGTTTTAGGATATTTTTAGAGGCTTTCCATTGGCAAACACATTGAATTAGTATGTTCCTGAAACGGTGAGGCTAATAGTGTAATAGATCAGGGAGCCGTTGGTTGAAAGTTAGGCATTTTGTGTTCCAACAAGTTATTAATTGCTTCCAGGGAGTACATAGGTGTAAGATAAGGAAGTGTTGGACAAAAGTTCGTTCAATTGAGAGGATGTATACACAATAGCGTTTCCATATTGGTCTTTTGGGCTAACATATAGTGTAATGGAATTTCCTGCCACAATGGAATCTTAGCTATCTTGTGAGACGAGGGACTTGGCGGTATTGAAGAGTCCTGGTAAGATTGTGGTTGAGAAGAAGCCATAGGCACCGAAATTAAAGCTCACTAATCCAGCATTAATTGGCTAGAATGATACTTACATTAAGCCTGATTAGGTAAAAATAGGAGTCTATGTGACATTTAAGGAGGCTGATTACAACAATAAGTTAGGTTTATTAATAGTGTTCATTGACACAATGTTATTGTAGGCATCCTTGGCTTAGAAAAAGACACTATAAGCTGAATCGACAGTGCTATTGAAAAGGCTAACTGCATTTCCAAGGATATCAGTAGTTGAAAGACTAGCGATAGCTGCTGGGGCTACTGTTAAAGAAATCTTTTTGCTGCTAAGTGCTACTCCTTACACTACAACAGTGATCAAATTAGGAGTGATTTAACTGTAGGCTTTGAAACAGTTGATGGTAACAATATACTATCCTTTTCTGTCTCCTTGGATGACAGTGTAGTTGTAAGTTCCTTAGGAGCCAGCTTAGTCTTGGCTGAATTAGAAAGCGAAATCAGTAGTAGTATTGAGTTGCCAGGAATTGGTGATGAGGGTAGGATCAGTGGTCATAGTCTAGATAACAAAGCTTATGCTGGATCCTGCTGTAGTGGAGAGAGAGGTGTTGGGCAGGATTAGGGTGTTGTTAAGGTTTATAGGTAAATTAGACAATTAATTATCCTATTAAGGTCCTGTGATGTTAAGCTGATAGACCAAAGCAGAAGAGCTGTCACTGTTGAGAAGTAAGTTGATATCGTAGATTTAGTTATTGTTCATATCATCATTGGTCCATCTAGCCATTGGAGTCTCAAAATAATTGTAATTGAAGCTGGATGAGGCGTTCAAGATGTTGAATTGAGTGTCATTAATTAGTGAGAATTAAGTGACATCATTTGACAACTGGAGAAGTGGAAGTCTTTGGCTGAATGGGATTCCGTCTCCTGAGATGTACATAGTAGTACTATTGAACCAGCTGGATGGCATAGAAGTAGGATTGCCTTGAGCATCGTAGCAGACTAACTAGAATCTTGGATAATAAATCTAGTTTTATTAGAAAGAGACTCCTTTTGGAACTTGCAGGAAGCTGCTGGTCAGGTAGCTGTACTATTGGAGTTATGTGAGGCTCCAAACTGCTGGCCCAGGATTAACTGTGAGTTGGTTAGAGATGGAAGGCACTGAATTATTTTTAAAGGCTACTGAGAATGAGTATGTACCTGCTAAGTTAGGAGTAGTGGTAAAGACAAACGATTTTTAATCAGCTGAAATTGAACAAATTGTCAAATTTAAAGGCAATATGTCAGGGTAGACGATGACTTATGCTTTTAGATTAGAGCAGCCGGAGGTGTAATCTGAGGTGTTGATAGTGATAACGTTGCCTTATCCATCAAATGGGAAAATTGATAAACTGACTAATTTTGCACCAGCTGTAATATTTGAGTCACTGATCTAAAAGTTGGAATTCAATGCGCTGATTGGACCGGTTTATACTATTAAACTTTATAGTAAGGTGGAATTCTAGTAGAATCCAATGGTTCCTGTTCTGGTGCATTGCAAGTTGACTTTGATTTGGGAGTTTACTGAATCAAAACTGATCTAAGGACCAGATCCAAGGCTCGGATTGATCACCAAATTGGCATCACCTGGAGTGTAGCTCTTAACTGGGTTGTTGTAAATATCAAATGCATTGAAAAGGACAAAGGCTGAGTTTCCTGCAGTGCAAGCAGAACTGAAATTGCCAGGTACTGGAACAAGATAGCTAATTTTGAGTGGAACGACTGCAAGGGAAAGTTAGTTAGTACCTTAGACTAAGTTCTTTGAGTCATTGAATTAGAAGGAAACATTGAGAGTCTTAGCATTAGTCTCGTTTGTGTATAAAAAGTAGGTACTTCTAAGGGAGCCTCTAACGAGGGTGAAGTTATTCTAAAGGCCTGAGACAATGATGTTGGAGTTAAGGTTACCAGAATACCAACCTCCTGTTGACTCGAAGTTACTGAGATAGCCATAATTGTCTTTTAATGAGAGCTGAATGACTGAAATTGAGCCAGCATTGGCTTAATAAGTGGCTTGTGAAAGAGTCAATTGAGTTGGGTTAAGGTTGGAGTACAAAGAGTTGCTTGGGTTGGTAATGTAGACTTTGCTGAAAGCAATATTGATTGAATTTGATTGGGTAGAGGTGTCCGCAGTGACTTGTAACTGACAAGTTTGGTTTACTTCAGTTGAAATTAGGTAGCTTTGATTGAACTAACTTCCATTGACAGTAAGGTTGAGAGCATTATTGAATTGGAAAAGCACATAGTTCTATGAAGCTGCTGCATTTGATAGGAATGAATAGGTTCTACTGGTTCCATCATTATAGCTAAAGAGCAATTTTGCTTGGTAGTTTTTGTAGTTGGAACTGACGACTTAAGGATTCATGTAGGCATCATAGAAGTTCATGTAGTAGTTAGGGATTTATTTGGTGACATCGATGGTGATCTAGCCGGAGGAATTGAGTTGTAGGAGTCCTGAAGGAGATGCGGCATTTGCAAGGGAAAGGGTGGATTTTGTAGGATCTATTGGTCCAGCTCCTACTTGGACAGAGCAGCTCGAACAAGGTATTGGCAATCCAAGAACTGTTGTACTAAAAACATAAGTTCCAGCAGTAGTTGCAGAGATGTTGCTAGCTAGAACAATGCTCACATTAGGCGAGTTGCTATTTTGGTTCAATTGGAGGCTAATCGATTGTGGAACTCCATTGATTGAAAGGGTACAGGTAAAATTTTGGAGGTAAAAAAAGTTATTTAATTAATACTGATTTCCTTAGGCGTCTCTTGGAATTATCAGGAAGCTCAATGTGGAAGGTGCAGCTAAGCCAGAAATTGGGCTACTGATGGAAGAACTACATTTGGTGTTCAAAGGGTACCCTATGACTGAGTTTATTTGGTATATGGATTGGAAGTACTAGTTTTACACTGACACGTTTGTATACAGGAATGGGATTGTATATACGTAGGTGTACTGATTTGGCTGAGATTGTAAAATGGAAGTAGCGGCTATGCTTTGGGTCTAGTTGTAGCTGTAAGTGACTGTCTAAGATTTACAGTAAGAAGTGAAGATCCATGCTATTTCTGAACAGTACCATGGCATGCTTTGACCTTGAGCCAGTTGTTAATAGAATAAGCTGACAGATCCAATATTGCTGTTTGCATAAGCAGGGTTTCCATACTGATCAAAGACGTTGACCACGACGCTGAATTGCTGACTAATGATTGCATTGTTCAATTAGACTATTCCGTTGGTGGTAGAGTTGATAGAGCTGGAATCAATGACTGATACTAAATTGTTGTTAGAAGAAAGTGTCAGGCCTACAGTTTGGATGGCTGATGCGGATATGGATGAATTGGAAACGACTATTTGAGAAGTTCTGATTGGGTAGCTTGCTTGTACTTTGTAGAAATAGCAATCTATTCTATATTGTCCTGGCTTCAAATACTAGGCTGGAGCTGTGCATTAGTCGCTAAGGCTTCCGTCTTGTTAGCCTTGGAGGAAACTAACTCCCAATGAAATAGGCTGATTATTATTATCAACCCAAGAATTGTATCTAACTCCTCTAGTGGTTTACAAGGTGACGATCAAAGTATTCTTACTTCCTGCCAAAGCTCCTTATTACTGTGCTCCAGATAACCATTAAACTTTTGTCAAAGTTGGTGCTAAGTCACCATTTCCAGCATCTGTGTCGGTTCCATCAGAATATATATCAACGTACCAGGTCATTTGTTAGCCCGTTGTTACATTTGTAAAGTTCAGGCTGTAATCGCAGGCACCCACTAGTCTTGAGAAATAAGGGAGATCATTTTGATTGACATTAGCAATTGCTCCAATAAGGTTGACTGAATTGACTACTCCATTGTAAGCGGTGAAGTTAAGATTTATTGGGTTCATGTAATTGCCACTTAAGGTTGCTTTGTACTGGGAGATGTCAAAGTTGGTGATCTGGTTATAATAATTGTCTTAGAAGACAAGGAGATATTGGAAGGTGTTTCCTTTTAGCAAGTAAAGTCCTCCTGAGGTAGGTTTGGTACTTGAACAGGTGAGATTGGTCAAATTTAAGGCTGGGTTGTTGTAATTGTTGGTCTATTGATCCCAGTAGTTTCTATTTCCAACCCAATTCCATTGGTAAATGAAGGTGTTGAAGAAATTGGCTGGTCCTGGCAAGATCTGGAGTTAGCATTGGAGGCATGTGATGTCATTCCACTCAGTGATTAGGCCAAAGAGGAAAGTTTATAGATCATTTTGAACTTTGATGGTGTAGATTAAGCTGGATGAAGAGAAATCGCTAGTTGATAAATTGAAGAACAACTAATTGGCGGCTCTATTGTAGTTGATGTAGGCAGCGGAGGACTTTATATTCTAAATTGCTTAGCCATTTGCAATGATATGCAATTTATAATGAGAAACATAGTTGAGTGCAGGAACAGGATTTCCATAAGCATCGAATAATTGGACGAACACTTGTAATGGGGTATTAACTTGGACTGAGCTACCAACAGAACTATTTAATTGTTCCGCATAGATGATCGAGGAAAACGATTATCCGTCACTTGGGTATCCAGGTCCAACATAGAAAACTTAAGGCGAAGTAGGTGTAAGCATAGTTGATTTGATTGTGTAGTTTCCAACTTGGTCAGGAGTAAAGGAAACGATCCAATTGTTGCTTAGTAACATTTAGCTGACATAGAAATTGGATTTACTTTGAGATGGATTAGGCCATGTGATACTAATCTAATTCAAGATATCATTAGATGATGCTTAGGCTACGTTTCCTTAGAAGTCATAAGCTGAAAGTTAGAAGGAATAAGTAGAAGCTACTCTTCCATTTGACGGTAAAGGCTGAATTTAGATAGTCTTTGGTCCTAAGGAATTAACATAAAAGACTGGGACTGTCACTGTGGTGCCTCTATAAAGGTACTGTACTGTTTTGTTTCCAGATTTAGAGCAGTAGAGCACAAAAATCAGTGAGTAGCCACTAAAGTATTGGCTAGATATTTCACAATCATTTGAGGCAGAATTAGTGATGAATTGGAATTCAGAGGCTGAATCGTATTAACTAAGAGGATAATACTGGGAAGAGCAGGATGTGAATAAATTGATGGTTAACTTGATTTATTGGTTGACGATCAATGGGGATGGAGCGATAGATGAGGTGAAGTAACTAGGGTTTGGTTTTGCTAAGTTAATGTTAAAATTGCTCAGAATATGATCATTAGAGACGTCGCTGGCTGTGGATGCAGTCACTCCCATAATCAGAGATTAGTGATTATTCAACAATAGATAATTTCCGATGTTAAATGGATTGTAGATAGCCAATTCAAGAACTCCGTTAATGTAGACTCTCAGCATTTGATTGTAATATTGTATTTTATAGAGTGCATTGACATACTGGGAAGAGTACTCTTGGTTAATCTTAAAGTAGGTGGTTGGATTATCATTCCATGCGATTGAGCTAGCTTCATTGGCTTTGGCTGAGTTCAGATTGACGATCACTGAAATATGTCTTTCAAGAGTGGTACTAGGATCATTCAAGCTCTGATCAGTAGATGTATCGAATTCAATAGCAAAAACGTTGGAAAGTCCTTAATATCCTAATCCAGAACCGACATTTCCAGCTTGATAGCCTCCTGCGTGTAACACAGCAGCGAATCCTTTTCCTCCACAATTTAATTGAGTATAGGATCCGTCCCAATACCAAAGGCAGATTCCAAAAAATCCTAGCTCACAAACATAGTTTTGCTGATAATTACATTTATCCCATTACATGAGCATGTTAAAAGAAAATTCAAATCCATTTTCGTAATTCAGTGGAGTTCCATAATAAACCGCTCCTGATTCAGCATTTGGGTAGTTATATGATTTTGTCAATTGAATTTTGTTGGAGGAAGGTTTATAGTTAGAGTATACAAAGATATCCTGATTTACCACATTAGAAAGTGCAAAGGTATCTGGGATACAAAATTTCGCTGGAGGAGTACCAGCATTATAAGACGCTCTCGGTGAGATCAAGCTGACATTTAAAAATTATATAAGGCAGAAAATTGCAAAAAATCTTCTATAAAAATCTTTCATATGATTTTATTTTATGATTCAATTAAAATAAAAT
>Ga0213850_1075350_pt1 | contig 15204 bp, 23 predicted proteins | sample LLC_MetaT_FD_164453 | JGI IMG/M metagenome (GOLD analysis project Ga0213850, IMG submission 164453) | Metatranscriptome of freshwater microbial communities from post-fracked creek in Pennsylvania, United States - LL:C (Metagenome... | ecosystem: Environmental > Aquatic > Freshwater > Creek ...
GACAACGTGTCGATCACGGTCAAGCTGATCAACCCGATCGCCATGGAAGAAGGCCTGCGCTTCGCGATCCGCGAAGGCGGTCGTACCGTGGGCGCCGGTGTGGTTGCCAAGATCATTGCGTAATCCAAAACCATAACAAGGAATTACCATGGCATCCAAGCAAAAAATCCGTATTCGCCTGAAGGCGTTTGACTACAAGCTGATCGACCAGTCGGCAGCCGAAATCGTCGATACCGCCAAGCGCACCGGCGCCATCGTCAAGGGCCCCGTGCCGCTGCCGACGCGCATGAAGCGCTTTGACATCCTGCGCTCGCCGCACGTCAACAAGGCCAGCCGCGACCAGTTTGAAATCCGCACGCACCAACGCCTGATGGACATCGTGGACCCCACCGACAAAACGGTGGACGCCCTGATGAAGCTCGACCTGCCGGCCGGCGTGGACGTGGAAATCAAGCTGCAGTAAGGCGAAAAAAGGCAGGCCCGGGCAGCGTTCGGGCTTGCGTAGCAGGTTTTAGCGGGTTATACTCGCAGGCTCGACTGGCTTGGCAAAGACCCAAGCCTGCGGGTTTTATTAACAGTCTTTCACGCACATACGCTGCGGCCTTCACGGGCCAAGGCGTACCAAACGTGGCCACCAATTGCAGTGGTCGCGGTGAAAGTTACGGAGAAAACAATGAGTCTTAGCAATCATTTGGGGTTGCTGGGTCGCAAGGTTGGCATGATGCGCCTGTTCACCGAAGAAGGGGACGCTGTCCCTGTGACGGTGGTGGACGTATCAAACAACCGCGTGACGCAGGTGAAAACCCAGGAGAACGATGGCTACGTTGCCCTGCAGGTAACGTTCGGTTCGCGCAAAGCATCGCGCGTGACCAAGCCGATTGCCGGTCACCTTGCCAAGGCAGGCGTGCAAGCCGGTGAAATCATCCAGGAATTCCGCGTGAGCGCCGACGCCGCAGCCAAGTACGCCGCCGGCGCCACGCTGCCCGTTGCCGACGTGTTTGCCGTGGGCCAGAAGGTCGACGTGCAAGGTACGTCGATTGGTAAAGGCTACGCCGGCACCATCAAGCGCCACAACATGAGCTCGCAGCGCGCGTCGCACGGTAACAGCCGTTCGCACAACGTTCCTGGCTCCATTGGTATGGCGCAGGACCCGGGACGCGTGTTCCCGGGCAAGCGCATGACGGGTCACCTCGGCGACGTCACCGTCACCACGCAAAACCTGGACGTGTTCCGCATCGACGAAACGCGCCAGCTTCTGCTGATCAAGGGGGCCATCCCCGGATCGGCCGGTGGCTTTGTCACCGTGCGTCCCGCCGTCAAGGCCAAATCCGCAGCAGCGAAGGGAGCGAACTGATGCAGCTCGAACTCCTGAATGACCAAGGCCAGGCGACGTCCAAGTACGACGCGCCCGAAACCGTGTTTGGTCGTGCCTACAACGAAGACCTGGTGCACCAGGTGGTCGTGGCTTTCCAGGCCAACGCGCGCCAGGGCACCCGTGCCCAGAAAGACCGCGAACAGGTCCGCCACTCGACCAAGAAGCCGTTCAAGCAAAAGGGAACCGGTCGCGCACGCGCCGGTATGACGTCCTCGCCCCTGTGGCGTGGCGGCGGTCGTATTTTCCCGAATATGCCGGACGAAAACTTCGCGCAGAAAATCAACAAGAAAATGTACCGCGCCGGTATGGCGTCCATCTTCTCGCAGCTGGCCCGCGAAGGCCGTCTGGCGGTGGTGGATTCGCTGACCGTCGATTCTCCCAAGACCAAGGCACTGGCTGCCAAGTTCAAGGCCATGAATCTGGAATCGGTTCTGGTGATTGCCGACGAAGTCGACGAAAACCTGTACCTGGCTTCGCGCAATCTGCCCAACATCCTGGTGGTTGAGCCGCGTTACGCCGACCCCCTGTCGCTGGTCCACTACCGCAAGGTGCTGGTGACCAAGGCTGCGATGGACAAACTCAAGGAGATGTTCGCATGAGCCACGGTCCCAATCTGTCCAAATTCGCCGAAGGGCGGCTGATGCAGGTGCTGGTCGCTCCCATCGTGTCCGAAAAGGCCACCATGATTGCCGACAAGACCAATGCCGTCACCTTCAAGGTGCTGCAGGACGCTACCAAGTACGAAATCAAGGCCGCCGTTGAACTCATGTTCAAGGTGGAGGTCAAGGGCGTATCCGTTATGAACACCAAGGGCAAGGCCAAGCGTTTTGGCAAGTCCATGGGCCGCCGCGACAACGTGCGCAAGGCCTATGTGACGCTCAAGCCCGGTCAAGAGCTGAACCTCGGCGGGGAGGCTGCGTAATCATGGCTGTCATCAAGATCAAACCAACATCCCCTGGCCGCCGTGGCGTGGTGAAGATTTCGCGCGACCACCTGTACAAGGGTGCGCCGCACGCTGCTTTGCTCGAGCCGCAATTCCAGCAGGCTGGCCGCAACAACAACGGCCACATCACGACGCGCCACAAGGGCGGTGGTCACAAGCACCACTACCGCGTGGTCGACTTTGTGCGCAACAAGGACGCAATCCCGGCCAAGGTCGAGCGCATTGAGTACGACCCGAACCGCTCGGCGCACATCGCTTTGGTGTGCTACGCCGACGGCGAGCGCAAGTACATCATTGCCCCGCGCGGCCTGGAAGTCGGCGCCACCATTTTGAGTGGCCCCGAGGCGCCCATCCGCGTTGGCAACACCCTGCCCATCCGCAACATTCCCGTGGGTTCCATCATCCACTGTGTCGAGTTGCAAGTTGGCAAGGGCGCGCAAATTATCCGCTCTGCGGGAACGTCGGCAACCCTGCTGGCGCGTGAAGGCACGTACGCCCAGGTGCGCGTGCGTTCGGGCGAAGTCCGCAAGATTCATATCGACTGCCGCGCCACCATTGGCCAGGTCGCGAATGAAGAGCACAGCCTGCGCCAGCTCGGCAAGGCCGGTGTCAAGCGCTGGATGGGCATCCGCCCGACGGTGCGCGGTGTCGTCATGAACCCGGTGGACCACCCACACGGTGGCGGCGAAGGCAAGACCGGCGAAGGCCGCCATGCCGTCGACCCGTGGGGTAATCTGACCAAGGGCTACCGTACCCGCAACAACAAGCGCACGCAGGTCATGATCGTGTCGCGTCGCAAGAAGTAAGGGGAAGGTTTATGACTCGCTCACTCAAAAAAGGTCCCTTTGTGGACCACCACCTGGTAGCCAAGACCGAAAAGGCCGTGGCCACCAAGGACAAGAAGCCGATCAAGACCTGGTCGCGCCGCTCCATGATCCTGCCCGATTTCATCGGTCTGACGATCGCCGTGCACAACGGCAAGCAGCACATCCCGGTCTACATCACTGACCAAATGGTTGGCCACAAGCTCGGAGAGTTCGCACTCACCCGGACTTTCAAGGGCCACCCTGCGGACAAAAAAGTCCAGAAGAAATAAGGATCGACCATGGAAACACGTGCAACCCTCCGTGGCGTCCGCCTTTCAGTCGACAAAGGTCGGCTGGTCGCTGACCTGATCCGCGGCAAGAAGGTGGACCAGGCGCTGAACATTCTGCAATTCACGCAGAAAAAAGCGGCTGGCATTATCAAGAAAGTTCTGGAGTCCGCCATTGCCAACGCCGAGCACAACGACGGTGCCGACATTGACGAACTGAAGGTCAAGACCATTTTCGTTGAACAGGGCGCATCGCTGCGTCGCTTCACGGCCCGTGCAAAAGGCCGTGGCAACCAGATCCGCAAACCCACGTGCCACGTGTACGTGACGGTTGGTAACTGAAAAGGCTAGGAAGATATGGGACAAAAAATCCACCCCACTGGCTTTCGCCTTTCGATCAGCCGCAACTGGTCTTCGCGTTGGTACGCCAGCAACCGTGACTTCGCCGGCATGCTGGCCGAGGACATCAAGGTGCGCGAGTACCTGAAAGCCAAGCTCAAGAGCGCGTCGGTTTCGCGCATCCTGATCGAGCGTCCTGCCAAGAACGCACGGATCACCATTTTCTCGGCACGTCCGGGCGTGGTGATCGGCAAGAAGGGCGAAGACATCGAGAACCTCAAGCGCGATCTGGGCAAGCAGCTCGGCGTGCCGGTCGCGGTCAATATCGAGGAAGTGCGCAAGCCCGAAATCGATGCCAAGCTGATCGCCGACAGCATCACGCAGCAGCTCGAAAAGCGCATCATGTTCCGCCGTGCGATGAAGCGCGCCATGCAAAACGCCATGCGTCTGGGTGCCCTGGGCATCAAGATCATGTCGGCAGGTCGCCTCAACGGCATCGAAATTGCGCGTACCGAGTGGTACCGCGAAGGCCGCGTGCCGCTGCATACCCTGCGCGCCGATATTGACTACGGTACCTCGGAAGCCAAGACCACCTACGGTGTGATCGGCGTCAAGGTCTGGGTCTACAAGGGCGACACGCTGGGTCGCAACGACCTGCCCGCAGCCACCGAGCCGCGCGCCGAAGAAGAGCGCCGCCCCCGTGGCCCGCGTCGCGACGACCGCGGCCCTGCCCGCCCTGGTGCTGACCGTGGCGCACCGCGTCCCGCAGCGCGCCGCCCCGCAGGTGCCAATACGGCCCCCGCGGATGGCAGCGACAAACCCGTTGAAGCACTGGGTGCTGACGCCAATAAACCCACCGTTAAGCGCGTACGCAAAGTCGCCGCGCCAGCTGCAGCAGCTGACGGTAAAGGAGAATAACCATGTTGCAACCCGCTCGCCGGAAATACCGCAAAGAGCAAAAAGGCCGTAACACCGGCGTCGCGACCCGAGGCAGCTCGGTCGCCTTCGGTGACTTCGGACTCAAGTGCACGGACCGCGGCCGCCTGACGGCTCGCCAGATCGAAGCCGCTCGCCGTGCCATTTCGCGCCACGTCAAACGCGGTGGCCGTATCTGGATTCGCGTGTTCCCGGACAAGCCCATCTCGCAAAAGCCCGCAGAAGTGCGTATGGGTAACGGCAAGGGCAACCCCGAGTACTACGTCGCTGAAATTCAGCCTGGAAAGATTGTGTTCGAGATCGTCGGCGTGCCCGAAGAACTCGCCCGCGAAGCTTTCCGCCTGGCGGCTGCCAAGCTGCCCCTGCGCACCACGTTTGTGGCGCGCATGATCGGTCAGTAAAGGAGCCGAACCATGAAAACTACGGAACTGCGCCAAAAGGACGTCGCCGGTCTGAAGACGGAAGTCAAGGCCCTGCAGAAAGCCCATTTCGGACTGCGCATGCAAAAAGCGACGCAGCAACTCACCAACACAGCCACGCTGCGCCTCGCGCGCCGCGACGTTGCCCGCGCCAAGACTATTCTTGTCGAGAAGCAAAGCGCTGAAAAGTCCGCCAAATAAGGAGCGAATATGACGGAAGCTAAAACATCCCTCAAGCGCACCCTCATTGGCAAGGTGGTCAGCGACAAGCGCGCAAAGACGGTCACCGTGCTGATCGAGCGTCGCGTCAAGCACGAGCTCTACGGCAAGATCGTGGGCAAGTCCAGCAAGTACCACGCGCACGACGAAAAGAGCGAGTACCACCTGGGTGACATGATCGAGATCACCGAGAGCCGCCCGATCTCCAAGACCAAGAACTGGGTTGCGACCCGTCTGGTGCAAAAGGCCGCAACGGTCTAAGCCCAAAAAAGCAAGGCGCCAACGCCTGCAAGCAAACTGGCCCACAATCGGGGGGCCGTTGTGTTGCAGGGGGTGCGTGCAAACCTGAAACGGCCCGCTCGCGGGCCGTTTTTCATGGTGGTACGCGCCAGCGCCCTGGCCCTGAGAAGAACCTGGCTGCACGAACGCAACCCTGTCCGGCCTGCGCAGCAGGACCGGTCGACCCATTATTTTTATGAGGAGCCTCGCATGATCCAAGTCGGAGATACCGTACCCGCTACCACCCTGATGGAATATTCCGAAGTCGAGGGCGAGGGCTGCAGCATAGGCCCCAACCCGGTCGACGTGGCCAAGGCGTGCGCCGGCAAGACCATCGCCTTGTTCGCCCTGCCGGGTGCCTTCACGCCCACGTGCTCGGCCAAACACGTTCCCGGCTATGTAGAACACGCCGCCGACTTCAAGGCCGCCGGTGTGGACGAGATCTGGTGCGTCAGCGTGAACGACGCTTTTGTCATGGGCGCCTGGGCGCGCGATCAGAAAACGGCGGGCAAGGTGCGCATGCTGGGTGACGGCGACGCTGCCTTTGCATTGGCTACCGGCTTGACGCTGGATTTGCACGGCAAGGGCCTGGGACTGCGCAGCAACCGCTACTCCATGCTGATCAAAGACGGCCGCGTGGCCAATCTGAACGTCGAAGCAGCGGGCCAGTTTGCCGTTAGCGACGCGGCCACTTTGTTGGCGCAAGCGCGCGCCTAAGCGCCTGCGCGTTTGGCGGCGGGGCTCAGGCGCCCGCCAGCAGGGTCTGGACAAGGCCCTGCAGTTCAGCGCTGTCGACCGCGCCCACAAAGCGCCGCACCACCCGGCCGTGTTGGTCCAACAGAAAACTTGTGGGCGTCACCTCGGTCGCGTCCCAGGCACGCGCAATCGCGCCGGTGTTATCGATCGCCACGCCAAAGGGAAGCCGGTGGTTCTGCGCATAGCGAATCACAAACGCCGGCGGATCGTCCTGCATGGAAACGGCAAGCACATCAAAGCCACGACCGTGCAAGCGTTCGTACGTGGACTGCAGCGCCGGCATTTCCTTCAGGCAGGGTGCGCATTGCGTTGCCCAAAAATTCACCAAGGTCACTTTTCCGCGCCAATCGGCGGTCCGGTGGACGCTGCCATCGAGCAGGACGAAAACGCTGTCCGGCGCCGTGCGCGGCCATTGCCAGGCAAGGCCCGCAGCCACGAGGCACAGGGCGATGGCGATGGCTGCGCGGCGGGGCGCAAAGCGGAAGGGAAAGCGCATGATGGATGGCGAGTTTACCGGGTCGTGCGCCGCACCGTGCGTCCTGCGGGGTGCAGGCGCGCCAATCCCGTCGCCAGTTTGGTTTTTATGCACGTAAAGGCGCCATAATCATCGCTCCATCACCCCTCCCTTATGCACACCGGAATCCTGATCATCGCGCACGAACCACTGGCCAGCGCGCTGCGTTCCAGTGTGCTGCACGTGTTTCCGGACGCCGCCAGCGGTATTGCTGCCTTGGACGTGCCGCCCCAGGAAAGCACCGAGCTCACGCGCGCGCGCGCGCAGGCCATGCTGGCTGCGCTGGGTGCGCCCAACACCTTGGTTCTGACCGATGTGTTTGGTGCCACGCCGTGCAATGTTGCGCAAAAGGTCGTTGACGGTACGCGCTCCAAGCTCGTCGCCGGCGTCAACCTGCCCATGCTGCTGCGTACGGTAAATTACCAGCACGAGGCACTCGATGTCGTCGTCGCGCGCGCCATGGCGGGTGGAACCCAAAGCATCATGCAGGTGGCTGTGACGGCGCCGCAAAACCAGCAAAGAAAAGCGAATGATCAACAGCACCACGACCATAGTCAATAAGCTGGGCCTGCACGCCCGTGCGTCGGCCAAACTGACCAAGCTCGCCGGCAGTTTTCCCTGCGAAGTCTGGATGACGCGCGGCGATCGACGCGTCAATGCCAAAAGCATCATGGGCGTCATGATGCTGGCGGCAGGACTGGGCAGCGAAGTGGAGATAGAAACCAGCGGTGAGCGCGAGCGTGAAGCCATGACCGCTTTGCTGGCCCTGATCGCCGACAAGTTCGGAGAGGGTGAGTGACCTTCTCGGTCCACGGTCTGGCGGTATCGCGCGGCGTCGCGATTGGCCGTGCCGTGCTGGTCGCGTCCAGCCGCGTCGACGTGGCGCACTACTTCATCGAGTCCTCGGCGGTCGACGCGGAAATCGACCGTGTGCGCAGTGGGCGCGACGCGGTGATTGACGAAATCCATCGCATGCAGGAGAGCATCACGCACATGGGGCCTAAGGAGGCGCCGCACGAACTCAGCGCCTTGCTGGACGTGCACCTGATGCTGTTGCAGGATGTGGAGCTGATCAGCGGGGTTAAGCACTGGATCACGGACCGGTTGTACAACGCCGAGTGGGCATTAACGACCCAGCTAGAAGTGATCGCGCGCCATTTCGACGAAATGGAAGACGCCTACCTGCGCGAGCGCAAGGCCGACTTGGAGCAAATTGTTGAACGCGTTTTGCGCGCGATGAAAGGCGGCGCGCAGTCACCGCTCACCCTGCCCGGGACGCGTCCCTTACGCAAATACTCGCAGCACGACCTGCTGCTCGACGACACCGTGGACGTTCCGCTGGTGCTGGTCGCGCACGACCTGTCACCGGCCGACATGCTGCAATTCAAGCAAAGCGTTTTTGCCGGCTTCATCACCGACGTGGGCGGCAAGACTTCGCACACCGCCATCGTCGCGCGCAGCATGGACATCCCCGCCGTCGTCGGCGCGCGCACCTGCAGCCAGCTGGTGCGCCAGGACGACTGGGTCATCATCGACGGCGACGCTGGCGTGGTGATCGTGGACCCCTCGCCCATCATTTTGGCCGAGTATGGCTTCAAGCAACGCCAAGGCGAGCTCGAGCGCGGTCGATTGCAGCGTTTGCTGCACACGCCCGCCGTCACCATGGACGGCGAAAAAGTGCAGCTGCTCGCGAATATCGAGATGCCGGAAGACGCGCAGGCAGCGCTCAAGGCGGGCGCCCTGGGCGTCGGCTTGTTCCGCAGCGAATTCCTGTTCATGGGTCGCCAGGGAAACTTGCCCGACGAAGAGGAGCAGTACCACGCTTACCGCCGCGCGGTCGAAGGCATGGGCGGGCTGCCAGTCACCATACGCACGGTCGACGTCGGCGCCGACAAGCCGCTGGACACGGCGGTGCATGACGACGCGCATTTGAATCCGGCCTTGGGTCTGCGTGCCATCCGCTGGAGTCTTGCGGACCCTGCGATGTTCCAGACGCAGTTGCGCGCCATACTGCGCGCCGCCGCGCACGGCCAGGTGCATTTGCTCGTTCCCATGCTGGCGCACGCGCGCGAAATCCGCCAGACGCTGGCCAACCTGGAGCAGGCGCGCGCCACGCTGGACTCGAAGGCCATGGTCTACGGCGCGGTCAAGCTGGGCGCAATGATTGAAATTCCGGCTGCCGCACTCAGCCTGAAATTGTTCCTGCGTTATTTTGATTTCCTGTCCATAGGAACCAACGACCTGATTCAGTACACCTTGGCGATCGACCGGGCGGACGAGTCGGTGGCGCATTTGTACGACCCCTTGCACCCCGCCGTATTGCACCTGATTGCGCAGACGATTGCCGAGTGCCGGGCGCAAGGAAAGAGCGTGAGCGTGTGCGGGGAAATGGCCGGGGACACCAGCCTGACGCGCCTGCTGCTGGGTCTGGGCCTGCGCAGCTTTTCCATGCATCCCGCGCAAATTCTGGCCGTCAAGCAGGAAATATTGCGCTCCGATGCTAGCAAGCTGGCCCCCTGGGCGCAGCAAATCCTGGCCGCCGAGGAGCCCTCGCACGAGCTCCTGACTACGGTTTAGGGCCGGGGCCGTTCACAGGCGCGGACGTGCGTGCGCCCAGGACGGCGGCGCCAACAATCAAGGCGGCTGCAATGACCACAGCAGGGCCGGGCCACGCGCCGCGCTGCAGCAGCAGGCCCAGCGTAGACAGCAGGGGCGTCAGAAACGACAGCACGCCGATATGGCGCGGGTCGCCGCGCTTGAGCGCCGCGTCCCACAAATAAAACGCCGCGCCCAATGGCCCACCCCCCAGCAGCACGATGCGCCCCCAGGCGGCCAGAGGGATGTCTACAGGCGCCTCCAGCAGCGTGTGGCAGAGCAGCGCGAGGACGCCCGAAACCAGGCCAAAAAGACCTATGGCGGCGCTAGGAAATGGCGGTACGCGGCGCGACAGCAGCGAGTAACTCGCCCACACAAACGCTGAACCCAGAGCCGGTAGGTAGCCCCAGGCAAAGCCCGGCTGCAGCGTGCTGCCGCTGGCAATCGCCAGGGCCGCGCCGGCAAAGCCAAGTCCTGCAGCGACCAGATGCAGTGCGCGCAAGCGCATGCCGGGCAAAAAAACCGGCGCCAGCAGCACCATGCCCAGGGGCCAGAGGTAGTTCACCAGGTTCACCGGGACAGCGGGCGCGTGTTGCAGCGCCAGAAACAGCAAGAAATGAAAGCCAAACAAGCCATATACGCCGAGCAACAGCGTGGCAGGTGGCACCCGCCAGGCGCGCAGGTCCCAGCCCGAGAGAGGAAGTCCGATCACGCTGCCAACAAGCAGGCCCAGGCCCGTCAGCAAAAAGGGCGGCAAGGCGCGCAAGGCGACGCCAAGCGGCGCGAGCGAGCCCCACAGGACGATGGCACCTAGCGCGAGCCACGCGGCCGGCAGCGGCTTAGGACGCGCGTTCAACATTGGCATAGGGAGTGCCATGCGTCGCCGCGCCACCCTGCGGCGCGGCGGACAGCGTCTGCGCGCCGCACGCCACGCAGTCCGGCATGGCCACTCAGGGCACCTGTGGCAGCGCCGGCGCGGTGTGGCGCGCCTGCTCGTCGGCGTGGTAGCTCGAGCGCACCATGGCGCCGACCGCCGCGTGCTTGAAGCCCATGGCATAGGCCTGTTCTTCGAACATCTTGAAGGTGTCCGGGTGCACATAGCGGCGTACCGGCAGGTGCGAGGTGGACGGCGCCAGGTATTGGCCTATGGTCAACATGTCGATATGGTGCGCGCGCATGTCGCGCATCACTTCCAGGATTTCCTCGTCGGTTTCGCCCAGACCCACCATCAGGCCGCTCTTGGTCGGTACGTCCGGGAACAGGGCCTTGAATTTCTTCAGCAGATTCAGGCTGAACTGGTAGTCCGAGCCGGGACGCGCCTCGCGGTACAGCCGGGGAATGGTTTCCAGGTTGTGGTTCATGACGTCGGGCGGCGCAGCTTTCAAAATGTCCAGTGCGCGGTCGTCGCGGCCGCGGAAGTCGGGCACCAGCACTTCGATGCGCGTGCGCGGCGACAAGGCCCGCGTTTTGCGAATGCATTCCACAAAATGTCCCGCGCCCCCGTCGCGCAGGTCGTCGCGGTCCACGCTGGTGATCACCACATATTCCAGCTTGAGCTGGGCAATGGTGCGCGCCAGATTGTCGGGTTCGTCGCTGTCCAGCGGATCGGGCCGGCCGTGGCCTACGTCGCAAAACGGGCAGCGCCGGGTGCACTTGTCGCCCATGATCATGAAGGTCGCCGTGCCTTTGCCAAAGCATTCGCCGATGTTCGGGCAGCTCGCCTCCTCGCACACCGTCACCAGCTTGTTGGCGCGCAAGACGTCCTTGATTTCATAGAAGCGCGTGCTCGGCGATCCCGCCTTGACGCGAATCCAGTCGGGCTTTTTCAGGACCTCGCCGGCTTGCACTTTGATCGGTATGCGCGACAACTTGGCGCCCGCTTTTTGCTTGGCCAGGGGGTTGTAGTCGGCGGCACTTTGTGCCTCGCGTACCGTGGGGTGGCTTTTGGGGTCTTGGCTCATGGCGTGGATGTGGGGCGATCGTTAAAAGGCCGTGGCGCGCTGCTCAGGGCGACAGCTGGGCTATCAGCTTCTCGGCCAACACGGCGGCAACGGCGTCCCAGCTGACCGGAACGCCGATTGTAGAAAGGTCTACGGTTTGCAGTTGCGCGTAGCCGCAGGGGTTGATCCGGGTAAAGGCGTGCAGGTCGGTGGCGACGTTCAGCGCGACGCCGTGGTACGTGCACTGCTGGCTGACCTTGATTCCCAGAGCGGCGATTTTTCCCAGGCCGCGAAAGTCGGGCGTGACCGCGCCGCCAGCCGTCCTCTGGCTGGGGCGTTGCGCCAGCGCGGCGTGGCCGAAGGGATCGTCCAGGCGCACATAAATGCCGGGTGCACCCGCCACCCGGTGGCCGGTGACGCCGAAATGCAGCAAGGTGCGTAGCACCGCTTCCTCGACCCGGTAAACAAATTCCTTGACGAAATAGCCGCTGCGCTTCAGGTCGATCAGGGGGTAGGCGACGACCTGACCGGGGCCGTGGTACGTCACTTGCCCGCCGCGATTGGTTTGCACCACCGGAATGTCGCTGGTCTGCAGCAGGTGCTCGGGGCGGCCTGCCAGCCCCTGGGTGTAGACCGGCGGGTGCTCGCAGACCCAAAGCTGGTCCTCGTTCCCATGGGGCGCCGTGTGGCGCAAGGCGGTATAGCTTTGCATGGCCGCGTAGGTCGGCGCGTAGTCCACGCGTCCGAGCTGGCGCAGGAGAATCGCCATTGCTACAGCACGACCTTGACCATGGGGTGCGTGGACAAGGTGCGATAGAGCTCGTCAAGCTGCGCCCGGCTGGTCGCCGTTACGGTAATGGTCACGCCCAGGTACTTGCCGCCTTTGCTCTCGCGCAACTCGACGGTGGCGGCGTCAAAGGCCGGGTCAAATTGGCGCGCCACATGCGATATGGCGTGCACCAGGCCGTCGACTTTCAAGCCCATGACCTTGATCGGAAAGGCGCAGGGGTAGGAGATCAGGGACTCGCCTGACGAGGGGGGAGGGTTGGGCGGTAGTGCCACGGTGCGCTAGGGGGTGTGTCAGCCGCAGAGGCTGCTGGATCAATCGGGCCCTATTATCGCCCCCTAGCGCCAACCCTAGTGCGGGCCCTAGTGCCGAACGCGCTGCTCCATTGGCCGGCGCGTGAAGTTTTCTACGTATAATCGTAGGCTGTGCCTAATCACACGCTTGTAACCCCGGTGTAATGTGCGCTGGTAACAATGAAGTTGGAATGAAGTTGGGCGCGGGCTTGGAGTGCAGCGGGGATATCGCGAGAGCAGCACCGCAATAGCTCAAGAATAGCGCCAGAGCATGGAGCATAGGAATAAGGCATAAGAGTAGCGCCCGGAAATAGTATGGCGGCGCATGCTGAGTTGGGCGTCGAGTTAGGCGCAAGGATACGGAGGGCTGCCCGGCGGTGGGTGTGTCCAGGCAAATAGTGGACGCGCACTGCGTGTGCCGAACAGGGGGGCGCTACAGCGAACCCGATGGTGACCGAAATGATGCCTGAGAACATGGCGGGGCGGGGCAAGAACAGCGCGCTGGCTGCGCACGATGGTGGCGCAGGGCGGGGCTGGAGCGAAGACGAAGTGCCGGAGCACGTCCCGCTGACTTTTGCCCAGGCGCAGGAATTGCGCGCGCGCCACCCCATGGTGTCGCCGTGGCGGGTGCTGGCGGTGCAGGCCTTGGGCGGCACCTTGTTGAGTGCCGTGCTTGCGCTGCTGTCGGGCCGCTGGGCTTGGGCTTGGTCGGCAGGCTGGGGGGTGTTGGCGGTGGTGTTGCCCGGCGTGCTGTTTGCGCGCGGCCTTACCGGGCGCCTGGCCCGGTCTGGCGCGGGTGCGGCGGTTATGAGCTTCTTTGTCTGGGAGCTCGTCAAGATTGTGGCGACGGTGGGCGTTTTGTATGTCGCCTACCGCAGCCAGGTGGATTTGAATTGGCCGGCCCTGTTGGTTGGCATGGTGGTTACTTTGAAGCTGCCTTGGCTGGCTGTGCTGTTTCGACGGCAGACCGGCAAGGCAGGGGCCGCGCCGCAAGGCGTAGTACATAGAAAAGAGTAAGGGCGAAAGTAGCAAATGGCTGTTGAAGAACTCGCAGGACAACAAGGTCCCACCGCCGGTGAATACATCGGCCATCACCTGACGCACTGGCAGACCGGCAAGATGGCGGGCGTCATCGACTTTTCCGTGCTGAACATTGACTCGCTGTTCTGGTCCATCGTTCTCGGCAGCCTGGGCATGCTGGTGCTCTGGACTGTGGCGCGCAACGTGACCGCCGGCGTACCCGGCCGTCTGCAGGCTGCGGTGGAAATTCTGCTGGAAATGGTCGACACGCAAGCCAAGGGTATCGTGCACAACGCGCATTCGCGCAAGTTCGTGGGCCCGCTGGCGCTGACGGTCTTTGTCTGGGTTTTTCTGCTGAACTCGATGGACTTTTTGCCCGTAGACCTGTTCCACATGATTTTCCACGTCACAGGCCTGGAAGAGCACATCGAGCATTTCCGCGTCGTTCCTACCGCCGACCTCTCGACGACTCTGGGAATGTCCAGCGCCGTGCTGCTGGTCTGCCTGTATTACAACGTCAAGATCAAGGGCCTGGGCGGCTGGGCGCATGAACTGGTGTGCGCGCCCTTTGGTACCAGCAAGAACCCCGTGTTCGCTCTGATTTTGGGTGTGCTCAACCTGAGCATGCAGCTGATTGAATTTACAGCCAAGACCGTTTCGCACGGCATGCGGCTGTTTGGAAATATGTACGCTGGCGAGCTGGTGTTCATGTTGATCGCGCTCATGGGCGCGGTTGGTTTCGGGTCGGCTACGGGCATCGCCTTGTGGTTGGGTCATGTGGTGGCGGGTACCGGCTGGGCAATCTTTCACATTCTGATTGTTGCGCTGCAGGCCTTCATTTTCATGATGTTGACCCTGGTGTATGTGGGCCAGGCCCATGACCACCACTAGTCAGTTGGTTCTCCCCTTTTTTGTTTTCTTGTTAACTTAAATCCATAGGAGCTATTAAATGGAACACGTTCTTGGTTTTGTCGCTTTGGCTGCAGGTCTGATCATCGGTCTGGGCGCTGTTGGTGCTTGTATCGGTATCGGCATCATGGGTAGCAAGTACCTTGAGTCTGCAGCCCGTCAGCCTGAGCTGATGAACGAACTGCAAACCAAAATGTTCTTGCTGGCCGGTCTGATTGACGCCGCTTTCCTGATTGGCGTTGGTATCGCCATGATGTTCGCGTTTGCCAACCCCTTCGTGCTGAAGTAAGCCCTTTCACCTCATCCAACCTAAAGAGGTGTTGTTGTGAGTATTAACGCAACATTCTTTGCGCAGCTGACGGTATTCTTCCTGCTGGTCGTGTTCACGATGAAACTCGTGTGGCCGCCCATCGCGAAGGCGCTGGACGAGCGTGCGCAAAAAATCGCCGACGGCCTCGCTGCCGCCGACAAGGCCCGTGCCGAGCTGTCCAGCGCCAACAAGCGTGTGGAAGACGAGCTGGCCAAGTCGCGCAACGAAACCGCTGCGCGTCTGGCTGACGCGGAGCGCCGGGCTCAGGCGATCGTGGAAGAAGCCAAGGCCAAGGCCACGGAAGAAGGCAGCAAGATCATTGCCGCCGCCCAGGTCGAAGCCGAGCAACAGAGTGTGAAAGTACGCGAGGCCTTGCGCGAGCAGGTCGCCGTATTGGCTGTCAAGGGCGCCGAGCAGATTCTGCGCAAGGAAGTCAACGCCGCTGTCCACGCCGACCTGTTGGGTCGACTGAAGACC
>Ga0213850_1148152_pt1 | contig 15195 bp, 9 predicted proteins | sample LLC_MetaT_FD_164453 | JGI IMG/M metagenome (GOLD analysis project Ga0213850, IMG submission 164453) | Metatranscriptome of freshwater microbial communities from post-fracked creek in Pennsylvania, United States - LL:C (Metagenome... | ecosystem: Environmental > Aquatic > Freshwater > Creek ...
CGCCACAAGGTGGAGTTTCAAGTGGGCGAGTTTGTGCGCGTCAAGGAAGGCCCCTTCACCGACTTCAATGGCTCGGTCGAAGATGTCAACTACGAAAAGAACAAAGTGCGCGTGTCGGTCACGATTTTCGGTCGTTCGACGCCCGTTGAATTGGAATTCAATCAGATCGAAAAGACCTGATTGAGGTGATGAAGTTTTGGCTGGCGGTCGCAAGACGCCCAGTTGCCCTGCTTACCGACTCGGTGGGGCGTCAAACTCAGAGTTGTTAACCCCGGGAAGCTGATGGCCTAAAAACCAAAGCGTTTGACCCGTCAGGAGAAAAGCATGGCGAAAAAAATCGTCGGTTTTGTGAAGCTGCAAGTGCCAGCTGGCAAGGCCAACCCATCCCCACCGATTGGCCCCGCATTGGGCCAACGCGGTTTGAACATCATGGAGTTCTGCAAGGCGTTTAACGCGCAGACCCAAGGCGTTGAGCCTGGCTTGCCACTGCCTGTGGTGATCACGGCCTTTGCTGACAAGAGCTTCACCTTCATCATCAAGACGCCCCCTGCGACGACCTTGATCAAGAAGGCGATCAAGCTGGACAAGGGTTCGCCCCGTCCGCACGCCGACAAGGTGGGCAAGATCACTCGCGCTCAACTCGAAGAAATTGCCAAGACCAAAATGAAGGACATGAACGCTGCCAGCGTTGACGCCGCCATTCGTACCATTGCCGGTTCCGCACGCTCCATGGGCGTGACGGTGGAGGGTCTGTAATGACTAAGCTCACCAAAAAAGCCAAAGCCTTGCAAGGCAAAGTCGACAGCAACAAGCTGTACGCCCTGAACGACGCCATCACCTTGGTGAAAGAGTGCGCCACGGCCAAGTTCGATGAATCCATCGACGTGGCGGTGCAACTCGGCATCGATGCCAAAAAATCTGACCAAGTGGTGCGTGGCGCTGTGGTGTTGCCCAACGGCACCGGCAAAACCAAGCGCGTCGCGGTGTTTGCCCAAGGCGCCAAGGCCGATGAAGCCCGTGCTGCAGGTGCTGACGTGGTCGGTATGGACGATTTGGCTGCTCAAGTCAAAGCCGGTGACATGCCTTTTGACGTAGTGATTGCCGCCCCCGACGCGATGCGCGTGGTGGGTACCCTGGGTCAAATCTTGGGTCCCCGTGGCCTGATGCCTAACCCCAAGGTGGGCACCGTGACCCCCGATGTGGCCACTGCCGTGAAGAACGCCAAGGCCGGTCAGGTTCAGTTCCGTGTTGACAAGGCCGGTATTGTTCACTCCACCATTGGTCGTCGTTCGTTTGACACCGACAAGTTGCAAGGCAACTTGGCTGCCCTGGTGGACGCTTTGAACAAAGCCAAGCCCGCTTCGAGCAAGGGCGTTTACCTGCGCAAAGTGGCGGTTTCGTCCACCATGGGCGTGGGCGTTCGCGTGGACACACAAACCATCGCTGGCTGATCTTCAGTCGGCGAGCACAAATCGCTGGAGGGCTTGCTCTCTGGTGTGGTGGGCTCAGGCAAGCAGGCCGCGCAAGTGGCTTGAAACCTGAGGCCATCCAAGACCGTTGGTAGGGGATGACGTTGTCAAATGAACTCCCTTTAAACCCGAAAGAGGCCAACGCAGATGGCGATCCCACTGTTCAAAACAGTTGGTCGCTGCAACGAGGCGCGTGGCGGGCAGAGTGCCCAAAACGCATATAAAGGAGTTAGACCTTGAGTCTGAATCGCAGTGAGAAAGAAGCGGTCATTTCTGAAGTGACCAGCCTCGCCGCAAAAGCTCAAACGCTGGTGATCGCGGAATACCGTGGCATCACGGTCGCTGACATGACCAAACTGCGCGTTGACGCTCGCAGCAAAGGCGTGACCCTGAGTGTGTTGAAAAACACCCTGGCTCGCCGTGCTGTGGCTGGCAGCGCGTTTGAGGTTGTGGCCGACCAGATGACCGGCCCGCTCATCTATGGCTTCTCAGAAGACGCTGTGGCCGCCGCCAAGGTGGTGGCCGATTTCGCGAAAACCAACGACAAGTTGGTGATCCGCGCCGGCGCCATTTCTGGCAAAGCTTTGGATGTGAACGGCGTGAAGCAATTGGCCAACATTCCTTCGAAGGAAGTGTTGCTGGCCCAGTTGTGCGGCTTGTTGATGTCGCCGATTGCTCGCACCGCCGTGGTGTTGGGTGCTTTGGCGGCCAAAAAAGGCGAAGGCGAAGGAGCTGTGGGCGTTGCTGCCGAACCAGCCCCCGCCGAGGCTGCAGCCGCTTGATGCGGGCGCAGTGTTTTAACCAATTGTTAGGAAATTAAAAATGGCATTCGATAAAGACGCATTTTTGACCGCGCTGGACAGCATGTCGGTCATGGAACTCAACGACCTGGTGAAAGCCATCGAAGAGAAATTTGGTGTGAGCGCTGCCGCCATGGCCGCCCCTGCCGCTGGTGGTGCAGCGCCTGCTGCCGCTGCTGAAGAAAAGACCGAATTCAACGTGGTCTTGACTGAAGCAGGCGCCAACAAGGTGTCGGTCATTAAGGCTGTGCGCGAAATCACCGGCCTGGGCTTGAAAGAAGCCAAGGACATGGTTGACGGCGCTCCCAAGGCCGTTAAAGAAGGCGTGTCCAAGGCCGATGCCGAAGCCGCCAAGAAGAAGCTGGAAGAAGCTGGCGCCAAGGTCGAACTCAAGTAATTGGGTTTTGCTCAGAGGCTGGAGTGTCCAAAAGGGCCTCCAGCCTTTGGCGCTTTCAAAGAGCGCACCCAAAAACCGTTTCGATGAGCCCTTTGGGGCTGATTCAAAAAGTTTTTGAGTGCCTTCTTGAAGAAGAAGGTGCCTTGGTTCGGACAGTGTGCAACGCACTGTTGTCAGCCATGGTTGGTAGTGGCCAACCACCAAGCCCACGTTGGTTCTCATGTCTTTGCCCGGAGATTTAATGGCTTACTCATTTACCGAACGCAAACGCATCCGCAAGAGTTTTGGCACACGCCCGAGCGTGCTCGAAGTGCCTTATCTGTTGCAGATGCAAAAGGACGCGTACACCGCCTTCTTGCAAGCGAACGTAGCCCCCAAAAAGCGCACCAATGAAGGTCTGCAGGCCGCGTTTGAAGCCGCCTTCCCCATCGTCTCGCACAACGGTTTTGTCGAGATGAAGTTCGTCGAATACAACTTGGCCAAACCCGCCTTTGATGTGCGTGAATGCCAAACCCGTGGTTTGACCTTTGCGTCGGCCGTGCGGGCCAAAGTGCAGTTGTTCATCTACGACCGGGAGTCCTCGACCAGCACTTCCAAAGTCATCAAGGAAGTCAAAGAACAAGAGGTCTACATGGGCGAAGTGCCCCTGATGACCGACAAGGGCTCTTTCATCATCAACGGTACCGAACGCGTCATCGTGTCGCAGTTGCACCGTTCGCCGGGCGTGTTCTTTGAACACGACAAGGGCAAAACCCACAGCTCAGGCAAATTGCTGTTCTCGGCCCGGGTGATCCCTTACCGTGGCTCCTGGCTCGACTTTGAATTTGACCCCAAGGACCTGCTGTATTTCCGCGTGGACCGTCGCCGCAAGATGCCCGTCACCACCTTGCTCAAGGCCATCGGTTTGAACCCCGAGTCGATCTTGGCGCATTTCTTTGTGAACGACAATTTCCGCTTGATGGACAGTGGCGCTCAAATGGAGTTTGTCACGGAGCGTCTGCGTGGCGAAGTGGCCCGTTTTGACATCACCGACAAGTCCGGCAAGGTCATCGTGCCCAAGGACAAGCGCATCACTGCGCGTCACACCCGCGAGTTGGAGCAATCCGGCACCACCCACATCAGCGTGCCCGAAGACTTTTTGGTCGGTCGCGTGGTGGCCCGCAACATCATTGACCCGGAAACCGGTGAAATCATTGCCAAGGCCAACGACGAGTTGACCGAAGTGCTGTTGAAGAAATTGCGCAGCGCAGGCATTCAAGACCTGCAGTGCATCTACACCAACGAACTGGATCAAGGCGCCTACATTTCGCAAACCCTGCGCACCGATGAAACCACGGACGAATTTGCCGCCCGTGTGGCCATCTACCGCATGATGCGTCCTGGCGAACCCCCCACCGAAGACGCCGTGCAGGCCCTGTTCCAGCGCTTGTTCTACAACCCCGACACCTATGACCTGTCGCGCGTGGGCCGCATGAAGTTCAACGCCAAAGTGGGCCGTCCCGAGTCCACCGGCCCGATGGTCCTGACCAACGAAGACATCCTGGCCGTGGTCAAGATCCTGGTCGATCTGCGCAACGGCAACGGCGAAGTGGACGACATCGATCACTTGGGCAACCGCCGCGTGCGTTGCGTCGGCGAATTGGCCGAGAACCAATACCGCACCGGTTTGGCGCGCATCGAAAAGGCCGTCAAAGAGCGCTTGGGTCAAGCCGAGCAAGAGCCTTTGATGCCGCACGACCTGATCAACTCCAAGCCCATTTCGGCGGCGTTGAAAGAGTTCTTCGGTGCTTCGCAACTGTCGCAGTTCATGGACCAGACCAACCCGTTGGCCGAAATCACCCACAAGCGCCGCGTGTCGGCCTTGGGCCCGGGCGGTTTGACGCGCGAACGCGCTGGCTTTGAAGTGCGTGACGTGCACGTGACCCACTACGGTCGTGTGTGTCCCATCGAAACACCTGAAGGCCCGAACATTGGCCTGATCAACTCGCTGGCTTTGTACGCCCGCTTGAACGAATACGGCTTCATTGAAACCCCTTACCGCCGCGTGGTCGATGGCAAGGTGACGATGGAAATTGACTATTTGTCGGCCATCGAAGAAGGCAAATACGTCATTGCCCAGGCCAATGCGGCCCTGGACAAAGACGGCCGTTTGACCGGCGATCTGGTGTCGGCCCGTGAAAAAGGCGAGTCCACCCTGGTCTCCGCCGAACGCGTGCAGTACATGGACGTGTCGCCGGCGCAAATCGTCTCGGTGGCGGCCTCGCTTGTGCCGTTCCTGGAGCACGATGACGCCAACCGCGCTTTGATGGGTGCCAACATGTCACGCCAAGCCGTGCCCGTGTTGCGTCCCGAAAAACCCATGGTCGGTACCGGCATCGAGCGCGTCGCTGCGGTCGATTCGGGCACCGTGGTGACGGCCAACCGTGGCGGTGTGGTTGACTATGTTGACGCCACCCGCATCGTGGTGCGCGTGAACGACGCCGAGGCCGTGGCCGGTGAAGTGGGTGTGGACATCTACAACCTGATCAAGTTCCAGCGTTCCAACCAGAACACCAACATCCACCAACGCCCCATCGTCAAAAAGGGCGATGTGTTGGCCAAGGGCGATGTGATTGCCGACGGCGCTTCGACCGACCTGGGCGAAATCGCCATTGGTCAGAACATGCTGATCGCCTTCATGCCCTGGAACGGCTACAACTTCGAAGACTCGATTCTGATCTCCGAACGCGTGGTGGCCGATGACCGCTACACCTCGATCCACATCGAGGAGTTGGTGGTGATGGCGCGTGACACCAAGTTGGGCGCGGAAGAAATCACCCGCGACATCCCGAACCTGGCCGAAACCCAGCTCAACCGCTTGGACGATTCGGGCATCATCTTCGTCGGTGCTGAAGTGCAGCCTGGCGATGTGTTGGTGGGCAAGGTCACGCCCAAGGGCGAGACCACGCTGACCCCGGAAGAAAAACTGTTGCGCGCCATCTTCGGTGAAAAAGCCAGCGACGTGAAAGACACCTCCTTGCGCGTTGACCAAGGCTCGCAAGGCACGGTCATCGATGTGCAGGTCTTCACTCGCGAAGGCATCACCCGCGACAAGCGCGCCCAGCAGATCATTGACGATGAGCTGAAGCGCTTCCGCCTGGACTTGAACGATCAATTGCGCATCGTTGAAGCCGATGCCTTTGCCCGGATCGAAAAACTCTTGTTGAACCGCGCTGCCAACGGCGGCCCGAACAAGCTGACCAAGGGCAGCAAGATCGACGCCGCTTACCTGGCTTCGGTCGAGAAATTCCACTGGTTTGACATCCGTCCCGCTGAAGAAGACGTGGCCGCGCAACTCGAATCCATCAAGAACTCGCTGGAGCAAACCCGCCACAGCTTCGACCTGGCTTTTGAAGAAAAGCGCAAAAAGCTCACCCAAGGCGACGAGTTGCCCGCTGGTGTGTTGAAGATGGTCAAGGTCTATCTGGCCGTCAAGCGCCGCTTGCAGCCAGGTGACAAGATGGCCGGTCGTCACGGCAACAAGGGGGTGGTCTCCAAGATCGTGCCCGTGGAAGACATGCCTTACATGGCCGACGGCACCCCTGCCGACATCGTGTTGAACCCCTTGGGCGTGCCTTCACGGATGAACGTGGGTCAGGTGCTCGAAGTCCATTTGGGTTGGGCCGGCAAGGGCATTGGTCAACGCATTGGTGACATGCTGCAAGCCGAAAGCCGCGTGGCCGAACTGCGCAAATTCCTGGAAGAGTTGTACAACTCGACGGGGCGCAAGGAAGAACTGGCCTTGTTGAGCGACGACGATGTGCTGGAAATGGCCGAAAACCTGAAGTCGGGCGTGCCGTTTGCCAGCCCCGTGTTTGACGGCGCAGCCGAAGAAGACATCCGGGCCATGTTGAAGTTGGCTTACCCCGACGACATCGCCGCCGCCAAGGGCCTGACCGCCACGCGCACCCAGGCCAACTTGATCGATGGCCGCACCGGCGAAGCATTTGAGCGTCCGACCACCATTGGCTACATGCACTTCTTGAAGCTGCACCACTTGGTTGACGACAAGATGCACGCCCGCTCCACCGGTCCTTACTCGCTGGTCACGCAACAACCTTTGGGCGGCAAGGCCCAGTTCGGTGGTCAGCGTTTCGGCGAAATGGAAGTCTGGGCGCTGGAAGCTTACGGCGCCTCTTATGTGTTGCAGGAAATGCTCACCGTCAAGTCTGACGACGTGCAAGGCCGTACCAAGGTGTACGAAAGCATCGTCAAGGGCGAACACGCCATCGAAGCCGGCATGCCGGAATCCTTCAATGTGTTGGTCAAGGAAATCCGTTCCTTGGGCCTGGACATTGAACTCGAACGTTCTTAAGCAAGAAAAGGATAGAGTTTTATGAAATCCCTACTCGACCTGTTCAAGCAATTCACGCCGGATGAGCACTTCGATGCCATCAAGATCGGCATGGCCTCACCCGAAAAGATCCGTTCGTGGTCTTTTGGTGAGGTGAAAAAACCCGAAACCATCAACTACCGCACCTTCAAGCCCGAGCGCGATGGTCTGTTTTGCGCCAAAATTTTTGGCCCCATCAAAGACTATGAATGCTTGTGCGGCAAATACAAACGCCTGAAACACCGTGGCGTGATTTGCGAAAAATGCGGCGTTGAAGTGACCCAAACCAAGGTGCGTCGTGAACGCATGGGCCACATCGATCTGGCCGCGCCTTGCGCCCACATCTGGTTCCTGAAGTCCTTGCCTTCGCGCTTGGGCCTGGTGCTCGACATGACGCTGCGTGACATCGAACGTGTCTTGTACTTTGAAGCCTATGTGGTGACCGACCCCGGCATGACCTCGCTGAAGAAGTTCAGCATCATGTCCGAAGACGAGTTCGACGCCAAGCAAAAAGAGTACGGCGATGAATTCGTCGCCAAGATGGGCGCCGAAGGCATCAAAGACCTGCTTGAGGCCATCGACATCGAATCCGAAATCGAGCGCCTGCGCGGTGACCTGACCGGCTCCGAAGTCAAAATCAAGAAGAACGCCAAGCGCCTCAAGGTCTTGGAAGCCTTCAAGAAGTCGGGCATCAAACCCGGCTGGATGGTGCTCGAAGTGCTGCCCGTGTTGCCACCGGACCTGCGTCCTTTGGTGCCGCTGGATGGGGGCCGCTTTGCCACGTCCGATTTGAACGACCTGTACCGCCGCGTCATCAACCGCAACAGCCGTCTGCGCCGCTTGCTGGAACTGAAAGCGCCTGAAATCATTGCCCGCAATGAAAAGCGCATGTTGCAAGAAGCCGTGGACAGCTTGCTGGACAACGGCCGCCGTGGCAAGGCCATGACGGGCGCCAACAAGCGTGCCCTCAAGTCGCTGGCCGACATGATCAAGGGCAAGAGCGGTCGTTTCCGTCAAAACTTGCTGGGCAAGCGCGTCGACTACTCGGGTCGTTCGGTCATTACCGTGGGCCCAACCCTCAAGCTGCATCAGTGCGGTCTGCCCAAGCTGATGGCGCTCGAATTGTTCAAGCCCTTCATCTTCTCGCGCCTGGAATCCATGGGCATTGCGACCACCATCAAGGCCGCGAAGAAGGAAGTCGAAATGGGCACCCCGGTGGTGTGGGACATTTTGGAAGAGGTCATCAAAGAACACCCGGTCATGCTGAACCGTGCGCCCACGCTGCACCGTTTGGGCATCCAGGCCTTCGAGCCCATCCTGATCGAAGGCAAGGCCATTCAGCTGCACCCCTTGGTCTGCGCGGCCTTCAATGCCGACTTTGACGGTGACCAAATGGCCGTGCACGTGCCTTTGTCGGTCGAAGCCCAAATGGAAGCCCGCACCTTGATGCTGGCCTCCAACAACATTTTGTTCCCCGCTTCGGGCGAACCTTCCATCGTGCCTTCGCAAGACGTGGTGCTGGGTCTGTACTACACGACCCGCGACCGCATCAATGCCAAGGGCGAAGGCCTGGTGTTCTCCGATGTGCCCGAAGTGCAACGCGCTTTTGATGCCGGCCAAGTCGACCTGACCGCCCGCGTCACTGTGCGCATCACCGAGTGGGTCAAGAACAAGGCGACCGGCGAATTCACGCCCCACACCAGCCTGGTGGAAACCACGGCGGGCCGTGCCTTGTTGTCGGAAATCTTGCCCAAGGGCTTGCCTTTCTCCAACATGAACAAGGCGCTGAAGAAGAAAGAGATCTCCAAGCTGATCAACGTCTCCTTCCGCAAGTGCGGTTTGAAAGAAACCGTGGTGTTTGCCGACAAGCTGCTGCAAAACGGTTTCCGTTTGGCGACCAAGGCCGGCATCTCGATTTGCATCGACGACATGTTGGTGCCCACCGAGAAGCCCGAAATCATCGAGCGCGCCGAGAAAGAAGTCAAAGAGATCGAACAGCAATACGTGTCCGGTCTGGTGACCGCGGGCGAGCGCTACAACAAGGTGGTGGACATTTGGGGCAAGGCCGGTGACGAAGTCTCCAAGGTCATGATGGCCCAATTGGCCAAGCAAAAAACCATCGACCGCCATGGCAAGGAAGTCGACCAGGAATCGTTCAACTCGATTTACATGATGGCCGACTCCGGTGCGCGGGGTTCTGCGGCGCAGATCCGTCAGTTGGCCGGTATGCGGGGCCTGATGGCCAAGCCGGACGGCTCCATCATTGAGACCCCCATCACGGCGAACTTCCGTGAAGGTCTGAATGTGTTGCAGTACTTCATCTCCACCCACGGTGCCCGTAAGGGCCTGGCCGACACGGCTTTGAAGACCGCCAACTCGGGTTACCTGACCCGTCGTTTGGTCGACGTGACGCAAGACTTGGTTGTGACCGAGCAGGATTGCGGCACCGGCAATGGCTCATTGATGCGCGCCATTGTGGAAGGCGGTGAAGTGATTGAATCGTTGCGCGACCGTATTTTGGGTCGCACGGCAGCCGATGACATCTTGCACCCTGAAAACCGCTCGGTGCTGGCCAAGGCCGGTCAGATGCTGGACGAGGACCTGATCGAAGAGTTGGAAGCCGCTGGCGTGGATGAAGTGCGCGTGCGCACCGCCCTGAATTGCGACACCCGCTTCGGTTTGTGCGCCATGTGCTATGGCCGCGATTTGGGCCGTGGCGGCTTGATCAACCTCGGCGAAGCCGTGGGGGTGATTGCCGCCCAGTCCATCGGCGAACCCGGTACCCAGCTGACCATGCGGACCTTCCACATCGGTGGTGCCGCTTCGCGCGCCGCCATCGCTTCGAGCGTGGAAGCCAAGTCCAATGGCGTGATCGGTTTCAACGCCACCATGCGCTATGTCAGCAACACCAAGGGTGAGCTGGTGGTGATTTCCCGCTCCGGTGAAATCGTCATTCAGGACGAACATGGCCGTGAGCGCGAACGCCACAAGGTGCCTTATGGCGCGACCTTGGCGATCAAGGCCGATCAAACCATCAAGGCCGGGACCATCCTGGCCAACTGGGACCCGCTGACCCGTCCGATCATCACCGAATTTGCCGGTCAGGTGAAATTCGAGAACGTCGAAGAAGGCCTGACGGTCGCCAAGCAGGTCGACGAAGTCACCGGCTTGTCGACCCTGGTCGTGATCGATCCGAAACGCCGTGGCTCGGCCAAGGTGGTGCGTCCGCAGGTGAAATTGATCGACGCTTCGGGCGCCGAAGTCAAGATTCCGGGCACCGACCACGCCGTGACGATTGGCTTCCAAGTCGGCGCGCTGATCCAGGTGCGTGATGGCCAAGATGTGGGCCCAGGCGAAGTGCTGGCGCGCATCCCCATCGAAGGTCAAAAGACCCGCGACATCACGGGCGGTCTGCCGCGCGTGGCCGAGTTGTTTGAAGCCCGTACGCCCAAAGACAAGGGCACCCTGGCCGAGATGACCGGTACCGTGTCCTTCGGTAAAGAAACCAAGGGCAAGGTGCGTTTGCAAATCACCGACCCCGAAGGCAAGACCTGGGAAGAACTCGTGCCCAAGGAAAAGAACATCCTGGTGCACGAAGGCCAGGTGGTCAACAAGGGCGAATCGATTGTGGACGGCCCGGCCGACCCACAAGACATCTTGCGCTTGCTGGGCATCGAAGAGCTCTCACGCTACATCGTCGATGAAGTGCAAGACGTTTACCGCCTGCAAGGGGTGAAGATCAACGACAAGCACATCGAAGTGATCGTGCGTCAGATGTTGCGTCGCGTCGTCGTCGAAAACGCTGGCGATTCGAACTACATCGCGGGCGAACAGGTCGAGCGCTCCGAGATCTTGAACACCAACGAAGCCTTGTTGCGCGACAGCAAAGTGCCCGCCACCTACACCAACCTGTTGTTGGGCATCACCAAGGCTTCGCTGTCGACCGATTCGTTCATCTCGGCGGCTTCCTTCCAGGAAACCACCCGGGTCTTGACCGAAGCGGCCATCATGGGCAAACGCGACGAGTTGCGCGGCTTGAAGGAAAATGTCATTGTGGGCCGCTTGATCCCGGCCGGCACCGGCATGGCCTATCACCAGGCTCGCAAAGCCAAGGACCTGATGGACGACGCCGAGCGCCGCGCCATCGCCGAAGCCGAAGCAGCCGACTTGGCCTCTGACCAAGAGGCCCGCGAAGCCAGCGAAGGCGCTGCCGCCGAGTAATTCGGTTCAGTCACTTCGATGAGTCCCCGCCGTGTCGTGCGAATGACGTACGATCGGCGGGGTTGTTTTTTTGGAGAATCAGTCGATGGACGCGCAAGCCGTAGCGGGGGTGCCCGAGACCGTGGAGGCAGGGGAGGTGGCCGACACCGCAGATCGGGTGGCCAGCTTCGCTGTTTGGGACCAGCCTTGGTGGGTGTGGTTGTCGCTCGCGCTCTTGTTGTGCTGGGTTTTGGGGGTGAACAAGCGCATCGTGCGCTTGCGCGCTGCGGCCCGCCATGCCTTTGGCCTGCTGGAGTCGCAATGGTTCATGCACCTGGCCTGGATGGAAGTGCATGCCTCGGCCTCGGTGCTGCTGCTGGATGCCTGGGCGAGGCCGGTCAACATGGACTTGGAGCCCTTCAAAAAAGCCTTGCAAGCCGCCAAAGCCAAGCCCCTGGATGTGCCCTTGATGCAAGAACTCAGTGCCGCCTGGACCCAGGTTCGCGCCCAGATGGAAGACGTCAACGTGATCGGGACCCCGCCGCAGGCCATGGTCGCCTTGCTGCAACAAGACCAAGCGGCGGTGGCCACCTTTAACCAGGCCGTGCATCAGTACAACCAGGCCATTGCCCAATTTCCCGCCTTTTTGTTGGCCAAACTATTGAACTATCGCCCTGCGGTTCCCGTGGCCTGGGTGCAAGCCAATCCCCCATGAATTCAGCCAGCCCGTTTCCCCTTTCGATCCCCCTTTGGCAGCAACTGCAACTCACCGCCCAGGTCTTGTTGGCCGTGCGGGGCGGTGCTTCGGCCACGCGCGCCCTGGATGGCCTGAGCGCGGCACAGCGGCCTGGTGTGCAAGCCTTGCTGTTCCATGTGCTGCGTGTGTTGGGACAGGCCGAGGCGCTGCGTCGCAAGTTGGCACCCCGCACCCCACCCCCCGCCGTGGAAGCCTTGCTGTGCACGGCCTTGGCCTTGGCACTCGACCCCGAACAAGCGCCTTATGAACCCTTCACCCTGGTCGATCAGGCGGTGGAGGCGGCCAAACGCCAAAACACCACCCGCAGCCAGGCCGCCTTCGTCAATGCCTGCTTGCGGCGCTTCTTGCGCGAGCAAAACACCTTGCTCGACAGTGTGGCGCAAGAGCCGGTGGCCCGATGGAATCACCCCCGTTGGTGGATTGACCGTTTGCGCAAAGACCACCCCCAGCACTGGCAGGCGGTGTTGCAGACCAATGCGGGCCGTGCCAGCATGACCTTGCGGGTCAACCTGGGGCAGCACAGCCTGGCCGCCTACCAGGACCGCTTGCAACAAGCCGGCATGGCCAGTGTGCGCGTGGGCGAGCAGGCGTTGATGCTGCTCAAGCCTTGTCCGGTGGACGCCTTGCCTGGTTTTTCCAGCGGTGCCGTCTCGGTGCAAGACGCCGGTGCGCAATCGGCGGCGCCCCTGTTGTTGCAGGGCTTGCACGCGGCACCCGGCGAGCGTTTGAAATTGCTCGATGCCTGCGCCGCACCCGGTGGCAAAACCGCCCACCTGCTGGAATGGCTGCAACAAAAAGACACCCCAGCCGATCTGGTGGCCTTGGACATCGACGCGGAGCGTTGCAGCCGCATCGACAACACCTTGGCGCGGCTGCAGCTGACCACCCCGGCTTTGAGCGCGCAGGTCTTGGTGGCCGATGCGCAAGAGCCCGCCTCCTGGTGGGGCCCTCAGACCCCTGCCACGCTTTACGACGGCATTTTGTTGGACGCGCCCTGTACCGCGTCGGGCATTGTGCGCCGCCACCCCGATGTGCGCTGGTTGCGTCGCGAAAGCGATGTGGCTCAGCTGGCCGTGACCCAGGCTGGGCTGCTGTCCGTACTTTGGCCTTTGCTCAAACCGGGCGGGCGGTTGCTGTACTGCACTTGCTCGGTTTTCAAAGCCGAGGGCCAGGATCAGGTGACCGCCTTTTTGCGACACCACCCAGAAGCCACGTTGGCACCTTCTCCAGGCCATTTGTTGCCCACTTCGGCGTGGGATGCGGTGAAAGCCACCGATAATCCGATTCAAGATGGCGCCATTGACCACGATGGATTTTTCTATGCCTTGCTGCAAAAACGACGGCAAAGTTGAAGCCGTGGTCAGCGCACGCCTGCGGTGGGCCCCTCGCGGGTTGGCGGGCCTCCTGGTGCTGCTGTTGACGCTGTGGTGGAGTGTGGGCGTGCTGTTCGCAACGCCTGCCAGGGCGACCGAACTGGTGTCGCCCCTCAATGCCGGCATTGAAGTCCATGAGGTGCGACTGGAACGGGGCGAAGACCAACTGATGCTCTCGGCCGCCATTCACCTGGAGCTGCCCCCCCTGGTCGTTGACGCTGCTGAAAAAGGCATCCCACTTTATTTTGTCGCCGAAGCCAGTGTGTTGAAAAAACGCTGGTACTGGTATGACAAGCACGTCAGCACGGCATTGCGTTACTACCGCCTGGCCTACCAACCCCTGACGCGCCGTTGGCGCTTGCAAGTGTCCAATGCCCCCATCAATTATTCGGGCTTGGGGGTGACCCTGGGGCAAAGCTTCGATGAGCTTCACGATGCGCTGGCGGCAGTGCGGCGCATCGCAGATTGGAAAATCGCCCCCGTCAAGGACGTTGCCCTGGATGGCAAGGAGGAGTTGAGTTTCAGCTTCAAATTGGATGTTTCGCAATTGCCACGCCCTTTTCAGTTTGGCGTCAGTGACCGGCCCGATTGGAATTTGTCGGCCAGTCAAACCCTGACCTTGACGGCGGAGTCGGTGCGTTGAGTTCGGCCCCCTCCTCGAGCACAACGGACCGGCACCACTGGAGTTCGCGGGTGGTGCGGATTCTGTTGGTGCTGGGGGCTGCGGTGGCCGGTATTCTGGGCTTGGTGTTGCTGTTTTTGTTGACCCAGGCCACCAACAACCGGGAGCTGTATGAGCGCAACTATGTCCGGTTGTTTGCCCTGAATCTGGTGGTGGCGGGATTGCTGCTGGCGGTGATCGTGGGGGCCGGACTGCGTTTGTATTGGCGGCTCAAGCAGGGGCGCTATGGCAGTCAGTTGTTGGTCAAGCTGGCCGCCATCTTTGCCTTTGTTGGCTTCATGCCGGGGCTGTTGATTTACGGGGTTTCCTATCAATTTGTCTCGCGCTCCATTGAGAGCTGGTTTGACGTGAAGGTGGAAAGTGCTTTGTCGGCGGGGGTCAGTTTGGGGCGAACGTCCTTGGACACCTTGTCCAGTGATTGGGCCAAAAAAACCCAGGTGGCCGCTGAATCTCTGCGGGATTTGGATGGCGCGGCGATGCCCTTGGTGGTGGACCGCATCCGCGAGCAATTGGGTGCCGACGATGTGGTGGCATGGTCCATGAATGGCACGGTTCTGGCCAGTGCAGGCGCTTCGCGCTTTCAGCTCAGTCCGGAGCGCCCCTCTTCGGCCATTTTGCGGCGACTCAAAAACCAACCCGCCGTGGCCATGGTCGAGGGCTTGGACGAGGTGGAGTTGAACGCGGCCAACAATGGCACGCCAGGTGGGCGCGCCCACATCCGTGCTTTTGCGTTGGTGCCTGAGGCGCGGCTGGGGCTGTTTGCTGAGCCCCGCATTTTGCAGGTGACGGTGGCGATGCCGGATGCCTTGGTCGCCAATGCCCTGGCGGTAGAAGTCGCCAACCGCGAGTACCAGGAGCGGGCTTTGGGTCGGGTGGGCTTGCAGCGCATGTACATTGCCACCTTGACCCTGAGCCTGTTTCTGGCGGTCTTGGGCTCCATCATTTTGGCCGTGTTGCTGGGCAACCAGCTGGCGCGTCCCCTGCTGGTGCTGGCCGAAGGGGTGCGTGAAGTGTCCCTGGGCAACCTCAGCCCCAAAGCCGCATTGAGCAACAAAGACGAGTTGGGGGGCTTGACCCGCGCTTTTGCAGACATGACGCAACAGCTCTTTGAGGCCCGGGCCACGGTGGATCAAACCATGAACGAG
>Ga0213850_1452786_pt1 | contig 15192 bp, 4 predicted proteins | sample LLC_MetaT_FD_164453 | JGI IMG/M metagenome (GOLD analysis project Ga0213850, IMG submission 164453) | Metatranscriptome of freshwater microbial communities from post-fracked creek in Pennsylvania, United States - LL:C (Metagenome... | ecosystem: Environmental > Aquatic > Freshwater > Creek ...
CGTCTTCCGCCCGCTTGGTGGCGCAAACTCGCCGCTCGGAAATATCCCTGGCACCTGGCCCGGCTTCAACCGCTATACGCCTGGGATAGATGATTTCACCGCCTTCTCCGGCTTCCTGGCACCACCCGATATCACCTCCTCTCCCATCGCCTCGTTCCCGGATGGTGATAACGGCTACTGGCTCCAGTTAACCGATGATGGCACGGGCACCGGTACCTATACCGCAACCTGGCAGACCCCATCGGGCTTCGCCAGCGATATGGTGATCGATGTCATCCTGTATGATAAGGCCGTAGACCCCTTCGATACCACTCAATCTCAGAACTGGAAGATCTACGACAACATCTGGGGCTTCACCACGAAACCCTTCACGGCCAACTCCCAGGTTCTATACGTTGATGATTACGACAGCGGACAGAAATTCCTGAGCAACCAGTTCGGTAACGGTATCTTCATCAACAACGTCAACAAGGCTGGCCTCGACTTCAACGGTACCCCGACCGGCTCCTGGATGACCGAGTTCGATGCGAACATGATCCCGGCCACCGTAACCTCCGGCACCACGGTCGATCCGCTCGTCGGGTTCCTGATGACACTGGGTAACAATGCCTACGCGGACAACATATCGTCGCTCAATGCCGCGCAAGGCCCTCTCAATGAACAGTACGATCTGTGGCGCATTCAGTGCCGTGGACCTATTCCCACCAGCGTCCTTAACCTCTATGGGCCGCGCACCGTCGTGCAACCGCCAGATCAGATTGCGGGTGGTGTCACCAACCGCACCGTCACGGTGGCCGACAAATGCGTTATCTGGCATAGCCCCTATCCCGGCGACCTGTTCGTCGGACCGGGCACCCTCATCGATAGCTCTACCCAGAGTACGCTGACGGCTTTCGTCAACTCCGGTGGACGCCTGTTCGTCAACGGTCAGGAGATCGCGTTCGGTCTTAGCCTGGGTACCCCTGGCGCTGCGAACGACTTCCTGAACAATACCCTGCGTGCCAACTTCGTGGCAGAGCGGGCCTTCAATACCTACGGCGGAGATAGCCTGAGCGGACCCACCGAGGGTGGAAGCGGTACTCACCCCATCGCCTTCCAGACCTGGTACGATGTGAACCATGCCTACCTCACCACAAACGGTGCTTTCGAAGCGCCCTTTGGTGGAGGAACGGTCTTCCTCAGCTACACCACCATTGGGCCAACCAACCACGACTACCAGTGCGAAAATACCGGCTCCGAAAGCGGGGGGGCCACCGTACCTGTGGGCTATCCGAACCAGGTGAGCTTCAATTTCGCCACTATCCCGCTGCCCACCACCGTGCCGACCGTCGGCATCAGCGCCGGTAAGTCGTATCCCAGCATCTACGGTGTGGAAGCCTACTATCAGGGTGGCAATCCTGCCATCTGGTGGTGGTCACAACTTGATGCCACTCAGACGGTGCCCACGGGTGGACGCGTTGCCTTCTCGGCCGTTGGCTGGGAGACGCTCTTCCCCGACTACTGGACCTCCGGTTCTACGGTCTATCACCTGAAGAACCGCCGCGCTGAGATGATGCACAACGTGCTCGACCTGCTCCGCACCGGGCGCGTCGTCGGTACTATTCGCGTCAAGAACCCTGGCGTCGGAGGAGGCACCGTTACCAACCCGGTACAGGGCGCATTCGTCCGCGTTCAGCGTCCCGATCCGCTCACGGGAGTCCTGACTACCTACGGTACGGCCCTCACGCAGACGGATGGCACCTATATCATCGAGGGACTCGATCCTTCCGGCATCTACGCGATCGACGCCAAAAAGCTTGGCTACGTCACGCAACATGCCACGGGCATCGTCTTCCACGGTGACGATCAGGCGCGAAACGACTTCTACCTGATCCAGGCGCAACCGGGCGTCTTCAGCGGCACCATCACTACGCAAGGCACCAACAAGCCGGTGCCCGGCGCGGTAGTACAGGCCGTCGATAACTCCACGCCACCCAATACCTATCAGTCGTCGCCCTCTCTGGCGGATGGTACCTATACCCTTCCGAACCTGCCGGGTGGCGTCTCCTATACGCTCACCATCAATAACCTGGCCGCGTTGGGCTTCGGCTCCAGTATCCCTGCCAGCATCGGGCCGATAGCACTGGCCAATGGTCAGTCTATAACCGGTCAGAACTTCCAGGTGACCCAGTTGCCCGGTACCGTCACTGGTACCGTCGTGGTAGCGGATGCCAATGGCAATCCGACCACCACGCCGATCCCCAATGCCACCGTGACAGCATACGTCACCGGAACCACCACGGTTGGCGGCACCACCACCACCAAGGCGGATGGCACCTACTCGCTCTCGCTGACGCCCAATGCCTACGATGTTCAGGCGTCCGCTCCGGGCTACACGACCAAAACGACCACGGCACCCATCACGGTCAATACGCAGGCTACCACGGCGAACGTCAACTTCGCCCTGATACCGATCCCGCCGGGATCGCTCTCCGGCCTCATCACCACCTCACCGCCGCTCTCCGCGCCGGTCGCAGGTGCCACGGTGACGGTTGTGGACTCTGCCGGTAATACCCAGACCGTGACCTCCGGTGCGGTGCAGACCAAGACCCTGGCCAACGGCTCCACCTATAAATACAACTATGTGGTGCCCACGGTCGCCGCAGGCGTCGCCGCTTCGCCCGCTAATGTGCAGGTAACCGCGGTCAAATCCGGTTACACGCCCAAGCCGAACCCGGATACGCAGACGGTCTCGATCATCACCCAGCAGGAGACGCAGAACGTCAACTTCATACTCGATCCGCTCTTCACCTTCGACCCCAACCTGGCCCTGGTGAGTTCGCCCTACGAGTTCGCTGGTTCGACGATTGCCAGCCTGTTCGGTATCCCCTCTGGCGACATCAACAATACATTCGCCTTCGTCTACTGGGATGGTCCCACTCAGAAGTATGTCTACTACCCGAACAACCCGGCGGATACCTTCCACCTGGGCAAGGGCTACTTCATGCAGGAGACCGATAGCCTGGTGACCCTGGCGCTGACCAACCCGAACGGTACGCAGGCACCCAAGGATGGCACCGGCAACTACATGCCGTTCTCCATCACCCTGTCTCAGGGCTGGAACCTGATCGGTGATCCGTTTGTGAACTCCGTCGATCTGTCCAAACTCCAGATCCAGGAGACCAACGGACAGTTGGTGGACGTGCCGACCGCACAGTCGGAAACCAACCCTGCCCTGGGTTCCGCTCTGTTCACCTACCAGAACGGCTCCTACCAGGTGGTCTACACGCTCGATCCCTTCCGTGGATACTGGCTGTATGCCTACCGACCCTGCACCCTGATCATCTCGGCAGGTGCGCAGTTGAGCCGTGGTGTGGCCGCCGTTCATCGAGGGGTTACCGAAACCACGAACGTCAGCGGTGAATGGAAACTGCAACTGAGTGCGACTGCAACGGAGACCGCTGGCAGCACCGCCTACCTGGGCGTATCTCGCCGCGCAACCGATAGCTTCGATCAGTTCAAGGTTCTGGCGCCGCCACCGGCTACCCAGCAGAACGTTCAGATCCTGTTCCCGCACAAGGACTGGGGCGATAAGTCCGCCGACTATATGGTGGATGTCCGCTCCGCGTCTGCAAGTAGTTGGGACTTCGTCGTGACGTCCAATATCCCCACCACGCCGGTAGTTCTCTCCTGGCCGGGGATTGCGACGCTGCCGCGCCGCCAGGATGTGCAACTGCTCGATCTGGATACCAATCAGACGATCAGCCTGCGCAATCGATCCCGTATGGTGATCCCGGTCTCTGGACCCACCCTCACCAAACACTATCGCCTGACCGTGGCGAACGCGAATCCCAACCAGGATCTGCAACTGACCAACCTGACGGTCCTCCAGGCATCGGGTACGAAAGCTGCCGGGGCACCGGTCGCCATCAACTACAACCTGTCTGCGGATGCGCTCGTTCAGATCAGTATCCTGCAAGGGGGACGTCATCTACGTACCCTGGCTACCGGCGCCACTCGTGCCGCTGGAAACCAGCAGGCAACCTGGGATCTTAAAACCGATCAGGGTTCCAGCATCCCAACCGGCGTCTATACCGTGGAGGTGAAAGCCGTCCACCCCGTGACCGGACGTGTCGTACGCCAGACATCGTCGGTACTCGTGACGCGCTAAGGCGACAGAAAACGACATGCAGTGTAAGTAGTGGGTAGTTGAGTGAGAATGCTGATGTGAGATAGTGAGCGACCTATCGCTCACTACTCACTCCTTACCATCAGGAGGAGACAAACAGAGTGGATTCACTACGTAAGAGTCCGGTTGCCCGCGCTATCTCGTGGCTGATCACGGTTGCGATGGTATTTCCCCTGCTCATGCTGGGACAGAAAGCCGCGCATGCGCAGACACAACAGGCCATCACGGTAATCGTTGCGGACTTCATCAATGTCCGCACCAAATCGACCGACGCGCTCGCCGTTCAGGCTCGCGACGCGGTCTACAACGAACTCCAAGCTACCGGGCAGGGACGTTTCAACCCGATCCCCCAGAAGGAGCTGATCACGGAGGCGAAGCAGATCGGGATCAAGGTTCCCAGCAACCCGAATGCTCCCGCCAACTTCACCCAGTCCGACCTGGATCGTCTGGCCAAAGCGCTCCATGCCGATGGAATCGTCACCGGCCAGGTAAACGTCGCGGTCAACCAGAAGAAAGTTGCCTCGTCCATCGCGATCCAGGTAACCGTCAAAGATGCCTCGACCAACCTGCCCATCAACGGCTCGACGCAGCTAAGTCGGATCACGTTGCGCCCCGGTGAGGCGGCTGAAGAGGCCGTTACCCGCACCGTAGCCGATACCGGACTGGCCGTCGTGCGCGATATGGTTGCACGTCAGACCGTGACCGGTACCGTCCTCAACGTCAACGTCGAGACCATCATCATCAACCGGGGTACCCGGGATGGCCTGAAGGTCGGCGATGAGCTGGTCGTGCTCGCCTATCAGCCCGATGGCTCCTTCCTTTCCAAGGGCAAGATCAAGGTGGCTCGCGCCTACGCCACCGATTCCGAGTGCGAATCCGTCGAGAACAATGGTATCAGCCCGGAAAACATCGTCCGTGCGCTCTATCAGCCCCCCTTCACCCTCGACCTGCAGAACCTGAAACAGGATAACACGGCCAGCAGCAAAGTCAACTTCTCCAGCATCGGACGCACTCTGTCGGTTCTGGGCCTCGGTGTCCTGATCGCCGTTGCCATCAAGGGTGGTCAGGCTTCCGTCACCAACGTGACCGCCGAGCCCACCTCCGAGAGCAACTCTCCGACCGTCCGTGTCCGCTTCGGCGACAACATCTTCGGTCAGGGTGGCGTACTTCAGTACAAGATCTATCGCGACCCGGACTTCCCCTTCACATCTCCCGGTAGCGGCAGCAACAACAACAACGGCGGTAACAACGGTGGCGGTAACACCGGTACGACCGTGGTAGGACTGCCGGTCGGCACTGCGGCAAGCACCGTCCGTGAGTTCATCGACCGTGCCTCGCCCAACTACCCGTTCCTTACCGGCAGCTTCCTGACGGCGACCAGCAACGGTAGTAACAACACCAACAGCAACAGCAACAACAACAACGGCGGTGGCAACGGTGGCGGCAACAACAACAGCAGCGGCGGTTGTGGACAGTCCACTTCCACGGTAGACACCGGCTTCACTCCCGGCAAAACCTATACCTATTCTGTAACCGCCATCATCCTGCGTCAGGCCGTAACTCAGGACACCGGCGCTGGCGGTGGTGGTGGCACCGGTGGCCTCGGCGGCGGCGGTGCAGGCGGTAGCATCGGTACCGGTGGCGGCAACACCGGCGGCACTGGTTCCGGTGGCACCGGTAACGGTAACGGTAACGGTAACGGTAACAGTAGCACCACCCAGTGTATCGAAACCGACCCTGTTCGCAGTGGGCCAGCCACTCCGATCACACCGGTTCTGATCACGTCGCCCACCAACGGTGCGGCCAACGTCGACATCTTCAACTTTGCGCCCTCCTTCGGGAGCCGCACAGGTGCCGATCTGTTCCAGATCGAGGTCTCCACGGATCGCCTCTTCTCCAACCCGAAGACGATCTTCACCTATCAACTGCTCTCGACCGCGCCCTCTCAGGACAACGTCGCGCAGACACTGGCGACCCCCATCGATCTGTCGACATCGCCCGCCCTGCTTGCAAACGCCACCTTCGCGGCCTTTGTCAAGAACTCGAGCACGACGACCGTACCGAACCTGCCCACCCTCTACTTCCGAGTGGGTGCCCGACGCGATTCCGATATTCCTGGCCCGGTCAACGCCATCAGCCTGAACGCATCGGACAAGGATCGCACCTTCCGGTTCGTCTACGGATCGGTGCTAGCGTTCACACCCGTTCCCCAGCCGCCGAAGAACCCTGGCAAGTCTGTGGCCAGGGCGAGTGCGAGCAAGGTAGCTACCCTGCTCAACGCGAACCGCACCACCGACCCGAACACCACGGCGGGAGCCCGTTCGCTCACCACCGTCCATACCAATCAGACACCGCAGAGCATCCTGAGCCGCATACGCCACTAGGATGAGACCTGCCTCCGCACTTCCAACATCGCAATGAGGTTGTTGGAAGTGCGAATCATCCAACAAATTCGCTGTCGGAGCCGCCGGGAAGGCGACCACGTCCAGGAAAAAATCCCGTACGTATCCTTTATCTATGGGTATTGGATGCGCCCGGAAGCAATTATCTACCATTTTAATCCAACGGTCGCCCGCACCTGAGCGCAGGGTGTACCACCGTCCTGAGATGCAGGCCACTCCCCCCGCAGGCATCGCAGCGATCAACCAGCCGTAGCACCCTTTCGTGCAAGGCTGCTTAACCCTAACCTGATCTGGTGTCGCTCCCTCCGCGCTGACACAGTCTGCTCGGCGGATGCTCGCGCAAACCGCACGGACAAGGAGTCATTCCTATGCAATTTAAATTGAGATCCTCCCTGCATCAGACACTGCTCCTCACCGGAGCCCTCTGTACCGCGGCTGGCCTGGTACACGCACAGGTGCAACCACGAAAGGCGCCGCGTCGAGCCGTACCTGCCGCTCAAACGGTACCTGGCGAACTGATCATGCAGTGCCAGCCCGCTACCGCCCAGGCAGATGTGACCCGTCTCGCCAAACTAGTGAACGCCTCCCAGACCATTGCGCTTCTGCGGAGCGATTGCTATCGTCTGGTACTGGATGCGGCACATCAAGATGCTGTGAGCACCGCGAACGCTATCGCACAGTTAAAACTCGATCCTATGGTACAGACGGCCATACCGAACCGAATCTACAGTACCACTGCCGCCGCCACCAAAACGCCGAACGATCCCCGGTACAAGACCGGTGAACAGTATGGTCTCGCCATGATCAACATGCCCCAGGCATGGGCACTCCAACTGGGAGATGTCACCACGACAATCGCAGTTCTGGACTCCGGTTTCGATCCCACCCACGAAGATAGTCCTGTCTTCCACGTGGACAGTTTCAATGCTACCGACAACAGCAAGAACATCCAGTTCAATACCCCGGCCAATGGCGAAAATGACCACGGTGTCGCTACCAGTGGCGTAATCGGAGCAAACACCAACAACGGCAAGGGTGTCGCTGGAGTTATCTGGAACCGCGTTCCGATCCTCGGAATCAAAGGCTTTGACAGCGCCGGTACCGTCATCGGTTTCACAGGCGCTACGCTGATCAACGGTTACACCTACGTCGCCAAACATGCTGTTACTGACAACATCACCGTCTTGAACCTCAGCCTTGGTGGTCCCGCTCCACTTGCCGCTGGCGATCCTGAGTACGATTCTCTCCGGTCTGTCTACGACGCCGGAGTCAACGTTATTGCCTCCGCAGGCAACAGCGGCCCGGGTGCCATCGATTACCCTGCAGGCATCCCGTGGGTAATCTCAGTCTCTGCCACCGGTACCAGCAAGTCCAAGCTCGCCTACTATTCAGATAGCGGCAAGGTAGACATCGCGGCACCAGGGGGCGAACAGTTCGTTGCCAACGACCCGAACGGCATCCTCGTCCTCATGGGCGGCGGCGGTTACGTTTTCGAGCAGGGTACCTCGTTCGCGGGGCCGCACACCAGTGGCGTCACAGGGCTCTTGCGCTCTGTACAGAACGTCGGGCGCGATGAGGCACAAGCAGCACTTCTAGCAAACGCCGATAGTAAAGCGACTCTTCAAACGCAAATCCCAGATCCTAGTTTCGGCTATGGCTTCCTGGACGCATACGCTTCGCTCAAGGCGGTCAGTTACAAGTTGGAAATAGGTAGCCCTATCGGAATCAATCCTACTACAGGGCAATCTACCTCCACTACTGTGGCGACACCCGTACCTGTTCAGACCCTTCGACCCACCGTTCGCCTCCACATGCGCGGTGTTTCCGTGGTTGGAGGGGTGCCGCAGTACACGGTTCAGGTTCAAACCGGTAGCACCACCCAGAACCTGATCACGAACGGAGTCGTTGATCCCAGTGCAGTCGATTCTCACGGCTCTTTGGTCTCCGATCTCTACGTCGTCAATGTTCCCGGGCAACTTCCAGAATATAACATATCGTTCCGATATCGTGCCGCCGACTCGCCGATTTCCCAGCAACAGCAACTCATTGCAACCTATACCGCGAGCGATCCTACCGTCACTGTGCCGCCAGCCCAGGTGCTGTACGATATCACCCCGTACACCTTCCCATCGGGCGTCTCGATGGTCTCCTTCCCGGTTGCTGAAACCATGGGCGACTCTCCCGATCCCAACAATCCGGTGCGTACGATCCGCGATGTCCTGGGTCTCACCGATCCCACGCAGTCCGCAATTCTCTACCGCTGGGTGAACGCGCAGACGGTAGATGCTACCGGTACACAGGGCGTTCAGGGACTGTACGCGATTAATGGCTCCGGTGCCGGCGACATCCATCCCGAACTGGCTACCCTGCATCCGACCGATGTGGTCAGTGTTCCTACTCCTTCGATTGCTCTGAACACCGATCCCACCAATCCGAACAATACCGTAACCAATGCCAACCCGGTCGGACTCGGCTACTTTATTAAACTGAGTTCCGGCTCGGCTGTTCGATCCTTCGGGCGTACGTTCGAGACGCAGACGATCCAGGTGCCGATCCACGAGGGCTGGAACATGATCGGCAACCCGTTCACCTTCCCGATCGCATTTGCCAACCTCTCTATTCAGAAGTCGGACGGGACGCGCCTTGGCGTACCGGATGCTGCTACGGCGAAACTGGTTCTGCCGTTCATCTATCGGTTCGTGGGAGGGAACTACTCCTTCCAGACCCTGCCGAACGGAACGCTCTATCCCTGGGAATCGAACTGGATCTATGTCAACCCGGCAACTCCTGGCACGGTCGATCCCAATCCGTCGAAGTACATCCTGAACATGGCTCCCACACAGGCCGGTACCGTAACAACCAAGGGCGTACGCGCATCGAATATCGCCAGCACACGGGCCTCAGCAGTGAATGTGAAACCGACCGTTCGTGGCGCAGGTAGCTGGGTACTCCAACTCTCTGCCCATACCACTACCAGCGCAGACAACAACAACTTCATCGGTATGTCGTCGGAAGCGACCACCAATCCTACCATCACGCGTGCTCCCAAGCCGCCGACCATCCTCAATGGGGTTACTCTGGGGCTAACCTCCCAGAATGGCACCGCGCTCTACGCACAGGATCTGCGCAGCCTCGGCAGCACCCAGACCTGGAACGTTCAGGTCGTGCCCGATCAGCCGAACAGTGAAGTGAGCGTCACCTGGCCGAACGCCCACGCGTTGCCCCGAAACTACCAGTTGACCCTGACCGATCCCACGACCGGACAGACCATAGACCTGCGCAACCGCTCCGTATACCGCTTCAACGCGGGCAGCAAGGCGGCAGCACGCACCCTGACCATCACGGCAACCCCCGGTCAGGTTCAGGATCGTGTTCAGTTCAACAGCGTTGTGGTCACACCGCGTAGTACCGGCAAGGGAACCGCCGCCATCTACCAGATCGACTACACCGTCAACGGTGCCGCTCAGGTGGACGTGGCTATCCTCGGCACTGCCGGACGAGCACTGGCACAGGTCGATACAGGCCGCGCCATCGCCGCCGGCGACAACCATGTCCTCTGGAACGGACGCGACAACCAGAACCGCGCTCTCGCAGCAGGCACCTATACCGTTCGCCTGCGTGCCGTGACCGCCACTGGCAAGGTGAGCCAGTATCAGTATCCGCTGACCATCACACGCTAGCAGTGTGTGGCGACCCTGTAACCCCCACTCAGGGTCGCCACACACGGAAACCATCGCCGAGCCGAATCGGAGAGCCATCGCCAGGGGAATGGCCAAACTTAATGATCGGCCAGACCAGCAGCACCGGTGCTCGAAAACGATTCGCCCGACCGGCATCAACCGAGGCAATTCAACTAGGCTCGTACGCATGGTGGTTCCCCCAGCTATGCCGCGATCGTACCAACGTCTCCAGGGAGGAATTCCGAATGGGGTGGACATTGAACATCCGCAAGCAGACTGTCCGCATGGCATGCCAGTTACTGGCCCTCGCGATGCTGACATTCGCTTCAATCCAGAGCAGTTCGGCCTATACGCCGCCGCCCGGCGTCCCGAACAGCTATAATAACATCAATACCGATGGCACCTTCACCGACGACACGTTCCTGAACATGTCCAACACCTACCTTCAATTGACCGTTGGCGTTGGCAAGAATCAGGGTGGCGCAATCGGTCTATTCACCGCCAATACCAACCCGACCGATCCCGCCGATACGCTGCTCTACTATGAGCCGCTGATCCCCAAGGATACGCCCGCCTACGTCGCATCCCGCGTCTTTATCCGCGTCGATGGTGGCATCAACGGTGGCAACCGGGGTATGGACTACGAGTGGGGCCAGCCCGACACCACAAAGGCCGGACAGTGGCTCCAATTGCCCACCGTAGTACAGGGCCACATGGTGGCCCGATGGGAGACCTTCTCCATCGCTCCTCTCGCCGGAACCGGTTCCGGTGGTACAGGTGGTACAGGTGGTACGGGTGGCACGGGCGGCACCGGAAACACGGCTCCTATCAATCCGCAGATCGAAGTCGATATGCTGGCGTCCTTCGTACACAACCAGATACGCTTCCAGTTCAATATCATCAACAATGACACCGGTCACGCCCATACCGTGGGCCTTATGTTCCATCAGTCGCAGGCACTGACGGCTCTGCCCTGGCCAGATTCTGTAAACACGACCCACCAGGTTTCTGCTTTGTCAGCTCCGCTTCGGATCCCGAACCAGCCCTACATCCGAACTGAGACTCTGCTCACCGGCACCCAGATTCCCGCCTACTGGGAGGTTCAACAGCCCTATACCGCGACCTTCCAGGGCCTGACCGGAACCGCACATACCGTGCGCGGTCAACTGCGTCCCACGGCAACATCCGGTTCCGAGCCCACCGTTCCCTCCCGCTTCGCGCTGGGACAGTCGATCAAGCTAGATGGACTCGTTGCGCCGCCTGCTGGAACCATTCGACCGGGACAGACCAGCGGCGCTACCTCCGTGCCCGGCCCGACCGGTCGCTACTTCGACACGATCTGGGACTTCACGCCGACCGCCAACGTGCGCTTCGATACCATCGGCTCGCCGCTTGGCTCCATCGGACTCTACTACGATGAGCAGCCGGTATCACCCGGTCAGGTCGTCAGCATCGTATCGTACATCGGCCAGAGTGGCAGCGACCTCGACATCGGTACGCCCCTTGGATTGGTCGTTACCGCTCCCACCGCACTCGACTACAATGCTACGACAGGCAACGTCCCGTTCGGCATCACGGCCGCCGTTACCAACCTGCTCGACCTCCAGCCTGGAGGTGGTGTTGCACTCGCACCCGTCGGCGTCTCTCTCGACCTGCCCGCCGGACTCACGTTCAACAACGATGTCAGCAACAAAACCATAGCCTCCATTGCAGCTGGCAGCGAAGGAACCGCAACCTGGTCTGTCGTAGCCGACGGCACCAAAACGGGGCTTCTCACCTATACCGTTACCGCAGCTGCTGGCATCGGCCCCGGCAAAACCGTACAGCGCTCCGTATACGTCCCCAACGTTCCCGCCATCGACCTGGTCGGCAACACGAACGGCAAGGGACTCTATCAGATGATCTCGCTGCCGCTCGACACCCGAGGCGATCTCATCACTTCGGTACTCTATCCTGGACAGAACACCAACCTGGTAACCCCGGACGTTGTCACCTGGAACCCCACCACTGGCCAATACGATACCGCGACGACCTTCCAACTGGGCAACGCCTACTGGATCCGAACTCGCTCGGCGACCGCTCAGCATATCACGTTCAATGTGGGTCCCACCGGCTATAAGCCGCTGCAAAACCAGCTTCAACCCAATGCAACTGCATACACAGTTAACTACAACTCGGGCTGGAACCAGATTGGCAACCCATATATCTATCCGATCAACTTCTCCGAAGTTCAGATCTTCGATCCCTCCACGATGGCCATCAGCACTGTCGCGGATGCATCCACACCCATCAATCAACTGGTATTGCCCGCGATCTACGAGTATAATACCACCGACCCGCTTCCGGCCAACTGGCACTACGTGCTGGAGCCGAGCGTCGGATTCCAGATGCAGCCCTACACCGGTTATTGGGTCTACCTGCGTCGTCCCAATCTCCAGTTCCTCTATCCGGGCGTCGATACACCGGGCGTAACCGTCACCCGTGCCGCAAAAGTGGGCGTCGGTCTGAGCCGAGGTGCCGCAAATGTCACCGCTCCCGTACTCGGAGGTCGGGCTTCCTCGAATAACTGGCAACTCAAGATCAGCGCCAAGAGCGACAACGGCTACGATCCTGACAACTACATCGGAATCACGCCGAACGCAACCGACAACCTGGACAACTACAAATACTCCAAGCCTCCGGTGATGAACCGCACCGTGAGCCTGGATATCGTGAACGCGAACTGGGACAAGAACGGACGTTATGCGGTCGATCTCCGCTCTTCCGCACCAACCACGAAGACCTGGACGCTGAACGTCACATCGGCCAAGCCGAACGACACCGTTACCGTGAGTTGGCCGACGATCTCCAGTGCCGTACCGCGCAACTACGACCTGACACTGGTTGACACGAACGCGAACACTCGTGTAGTGATGCGAAACAAGGCTGCCTACACCGTTACCACCGGTAACGACGGTACAGCATCCCTCCAGATCGTGGCAGAGCCCAAAACCGCACAGCCGAGCCTCGAAATCAACACCTTCGAGGTGCTCAACAACGCACTGCCCTCCCGTGGCACCGTGAGCGCGAACATCAACTTCACCCACTATGGCGATGCCGACGCACAGGTCGTGGTTCGCAATGGACGTGGGCAGGTGATCCGAACGCTCACCCCCACCACCAAAGCGGTCGGCGCTGGCGTCTACAGCGGAAGTGCCTACTGGGATCTCAAGTCCCAATCGGGTTCGACGGTCGCCACCGGACAGTACAACCTGGAACTCCGCCTGAAGGCAACCAGCGGACGGAGCGTGCGACGCACCGCCTCCTTCCTGATCACCCGCTAATCATCCGAGGGAGAGGGGCAGATCCTTGATCTGCTCCGCTCCCTCCGATCTTGTATACCGTCTCTTCTATTGGTCTTATATACCAGACGCCCCTCGACACGCTTGGAGTCAACCATGCACAACTCATGGCATCATCGCTTTTCCCTCGCCGTCCCGGCCCGGCGTCTCACCCTGATTGCCGGACTTCTTATTCTTGCGGCAGGTACCGGATCCGTTATGGCACAGCCCCCGACGATCCCGCAGTTTCCGCCGGATAACCCTACGACCGATACCACGACTGCTCCCAGGCCAGTGAAACCAGCGATGGCGAAACCTGCAAAGGCTACACCCGCGCCGAAGGCCACAAAAGCGGCTCCGCCCAAGAAGACGAAAGGCGACAAGAAAAACGACGCCAAAGTCCCGACCGGCCCCAAACACGTCGTCCTCGTGTTTCCCGTGGATGCCAAAGGTACCGGCGAGCAGCTATCCGATATCGTTACCGATGTCATCAAATCGCGCTTGAGCCTGTCGGGCAAATACAGTGGCATTACCTATGTCACCTCTATCCCCGCCATACGACGCTCTGTGAGCGATCAGTCGCTCTCACAGTCCGAGGTGCAGCCGCCCTTTACGTCCCGTACCAAAGTACAGAAGTTGACCACGACCGCTGGCTACGATATGGCCATCGTTAGCTCTCTGGATCAGTATGAGTACAACGCGGATAATCAGAACGTCAGCATCGTCCTGAGTATCACCATGACCGATTTCACCGGCAGCACACCCAAAAACTACACCGCTGCCGAAACGGTCACCACGGCTCCCAAGTCCGCCAAAAGCGCGACCGACACCACTGCCGCAGAAGCAGCGGTTCGTTCGCTGGCCGAAAAGATCGTCGTCAGTGTTCTGAACTCTGCTACCGGTGGCACTGCCAAATAGTAGCCGCCCATGATCTCTACCCCGCATCGGATCATCCGTTCAGATCTGAACAAACCATCCAATGCGGGGCGGAGACCAAAATCGTGTGAACTCCCGCACGGAGATAGACCTCGCTATGCCAATCCGACCTCAAAAACATCTCTACTGGCTCGCAGCCCCCGTGTTGCTCGCCGGTGTTGCCACGGCACCCGCCAGAGCCACACAGACCGTTAATCTGCGTGCCTCCCGCACGATATTGCTGGCGGATGGCCGACAACAGACCGAACTGACTGTGACCATCAGCGGCGGTTCGATCAATAACAGCCCGGAAGTGACCTTTCAAACCACCAAGGGTACGCTGCGAGAGACGCATGTCCGTGCCACAGGTAACACAGCCCATACTACTCTCATCAGCGCCCCAGTAACCGGAACCGCAGAGGTCACCGCATTTGTCTCCGGCGGTATGGCTAGCAACGTCGTTACCATCGAGTTCACCGACGACCCCGACGCCACCTTTGAGGGCAACAACTACATGCTCATCACCGGTAAGGGCTATCTCGCCTATAGCGCTACCGAAAAGGTGATCGAAGCACAGGGCAAAAACGGCGGTGCACACCTCGTCTACCGCAACTACGACCTGACAGCCGACCGCATCCGCCTCGAGTGTAACGACCTCGGCAACGTGCGTGCCAGCGGAAACGTCGTTTTGAAACGCGGTAAAGACG
>Ga0213850_1433878_pt1 | contig 15132 bp, 15 predicted proteins | sample LLC_MetaT_FD_164453 | JGI IMG/M metagenome (GOLD analysis project Ga0213850, IMG submission 164453) | Metatranscriptome of freshwater microbial communities from post-fracked creek in Pennsylvania, United States - LL:C (Metagenome... | ecosystem: Environmental > Aquatic > Freshwater > Creek ...
GCGACGCGCGCGCCGACGCGGCCGGCGGTCCAGCGGGCGCGCGCCACGACGTCAGCATGGAGCAGATCGCCGCCATGGCCGACAAGCTGGCCGCGCGCCTCAAGGAGCAGCCCAAGGACGGCGCGGGCTGGGCCATGCTGGCGCGTACCTACAACGTGATGCAGCGGCCCAAGGACGCGCAGCCGGCCTACGAAAAAGCCATTGCCTTGCAGCCGGATGACGCTGCCTTGCTGGCCGACTATGCCGACACGCTGGCGGTGAACCACGGCGGTAGCCTGGAGGGCGAACCTATGAAGCAAGTGGCGCGCGCGCTCAAGCTCGAGCCCAAAAATCTGAAAGCGCTGGCGCTGGCCGGGTCCTACGCTTTCAACAAGAAAGACTACAAGGGCGCGGTGCAGTACTGGACCACGCTGGTGCAATCCGGCCCGGCCGACAACCTGTTCGTCAAGCAGTTGACACCGGGCCTGGTGGAGGCGCGCAGGCTGGCCGGACTGCCGGCCGACCCGACCCTGGCGGCAGCGCCACCGCCGCCGGCTGCGCCGCTCGACATGCCGGCGCCCGGAGCTGCGAGCAAGCCGACTATCAGTGGCAGCGTGCGTCTGGCACCGTCCCTGGCCAAGCAGGTTCAGCCCGGTGACACCGTCTTCGTTTTTGCCCGGGCCGAAGGGGGCGCGCGCATGCCGCTGGCGATCCTGCGCAAGCAGGTCAAGGACCTGCCGTTTCAATTTACGCTGGATGACAGTCTGGCCATGTCGCCGGCCAACGCCTTGTCCAGCGCCAGCAGCGTGATTGTCGGTGCGCGCGTGAGCAAAAGCGGCAATGCCATGCCGCAGCCTGGCGATTTCGCGGGGCAGTCGGCCCCGGTTCGCGTAGGCAGTGCGGACGTGCAGATCGAGATTCGCGACCCCGTAAAACCCTGACAAACGCGTGCTCCCCCATGCCCTACCTAGCCCTGTATGCAGTCATAGGCGCCGTCATCATCTGGCTGTACCTGCGTCGCCACAATACCAAGGCACAGACGCACGCGGCTGAGTTGCAGGAGTCGATTGACAACGGCATGGCCGAACCGCCGTCCCTGCACCCCATCATCGACCCGACGCGTTGTATCGGCTCGGGGTCCTGCGCCAAGGCGTGCCCGGAAGACGCGATTGGCATCATCAACGGGCTGGCGGTATTGAAGAATGCCGCGCATTGCATTGGCCATGGCGCGTGTTTGCCCGCCTGCCCCTTCGACGCCATCAAGCTGGTGTTTGGCACCGATAAGCGCGGCATCGATATCCCCAATATCAGTACCGATTTCGAAACCAATGTGCCCGGCGTCTTCATCGCGGGCGAATTGGGCGGCATGGGCCTGATTCGCAAAGCGGCAGAGCAGGGGCGCCAGGCGATAGCGTCCATACGCAAGCGTGGCGCGGCGGGCGCGTCCAGCGCAGAATTTGACGTCGTCATCGTGGGCTGCGGCCCCGCCGGTTTGTCCGCCGGCCTGTCTGCCATGCACCACAAGATGAAGTACAAGCTGCTCGAGCAGGAAGATTCACTGGGCGGAGCCGTCTACCACTATCCGCGCCAGAAGATCGCCATGACGGCGCCGGTGGTGCTGGACATCATAGGTACGGTCAAATTCGGCGAAGTGCAGAAGGAAAAGCTGCTGGAATTCTGGCAAGACGTCGTCAAGAAGACCAAGCTGCAAATCGCTTTCCGGGAGGAGATGGTTGCCGTCGAGAAGGACGGCGAGGTCTTCGTCGTCAAGACCTCCAAGGGCAGTTACCGAACGCGCACCGTGCTGCTGACCATGGGGCGGCGCGGAACACCGCGCAAGCTCGAGGTTCCCGGCGAGGAGAGCGCCAAAGTGGCGTACCGCCTGATCGACCCCGAGCAATACCGGGGCCAGCACGTGCTCGTCGTCGGCGGTGGCGATAGCGCGCTGGAAGCGGCCATTGCGCTCGCGGGGCAGCCGAATACGCCGGTCATCTTGTCCTACCGCAGCGAGGCGTTCTCGCGCGTCAAGCAGAAAAACCGCATGCTGCTGGAGCAGGCTGAGAAAGACGGCACGATTCAGGTGATGCTCAAGTCCAAGGTGGTGGAAATATTTGAGCGCGAGGTGGAGATCGACTTTGCCGGCAAGAAAAAGCGCTACGCCAATGACATCGTTCTTGTTTGCGCCGGCGGCTTGCTGCCGATTCCCCTGATGCAAAAAATCGGCATTGAATTCGAGACCAAGCACGGCACCGAGTGATGCGCCAGCGCGCGTGCTGCGCGGCCTATTTGTGCAGATGGTCGTTGCGCGCCATGTCCAGCAAGTGCCGTACTTCCAGCGCGTGGCGCACGCAGTTGCTGCGGTGCCAACGCAGGATCAGCCACATGAAGGCGAACACCAGCACGCCAAAAATGGAAATCGCGCCAAAGGCTGACATGCCCAGACCGGTGCACAGGCTGTAGAACCCGCCCAGCCCCAGAATGCAGGTCTGCTCGTTGAAGTTCTGCACGGCGATGGAACGCCCCGCGCCCATCAGGTTGTGGCCACGGTGCTGCAGCAGTGCGTTCATGGGTACCACCAGAAAACCGCCCAAGCCACCGAGCAGCACCAAAAATGGCGCGGCGATCCAGACGTTGTGAACGGCGTTGAGCAACAGAATCAACAAGCCCATGGCAATTCCCAGGGGCATGACGGCGGGCGCCTGATCGAGCCGCATGCGCGCCGACGCAGCAAGTGCGCCGACCGCCGTGCCAATGGCCACCACACCGACCAGCGCGGACGCCTGCGTCACCGTGTAACCCAGAGCCACCGCCGCCCAGGACAGCACCAGGTAGCGCAGGTTGCCGCTGACGCCCCAGAACAGCGTCGTCGTCGAAAGCGAAATCTGCCCCAGCCGGTCGCGCCATAGCCGCAGATTGCAGTGCCAAAAATCGGGTAACAGGCTGATTAGATGCGCCGGCATGGGACGCAGGGGCACGACGGTGACGGGAATGCGCGTATTGAACCAGGCCGCCAGCAGGTACACCACCATGAGCACGCTGATGGCGGCTTCGGGCGCGGCGTTGCCGGTCGTGAAAAGCAGGGGCGCGTCTGCGCGCAGCAGCTGCGGCAGGTGCAGCAGACGCGAGGACATGGCCGGCGCGATCAACTGCCCGCCCAGCAGCACGCCCAGGATGATGGAGCTGATGGTCAGCCCCTCGATCCAGCCATTCGCCTTCACCAGTTGCGACGCCGGCAAAAGCTCGGTCAGGATGCCGTATTTGGCCGGTGAATACGCAGCCGCTCCCAGTCCCACGACAGCGTAGGCCATGAGCGGGTGCGAGCCCAGCAGCATCATGAAGCAGCCGATGATTTTTATCCCGTTGCTGATCAGCATGACCTGACCTTTGGGCCGGGCGTCGGCAATCGCGCCCACAAAAGGAGCGAGCAACACATAAAACAGCGCAAACATGGGAACCAGCGCAGCCTGCTGCCACGGCGCGGCGCCGTCGTCGCGCAGCAGCTGCACGGCAGCGACGAACAGCGCGTTATCAGCCAGCGAGCTGAAGAACTGCGCTGCCATGATGGTATAGAAGCCGCGTTTCATGGATGGGGAATAAGGCCCTATCAGGCCGGCTAATGCGGCAGATAATGTGATTGGTTTTTAGACGTGCGGCGGTTATAGCACGCGGCGCAGTGTCAGAATCCGCCAGCCGCACTCTGTAGCCACTGCCTGGAACCCGCTGCCATGCCCCGCCCCATACTTGCCACCATCCATACGCGTGCCCTGGCGCACAACCTGAAGGTTCTGCGTTCGTATGCGCCGCAGGCGCGGCTTTGGGCTGTCGTGAAGGCCAATGCCTATGGCCATGGCATAGAACGCGCCTTTGCCGGACTGCAGGGGGCCGACGGCTTTGCCCTGTTGGACCTGGCCGAGGCGCAGCGCGTGCGCGACCTGGGTTGGCGTGGTCCCATCCTGCTGCTCGAAGGGGTTTTCGAGCAGCGCGACCTGGAGCTGTGCTCGCGCCTGGAGCTCTGGCATACGGTGCACTGCGACGCGCAAATCGACATGCTGGCGGCGCACAAGACCCGGGTTGCCCAGCGCGTGTTTCTCAAGCTCAACGCCGGAATGAACCGCCTTGGGTTCACCGCCCAGCAGTACCGCAGCGCGTGGACGCGTCTGAACGCCTTGCCGCAAGTGGAAGAAATCGCGCTGATGGTGCACTTCAGCGACGCCGACGGCGCGCGCGGCATCGCGGATCAGCTGGCGTGTTTCAACGTCGCCACGCACGAACTGCCGGGCGAACGCAGCCTGTGCAACAGTGCCGCGCTGTTGCGCCACGCCAGCGCAGCGCAGGCCTCCGACTGGGTTCGACCGGGGATTGCCAGCTACGGCAGCGCTCCCGACTATCCCGAACACACCGCGGCGCACTGGAACTTGCAGCCGGCCATGACGCTGGCCGCGCAAATCATCGGCGTGCAAAACCTGCAGGCGGGCGATACGGTGGGCTATGGCTCGACCTTTGTTGCGCCCGGCCCGATGCGTATCGGCACGGTCGCTTGTGGCTACGCCGACGGCTACCCGCGCGTCTGCCCCAGCGGCACGCCGGTGCTGGTGGACGGCGCTCCCAGCGGTACCGTGGGGCGCGTCAGCATGGACATGTTGTGCGTGGACCTGACGCGCTTGCCCCAGGCCGGCATCGGCAGTCTGGTGACGCTGTGGGGCCGCGCCGCCAACGGCCAGGTGCTGTCCATAGACGCGGTCGCGCACGCCGCCGGCACCGTGGGTTATGAGTTGATGTGTGCGCTTGCGCCCCGCGTTCCGGTGCAGGTGGAAGAGTAAGGGCAGGGGCATGAAATACGTTCCCATTCCCATTGCCCTGCTCGAGGTCGGAAAGCCCCTGCCGGTCGACGTGCTGAGCTCTACTGGCCAATTGCTGTTGCGCCGCGGCCATCCGATCGCGACGCAGCAGGACCGCGAGCGCCTGTACGCATTTGCCGCCTGCACCACCGAACTGGAAGGTTTGGCCTGGCAGCGCGCGTACGAGCGCAAGGTGCACGACATGCTGCGGTCCGGCGCCCCCCTGGAGGAAATTGCGCGCGCGTCCATGCCCGAGGCGCTGCGCGACAGCGATTTTGTCGTCAGCCAGCAGCCGCAGGGCAGCTGGCTGGACCTGCAGGAAGTGTTGCGCGGCATTCTTTACCAGGGCGGCCTGGCGGTCAGCCCCCTGGCGCGCCTCGCCGGACTGCAGGACCGGGCCATGGTGCTGTTGGAGCAGGACGCGGACCACAGCCTGTTTTGCCTGTTCCAGGCGCTGGCCGACGACAGCCTGGGTTACTGCGCGACGCACGCGCTGCTGTGCGCGGTCGTTGCCGAGCTGAGCGCGCGCATCCTGGGTTTCGACGCGCCGCAGCGCCGCGTGCTGTTTGCCGCAGCGCTGACCATGAACATCGGCATGGCGCGCGCGCAGGACAGCCTGGCGCGTCAGCAGGGTGCGTTGAGTGCCGAGCAGCGCACCTTGGTTGCGCGCCATGGCGCGCTGGGAGCCGAGCTGTTGCAGTCCCTGGGCCAGGACGACACCGACGTGCTCGACCTGGTACGTTGGCACCACACGCCCGATGCACCGCAGGCGCTGGCGCACACGGCGCGCGCGCGCCGCCTGCTGCACCTGGCAGACGCATTCGTCGCGCGCGTTGCCGCCCGCAAAACGCGCGCTGCGCAATCGGCCCTGCGCGCAGTGAAAAGCATGGTGATTGACGCGCCGGGCGAAGATCTTGGAATGGGTTCGGCCATGGCGCAGGCCGTAGGGTTTTATCCACCCGGAAGCTACGTCGAATTGCTCAATGGCGAAGCGGCGGTAGCGGTGCAACGCGGTGCGCGCGCCAACACGCCCTGGGTCATCAGCCTGGCCGACAAGGACGGCGTTCCCAAAACCCGCTACGTTTGCCGCGACACGGCACAAACCGCGTACACGCTGCGCGGCGCGCTGTCGGCGGATCGCGTCAAGGTCGTCGTCCACGCCGACAAGGTAGCCCAGGCGCGCGCGCGCCTGGCGGCGTGACCATGGCGCGCGAAAAAACCTATTTCAGTTGCAACGCCTGCGGCGCCGGCAGCAGCAAATGGCTGGGCCAGTGCCCGCAGTGCAACGCCTGGAATACGCTGCAAGAGGGCGTGGCGCCGAGTGAGGCGCCGGCGCGTAACAGCTTTGCCGCGCTGGTGCGCAGCGCAGAAGTCGCCGTGCTCAGCGAAATCGAGGCGTCGGAGGTGGAGCGCACGCCGACCGGGCACGAGGAATTGGACCGCGTGCTGGGCGGCGGCATGGTGGAAGGCGGCGTGGTCCTCATAGGCGGCGATCCCGGCATCGGCAAATCTACCTTGCTCCTGCAAGCGCTGGACGCCTTGCAGCGCGCCGGGCACAGCACGCTGTACGTCACCGGCGAAGAGAGCGGGGCGCAGGTTGCGCTGCGTGCGCGTCGGCTCGGTCTGGAGCAGTCGCAGGTGCGCGTGCTGGCCGAAATAGCGCTGGAAAAAATCCTTGCCACCCTGCAGCAGCAACGCGCGCAGGTGGCGGTGATCGACTCCATCCAAACCGTCTATTCGGAGCAGCTCAGCTCGGCGCCGGGGTCCGTGGCGCAGGTGCGCGAGTGCGCGGCGCACCTCACGCGCGCCGCCAAGGCTAGCGGGACGGCGATTGTGCTCGTCGGCCATGTCACCAAAGAAGGCGCGCTGGCGGGGCCGCGCGTGCTCGAGCACATGGTCGACACCGTGCTGTATTTTGAAGGCGACACGCACAGCCCCTACCGCCTGGTGCGTGCGATCAAGAACCGCTACGGCGCGGTCAACGAAATCGGTGTTTTCGCCATGACCGAGCGCGGGCTCAAGGGCGTGTCCAACCCGAGTGCCATTTTTCTCAGCCAGCACGGTTCGCCCGTGCCCGGCAGCTGCGTCATGGTCACGCTCGAGGGGACGCGCCCCTTGCTGGTCGAAATCCAGGCGCTCGTTGACAGCGGCGGGCCCAGCCCGCGGCGCCTCAGCGTGGGGCTGGACCGCGATCGCCTGGCCATGTTGCTGGCGGTCTTGCACCGCCACGCCGGCGTGGCGTGCATGGACCAGGACGTCTTCGTCAACGCTGTCGGGGGCGTGCGCATCAGCGAACCTGCTGCCGACCTACCCGTGCTCTTGGCGATTGCGTCGAGCTTGCGTGGCCGCCCCTTGCCCAAAGGCTTTTTCGCTTTTGGTGAAGTCGGACTGGCGGGCGAAGTGCGGCCAGCGCCGCGCGGCCAGGAGCGCCTGCGTGAAGCCGCTAAACTGGGTTTTGGCGTCGCCGTCGTGCCGCGTGCGAACGCGCCCAAGAAAGCCTTGCCAGGACTCGCGCTGCACCCGGTCGACCGGGTAGAGGAAGCGTTGCAAGTGTTGCGCGCGCTCGAGTGAGGCGCGCGCTGCTGGCAATGCAGTTTGCGTAAAGCCTGGGTAAACTGTCGCGCGGTTAAGTTTGAGTTAACAGCGCGTACGAATAATCAGCAGCCATGGAGGAACACATGAGCAGTATGAGCAAACGCATCACCTTTCACCTGGCATTGGTTTTGTGTGGCGCACTGATAGGTATGCAAGCGCGCGCCGACAGCGGGGCCGAGCAACTGAGTCGCTACGAATCACAAATCGGTCGCAGCGGACAACCGGAGCAGGGGCGCTTGTTTTTCATCAGCAAGCACGGTGGGGAATGGAGCTGTGCCAGCTGCCATACCGAAAACCCGAAGGCTGAAGGCAAGCATGCGCGCACCGACCACGTGCTTGATCCGATGGCGCCATCCATGAATCCCAAGCGCTTCACGAACGCCGCGAAAACCGAAAAGTGGTTTAAGCGCAGTTGTAACGACGTCCTCAGCCGTGAATGCACACCGGAGGAAAAAGCCGACGTACTCGCATGGCTGATAACACAATGAAACCCAATCACATCGTCATAGGCGCTTGGTTCGTGTTGGGGGCGCTCGCAGGAATTCCGTGGGCCGCAAACGCCGCAACGGCCGCAGCACAAACACGCTACGTGCAGGAGTGTTCAGCCTGTCATATTGCCTATCCGCCAAAAATGCTGCCCGCAGAGTCCTGGAAGCATTTGCTCGGTGGACTGAACCAGCACTTTGGTAATGACGCCTCACTGGACGCCGCTACCACGCGTGAAATTAGCGACTGGCTGATGGCGCATGGAGGGGGTTTCCGCAATGACCGTGAGCGCCCTCCCGAGGACCGCATCACGCGCAGCGCATGGTTTGTACGTCAGCACGGTGAAATACGACCGGCGGTGTGGCGCCGCGGCGCCGTACACGGTCCGTCTAACTGCGCGGCCTGTCATCGCGAGGCAAGCGATGGCCATTTCAGCGAAGACGATGTGCACATTCCGAAATGATGGCGGGCAGTAAATTGCTGCCAAAGGTCGCGGTCTGGGACTGGCCGGTACGGGTTTGTCACTGGCTGCTGGTGCTGTGCTTTGCCGGCGCGTACTGGAGCAGTGACAGCGAGCAGTGGCGCCTGCTGCACGTGACGCTGGGCTACACCTTGGGTGCGCTGGTGATTTTTCGACTGGTCTGGGGCGTGCTGGGTACGACGCACGCGCGCTTTGCCAGCTTTGTCGCCGGCCCCGGTGCCGTGTGGCGTTACCTGCAGTCCCTGCTGCGCCGTCAGCCCTTGCATTTCACCGGGCACAACCCGGCAGGCTCCTGGGCGATTGTGCTGCTGCTGGCTTCGGGTCTGGCCTTGCTGGTGACGGGCTGGGGCAGTTACAACGACGTCGGCGGCGACAACATGATTGCCCTGCACGCCTTTCTCGGGAACGCCATGCTGGGCGTCGTGGTGGTGCACCTGGCCGGTGTGGTCGTTTCCAGTGGCTTGCACCGCGAAAACCTGGTGCGTGCCATGGTCACCGGGCGCAAGCGCGGCGAGCCGCAGCACGCCATTGCGCACAGCCGGGGGGCGGTGGCCGCCGTGCTATTGTTGGTAGTACTGGTTTACTGGGCCTTGGTGTACTGGGGCGTTCCGTCCTGGATGCCGCCCGCCGTCGCCCATTGGATTAAATAGCGGGATAGGGGTAGGACGCAATGCGCATTTTGCTGGCTGAAGACGACAGTACGCTGGGCGACGGGCTGCGCGCCGGCCTGCGCCAGCTCGGGTTTCAGGTTGACTGGGTACGCGACGGGATTGCCGCCGAGCATGAACTGGCCAGCGGTATTTACGCCGCCGGTGTGCTCGATCTGGGTTTGCCGCACAAGGATGGGGTTCAGGTGTTGACGGCGTTACGCGCCTGCAAGGTTCCCACACCCATCCTGGTGTTGACCGCGCGCGATGCGGTTTCAGACCGCGTGCTGGGGCTAGATAGCGGCGCCGATGACTACGTGGTCAAGCCCGTCGATCTGGTCGAGCTGGCTGCGCGGCTGCGCTCGCTGGTGCGTCGCTCCATGGGCCAGATCAACGATGCGATCGATTGCGAAGCGCTGACCCTCGAGCCCGCGGGCCGCCGTGTCTACCTGCGCGGTGAAGCAGTCGCGTTGTCCATGCGCGAATTCGACCTGCTGCATACGCTGATGCGCAATGTGGGGCGGGTGCTGACGCGTGAGCAGCTAGAGCATCAGATGTACAGCTGGGGGCACGAAGTCGAGAGTAACGCGATCGAAGTGCACATCCACCATTTGCGGCGCAAACTGGGCTCCGAACTCATCAAGACGGTGCGTGGCGTGGGCTACACGATCCAGCGCCAGGCCGTGGAAACGTGAAGGGGCGCCGCGCTCCCCTGGCGCTGCAGTCGCGCCTGCTGCTGCTGATTCTGAGCCTGCTGCTGCTGATCTGGGGCGGTGCAGCGCTGATGACGTGGCGCAATGCCCGCAGCGAACTGTACGAGCTGCTGGACGGGCATTTGGCGCAAACAGCCGCCATGCTGGCCGTTCAGGCGGATTCGGACGACGACGCGGTGACTGACGCGCCCAGCTTGCGCAAATACGCGCCGCAGGTCGCGTTCCAGGTGTTTATTGGCGGAAAGCTGGTGACGCGCAGCGCCGACGCGGCTTGGACTCCCATGGGTGCGCTGCGCGAGGGGTTTTCTACCGTGCGCCTCGATGACGGCATGGAATGGCGCGTTTTCGCCGCCCGGGACGCCAAGCGCGACGCGCTTGCCCTGGTAGCCGAGCGCGCGGTCTCGCGCCGCGACATCCTGCTGGCGGTCATGGGGAGCATGGTTTTGCCATTTCTCGTCAGCCTGCCACTGTTCGCCCTGGCCGTCTGGTGGTCGGTGCGGCGCGGGCTGGCGCCACTGCACGCTCTGTGCGACGACATCAGCGCGCGCGCGCCGGACTGCGCTGACCCCGTTGCCCAGACCGAGCTGCCGCGCGAATTGCTGCCCTTGGCGCGTACGCTGAACAGCTTGTTGGAACGTATCGCCCATATGCTCGCCACCGAACGCCGCTTTACCGCCGATGCGGCGCACGAAATGCGCACACCACTGGCCGGCATACGCGCGCAGGCGCAGGTGGCGCTGCAGGCGGGGCCCGATGCTGCGCAACGCGAACACGCGCTGGAATTGGCCCTGATGGGTTGCGACCGCCTGACGCGCCTGGTGCAGCAATTGTTGACGCTGGCTCGACTGGACGCCGTTGCCGGCGTTGCCGGCCAGCGCCTGGACCTGGGCGCTTTGGCGCGCACCGTCGCCGCCGATTTGGCCAATAGCGCGCTCGAGCGCGGCCAGACGCTGGAGGTTCGCGCCGAGCCGCATTGCCTCTGCAACGCCGATGAAATCCTGGCCGGTGTATTGGTGCGTAACCTGCTGGACAACGCGCTGCGTTACAGCCCGCGGGGCGCGCACGTGCTGGTCACCGTGACCGCGGGCAAGGAAGCGGGCGCGGGCAGCGTGCTGCGTGTGCAGGACACCGGACCCGGAATGGACGAGGCCGCGATTGCCCAGCTGGGCAATCGCTTTTTCCGCGTGCTGGGTAGCGATGAAACCGGCAGCGGTCTGGGCTGGTCCATCGTGCACCGCCTGCTGGAAGTGTTTGCTGCCAGGGTGCAGGTCGGGCCCTCGGCCGAGCTGGGCGGGCTGTGCGTTACGGTACAGTGGCCGGTGGCACCGTAAAATGGCGGGTTGGCGGTGTCTGGCGGCGCTGCATCGAACAAAGGACTGCACTCATGAGCGTACTACCCCCATCCATGGCGGACCGCGACGGAAAAATCTGGATGGACGGCCAAATGGTCGAATGGCGCGAAGCCAAGATCCACGTCCTGACCCACACCCTGCATTACGGCTGTGGCGTTTTTGAAGGGGTGCGTGCCTACAAGGGCGCGCGCGGCACCAGCATTTTCCGGCTGGAAGAGCATACCGAACGCTTGTTCAACAGCGCCAAGATCCTGCGCATGCCGATTCCCTTTTCGCGCGAACAAGTCATGCAGGCGCAGCGCGACGTCGTACGCGCCAACGCGCTGGAATCGTGCTATTTGCGCCCCCTGTCCTGGATCGGCGACCGCAAGCTGGGCGTGAGCCCGCGCGGCAACACCATTCACCTGATGATCGCTGCCTGGCCCTGGGGCGCCTACCTGGGCGAAGAAGGCATGCAGCGCGGCATTCGCGTCAAGGTGTCCAGCTATACCCGCCACCACGTCAACATCACCATGACGCAGGCCAAGGCGGTGAGCAACTACACTAACTCCATTCTGGCCAACCTGGAAGCCACCGACGACGGCTACGACGAAGCCATGCTGCTCGACGCCAATGGCTTTGTATCCGAGGGCGCTGGCGAGAACCTGTTCATCGTCAAGGACGGCGTGGTTTACACGCCCGACCTTTCTGCTGGCGCGCTGAACGGCATCACGCGCAACACCGTGTTGCACATCTGCAAGGACCTGGGCCTGGAGCTGGTGCAAAAGCGCATCACGCGTGACGAGGTGTACATCAGCGACGAAGCGTTTTTCACCGGCACGGCGGCCGAAGTCACGCCCATACGCGAGCTCGACCGCATAGAAATCGGCGCCGGCAAGCGCGGCCCCATCACGGAAAAAATCCAGAACGCGTTCTTTGACATCGTCAACGGCCGCAATCCGCGCTACGCGCACTGGCTCAGCCCGGTCGACGGCGTCTGACCCGGCCCTGAAGGAATCGCAATGTCCAAAATACCGACGCAAGCCGCGGCCATCGAGTTGCGCGCCGCCGACCTGAACCCCCATGGTGGCGTCTTCTGCCCCAGCCCGCTGGCGCACATGGAAACCTGGAATACGCACCCCAAGGTGTACCTGGACGTGGGGCACAGTGGTCAAGCCAAGTGCCCGTACTGCGGCACCGTCTACCAACTAAAGCCGGGCGAGCACTTCAGCGCGCACTGACAGGGCTGCGGCACAGGCACCCTCGCCCATGAGCGAATCGCTGGTCATCGCGCCGCAATGGATAGGCGATGCGGTGATGACCGAGCCCCTGCTGCGCCGCTTGCAGGCGCGGGGCGAGCGTCTCAGCGTCGCCGCCTTGCCCTGGGTTGCGCCGGTGTACCGCGCCATGCCCCAGGTGTCGCTTGTACTGGACCTGCCTTTTGTCCACGGCGCCTTGCAGCTGCGTACGCGCTGGCAGCTGGCGCGCAGCTGGCGTGGGCGCTTTGACGCCGCCTACATCTGCCCCAATTCCCTGAAAAGCGCCTTGCTTCCCTGGTGGGCAAGAATCGGGCAGCGCGTGGGCTACGCCGGCGAATTGCGGTCGGCGCTGCTGACGCACTGTCTGCCCAAACCCCTGGGGCAGCAGCGCCCGCCCATGGTGGCTTTTTATTCCGCTCTGGCCGGCGCGGCAGCGTCCGAGCCAGAGCGCCCCTTGTTGCAGTGCGCGCAGGATAGCGTTGCGCAGGCCTTGCACGCGCACACGCTGGAGCGCCAGGGCTATTACGTTTTTGCCCCGGGCGCCGAATATGGCCCCGCCAAGCGCTGGCCAGCCGCACATTTTGCTGCCTTGGCAGCCTTGCTCCCCTTGCCCGTGGTGCTTTTGGGATCGTCCAAGGAGGCGCAGGCGTGCGCCGATATTGCCCGCGACGCTTTGGCAGGCGGCGCCCTGGCGTGCATCAACCTGGCCGGACGTACCCCGCTGGACCAGGCCCTTGCGCTGATTGCAGGGTCCAAGGCGATGGTGAGCAATGATTCGGGCCTGATGCACGTGGCGGCAGCGCTGGACGTGCCGCAGCTTGCAGTCTTTGGCTCATCCAGCCCCTTGCACACGCCGCCGCTCAGCCCCAGGGCGCGCGTCGAGTGGCTAAAGAATGACGCCAGCTACCGGCCTGCACTCGACTGCGCGCCGTGCTTTGCCCGCATCTGCCCTTTGGGCCATACGCGCTGCTTGACCGACATATCGCCGCAACGCGCCTGGCGCAGTCTGCAAAGCGCGAACTAGGCTGCAGGCCTAGGCCGGAGGTCCCGACGCCTTGTGCGTGTCTTGATGGGTGGTGGGCGGAAAGTCTTCCGCCAGCTCGGTGTGCGTGTAGAGCATGGACAGCATATGGCTGTCGCCGAAGTCGCCCGAATCGGTGCGATTCAACATGTAAGCGGCACCTGCGGACACCATGCCGTACGTCACCATGGCCACCACCAGCAGGAAGGACCAGAAATTCAGGCCCCGCAGATGCAGGCCCGGCCAGGACTGAGAACCCAGGGCAGCCGCCAGCAGGGTGAGCAGCAGTACCGACAGGAACGCCAGCCGTGCGACCTGGCGTTCACGCAGCACGCGCGCGCGCAGCAGCGCCATTCCGAGCGCGGTCATAAAAACGCTGGCGCCCAGCAGCAAGGCGAGTGCGATGAGGAATGGCTTCATGGTCGCGCCATTTTATGGCTTGGCGCAGCGCACTTTACATTCGCGTCCGACAAAAAAAAGCCACCTTGCGGTGGCTTTGAAAAGTCCCCGAAAGGACGTCGTTGGAAATGGAGCCCGTCGGCTTGGCCTGCAAGCGATCTATTGGTTGGGGTAATAACTGTGACAGCAGTGCAATCACTATAGTACTTTGGAGAGTATTTTTTAATCCCCCATTCGGGTGATTTTTGCGCGCCTGCGCACTGTAAGTCGCCCGCTCAAGCGGCCCGTTCGGGCCAGGCCAGGTGCCAGTTGGCAGCAGGTCGCGAGGCTTCAATGCGCAGCGCGTTGGGCGCGTCGGTTTGCGCAATCCAGGCCAGGGCCTGGGCCTCGCTCCTGCCATAGCGCATGTGCCGCGCCAGCAACCATTGCGTGCGGACCTCGGGCGCGACGTCCAGGTACCAGACTGCGTCGAGCGCCGCGCGCACGGGCTGCCAGTCGCCTTCGGGCAGCAGCAGGTAGTTGCCCTCGGTGATCACCAGCTGTGTCGCCGCTTCCACGGCAATCGCGCCCGCGATGCCTTCCTCGAGTTCGCGGCGATATTCGGGCGCGTACACGGTGCTGCCGGGCTCTTGCGTGCGCAGGCGCTGCAGCAGCGCGCAATAGCCGGCGGCGTCGAAGGTGTCGGGCGCGCCCTTGCGCTCGCTCCGTCCCAGGCGCTGCAGCGTGCTGTTGGCGAGATGAAAGCCGTCCATGGGAACGACTTGCGCCCGCGCGCCCAGGGCCTGTTGCAACTGTGCGGCCAAAGTGGACTTGCCCGCGCCCGGAGGAGCGACCAGGCCCAGAATCTTGCGCTTTCCGTCCTGTAACAAGGCGTGCACACGCTGCAGGATGGCCGGAGGCAGCTGCGCCGTGGCAGATGGATCCGTGCCAGACGCGGAAAGCGCAGGAGGGGCGCTAAATTTGGGCACCATATTAGGGTATTCCATTACTAAAGCAACTTGATTCAATAAGTTCGATGGGGCTATAGTCGCGCCACGCTAAGTTGCAAAGCGTAACCCCAATGTTCCACCTACGAGGAGAATGAGCTTGAAGAAAATTTCCACCCTGGCCCTGAGCGCACTCGCTCTGGCTGCATCCCTTGCTACCAGCGCCTACGCTGACCAGCCCGTCATCGGCCTGATCACCAAGACCGACAGCAACCCCTTCTTCGTCAAGATGAAGGAAGGCGCAGAAGCAGCCGCCAAGAAGGCCGGCGCCAAGTTGCTGAGCGCCTCTGGCAAGCAAGACGGTGACACCGCCAGCCAAATCAGCGCGATGGAAAACATGGTTGCCGCGGGCGCCAAGACCATCCTGATCACCTCCTCCGGTGATGCCATCATCCCC
>Ga0213850_1288672_pt1 | contig 15066 bp, 6 predicted proteins | sample LLC_MetaT_FD_164453 | JGI IMG/M metagenome (GOLD analysis project Ga0213850, IMG submission 164453) | Metatranscriptome of freshwater microbial communities from post-fracked creek in Pennsylvania, United States - LL:C (Metagenome... | ecosystem: Environmental > Aquatic > Freshwater > Creek ...
CGATACTATGAATATTGCCTTTAAAAGTTTTATTTCATATGCATGCATATTTTTGTTATTGAGCACTCATATGGTTTCTCCAAGAACGGGCTCAAAATCTGAATGGGGGAGCAGACCTTCAAACTTCTGTATTCCAGATACACTAGTTCTTGCTACTTCTCATTCGGACTTATACATTAACGCCTAAGGATTTGACTCCACTAGCATTTTGATGACCTAGGCAACAAACTATGACGATGCTCAGAGCGCCGCGGTTTATTCAAAATATCAAATCGATTATGAAAACGGTTTCCAGTTTTCATTCAACATGGCAATTGCTAATGATAAATGTGAATACCAAGTAGTTCACCACTGTTGGTTTGATATCTTCGGAATCTGCTTTTACTTTGCGAAATACGATACACTTCAGCTTTTAAGTTGCGGAGGAAAGGGTTTCGCAGTCGTCTTACACGACGGAGGATTCCATTTGGGAAGCACTGGAGCAGGATTAGGTTATGAAAACCTGAACAACGTCTTCTCAATCGAATTCGATACATCAACCGATTCTTCATTAAACGATCCTGATAATGGAAATGTCTAAAGGCACATCTCAGTTATAGTGAACTAGGGAGCCGCCCAAGCCAACGAGTGGGCCGCCATTGCCTACAACGATTACCCAACCACCTTTTTCAAACCAAATCAGGAAGGTTCAAACAACTACAAGAACGCCCAGTACACCGTTCAGTACTTCAACCACATGCTTAGAGTCTACGTTCAAGGAGTCCTTGAAGTAGCCATATACAATCCATTCAACATTGCCAGCTTACTCAACCTTAACTCCCACTAAGCTTTAACTCTCGGAGTAACTGCCTCCACCAGTGACCACCTCGCCAATGATCACGTTTTATAAAACTTTGCTTTACAAATTGCCAGACCTATTATCACTGCCTCATATGCCGGTATTAGATAACCAGTCAGATAAGTCTAACAGTTACTTGAACTCACCATTGATCAATACGATAAATGCGGACTTAGACAATACCCTCTTCCTACCTTTGACTCACCCACAGACTTCCAACTTATCACTGACAGTAGCTCCAGTGATTGTATAGTTAAGACCTAATCTTAATAAGACTGGTAATATGTGATCGGATTCGTGTGCCAGAAAAGTGGAACCAAGAAAATTTCATATAGCCAAAAAGGAGTAGCTAGTGGAAACTACATTACTTTCTTCGTTAATCCAAACACCCCAAGCCACGTCGTTATCAATTAACCTCTACTTGATGGTAATGTTGCCCAGAAATATTAATTTAGCTTACAAGCCTATGACAGTCTAGGTAACTACGCCTCATGTTCAGCTCAAGATATCGTTAATCTGATTACTATTTCATGGCCTAATCCTTCCTAGAGTAAAAACATCCATACCGCTACAGCTAGTGGAGTTTCATGGATTGTTACTTTTGTCCCTGATACTGTTGGTAAATACACCATCAATTCCCAATACATTGCTCAATCATTACCATTTAACGTTAACGTTGGATTCCCAGATAACTCCCAAACTATAACCAGAATTATTTATAAAAACTAAATCAATAACAACGTTGTTTCCTCACTTGTTGTGTAAACCCCAGTACAGCTTGTGGTAGAACTTAAAGACGCTTACGGTAACGTTGTGCCAGCAGCCCCATATGTAAATGACTTCGTTATGAGAATCTTAGACAGCAATTGGAACGTCTTGAATTCTGGAGACATGTACTATAACCCTCCAAAAACCAATTCCAATTATGCCTCTAATATCTTGATCTTTGACATCCCTAACTCAGATATTTCTCAGACCAATATTGCTTACTACATCAGAGCCAACTATAAGAAAGCCGATGTCTAATGTTTAATTTGCCAGCTCTCTGTGGTATAAGGACCATTAGAATTCAAAAACACCAAGATCTATCAATGGAACTGGCATTTACAAAACCATCAGTTCTGGTGCACAGGAACCCAACCATTTAACACCTATAACGGATAGTGCGACAAAGGAGACCCAATGAGCGGAGGACTTTACATTTTCAAGGGAGATAACTTCCAATACTATCTCTAATATTACGATTCAAATGACAATCAGTTGGAAGTCTTCAACCTCACTGGATACAGTGCCTACTTCCAAGGAAATAATATGAGATAATTAAAGCTTGATTTCAAAGGATACAACGGAATTGTAGGAACCAACGGATGGGGAACCTTAGTAACAGTGAGCCCTGGTTAGGATACCAACATTTTCAATAGATTGGTAGGCCTGTGTGGATATCAAATCCTCTTCGTAAATGACAACGATGCAAGCCAGAAAATCACCTGGAATGTCAATATTTTCTCTGATGGAAGTGATAATGATGCAGGAAACGGAGATTTGAGCCCTAGTGCCACTAAGGTTTAATGGAGCAATGGAGTTTCTTAGTTAAACGGAGTTGCCGGAAACAAGTATCAGGTCTATGTCACCTTATAGAATAACAACGGTCAGAGATACAATTCTTGGTATGACGATAAACTAAACCCAATCAGTGTGACCCTATCTTTTGACAATGGAGTAACCAACAACAATCCAGCCAGCCTAAACGATAACTGTGGATCTGCTTAATAATACTTAAAACCAGGTCAATTCGTTTTCAACTGCTACTTCTACAAGACCCTTCCAAACAACGGAGTAAGAACTTCCAGGGTCACAGTTAATAGCACTTTGGCCATTCAGACAATCAGTCTCACCTTGAAATCAAATAGCGTTCTATAAGCTATAATCGACTAAAGTTACATAAATTCTTCCAATTCAAATTCTTCAGTATCATCCTTATATGATGCTACCGTGTTCCAAGATAAGTAATTCGCAATAAATGTTTTTGATCAATATAACAATCTTGCAATCGCAACTAATGACATTGGTTAAGTAACCTTTGAATATCAATCTATTGCTGTAGGATCAAATATTCCATGGTACTGTGTACTAATTGAATGGATTTTTACCTCATGGTGTAATTCTAAGACCACAACATTTAATTACTTTGTAACTAATAGTTTTAATGCCAAATCTTAATCTTTGTCTTAGCCAGCAATTTACTCTGTTGTCTTTAACCCTCCTGTTATTTCTTCTTCTATAAAAATTAAGAATCAATACTTTACCACTTCTTATTAAGTTAAATCCTAAAACGGAGCACCAGATATAGGAAAGAGTCACGGTTCTATTGATAATTTTAAGCCAAATAACGGATATTCTTGCCCCTCAATCTTTTCTTTCACAATTGAACCAGTTGACTCTTAAGGAAACACCTTTGTCACAAGCTAATTCTAATACTTCAGTGGTTTTGCCTTGACTTTAAATGTGAATGGAGTCGACTATAATATGGCTATTCAATTATCAACTTCTTCTAATACAGCAGCTATAGTGTTAACTAGCCCATTCAACGTAACTCTAGCTGGAACCTATACCTTTAAGCCAACTTATAATGGAAATGCTATATAATGCGCTAACTGTTCTACCTATGTCAAGAATGGCGCCATCTATCCATAAAATACAAAAGTTTACACTGAGAACGCCAACGTAAACGGTGGACTTTAATTGGTTAACCCAACCGGATAAACTAATATCGATGTAACCAAGAACTCCCCAGCATTTGTTCTTAAGTTCTTCGATGTCTATGGTAACTATGCCCCTTACGATAACAGCTATCCAGCTAGTACCATCGCCGCTAGCTTTAATGTTTATAAAACTAACTCATATAGCTTTAATTATACTATTGTTAACAATAATCTGAGATATCAATTCAACGATAACGCTTAGATGGCCGTAGGAGGAGTAAATTAAATCACATCTTTGAGAAATGAACCACCAACGGGTAACTGCAACCTAGTTTTCACCGCTGGAGTAAATCAAGTCAGCCTTACCTACACTGGTGTTAACCTCCTCAACGCAGCAAACAATGTTACCACAGATGATGCTCCAACTAACATCATCCCGATCCCAAGTTAGGTCACCATAAGTGCCGGATAATAGCAGGTTATCAAGCTAGAGATTAGAGCCGACAATGGTTTATTGTGGGCAAATATGAAATAACAAGGATACTACCCATCACCTTAGGACTCAATTAAAGTATCTGGTCTCTTAAACCCTTATACAATCACCTAAGGTACATAAAAGGGAACTTATCTATTGATTTTCAATGAAACTAAGACTTAAAACAACAAATAAATCACCTTCACATTCATTAATGATGTTAATAACACGGTAAATGGAAATAAGTCACTTAGTATAACTATTAACCCATTGAAAGTCTTTTCTCTTTAACCAGTTGTAGCTGATTACGCTAACGCTTGTTCTTCAGGAAGCACCACCTCCATAAGATTCGTAGGATATGATTTCTATAACAATCTTATTAATAGTTACACCGTGGGATATGATGGCCTTAGTTTTCAGCCTGATCTCGGACAGAACCCACAATACACTTTCGACCAACCTAGCTCTACTGTCACTGTTTCCTTAACTTGTTACAAAGTTGGAATCATTACCGCCACTGCCACCAACCCTTTTAAAGGAACTAATTCTTCTGTATAATAAATTATTCAATCAGGACCAATTAATGCTGCTAAGTCTAACTAATAATTAAGTGATTTCTCGGTTGTAGCAGGAGCAAAGAATGTCTATTTATATATATATCCATTCGATTTAGCAGGAAACGCCATCACCCTGGACAGCAGATACAAAGGAGAAGAATCAAATTTGGCAGCAACAGTAAGTTTCGCTAACGGAATCGATAATTCATAAGTTTAAGCTTTCTCTGTAGTAGCTAATGGATCTTATTTCGTTTCATCAATCAACCTTACAACTGCTGGAAACCACACCGTTCTTTCCTCATATAAGTCTGCAACTGTTAACCCATATACAAATGTTATTCATGTAATCGCCGCTGAGGCTTAATGGGCTTTGACCGATTTATAATAATTCGATTACAGCGTTAACAATTTCGCCTCATATAGCCAAGTTAATGGTTTCTAGTAGAATCAGAAGTACTATCCTAACTACAAGTTCGTATTGTACGATTTGTATAAAAACAAGGCCTTATTACCTGCCAGCTGGAATAATTTTGAAATGTTCATTTACGGAGCTGGATTCACATACCAATACAGATTCCCTTTGGTTTAAATGACCACTGATGTAACATAATTCAAATTGGTCACCGATTCATAATTCTCCGCCCTTAATACCTCATCATACAACTATACCTACTTCTTGACCCCTATGAATAGATGGAATGATGACGACATGAAAAACAATTAAACATACAACCTTACTTTCAACTTAAATAACGGAACAGTCAACACTTTGACATATAACCTCACCATCAACGGACCTGCTCAAGATCCAGGTATTTCAAATTTACCAATGTCCATCAACAACACCGTTTTGATCCCAACCGACTATTTGAGATGTCAAGCCGGATAAAACGTCTCCTTCATCATAGAAACCAGAACAACTGACCCAACACTTGTTACCATCGCGTGGAACCTTGATGCAAACAACGACATTAAGCTAAACTTTAACCAAGACTAAGTCAGCAATACTACCTACAATTACAATGTAGTTAAAGGAAATAAGAGAGGTCAATATCAGGCCACCATCAACTGCTTCAAGGCTTATACATCAGTCTCTCCAAATTAAGTCAGCGTTGTCATTTAAGGACAAAGTTTCCCTAACAACATGTTGCAGTTAATCGTTACCCCAGGACCTTTGGCTTCAGTAGTCAACACTGATGTGTTAGGAAATAGAAAATCTTTCGCTCAACTTAGAGTTGACCAACCATAGGCAGAATTTTTCTAAGCTTTGGACTCATACAACAATCCAATCGTTTTGAGTTAATCAAACCAAATGAATTTAATCATCAATGTAGCTGGATCACCTGTGTAATATCAATAAACTTACACAAAATCAGGTTTATATTTCGTTCAGTTCTAACCAACTCAACCTGGAAATTTAGTGTATAATTTCGGACCAGCCGCTTAACTCTAATCTACCATCTTACCTGGGCTTTTCTCAATTCCAAAATCCTTCTTTACATAAGACAGCACTGCCAACTTGGTTGCAGGTAACTAATACACTTTGACTGTTAACCCTAGAGATATGTGGGGTAATGTCTTGAGCTATAACTCTACAAGCTTCGCCTAATTGTTATAGAACTTTACCTTCTAATACGCCCATTAAACTCCTAATGAGGCATTCGGGTAATACGTCCTAGGAAAATAAAACCTCACTTTCACTAGTGGAGCCTAATTGATTTTTTCTGACACAGACTTAATAATCAAAGGAACATATTTGTTTAAAGTATATGTCAACGGACAAGCCCTCCAAGCCTCCTAGAATGCTAGAACAGTTATTCCAAGCACTGAGGTGTTGAGCAACAGTTTAGTGAACTACTGGGATGATCTATCTTAATCAATGATTCCAATGTCATTGAATAGCGCTATTTATGAAGATAATTATAACAAACTTCCTTAATTCTAATTGATTTTAAGAGATAAATTCGGAAATCAAATGGATACTTTCACTTGGGACCCAACTAAATTGCAAATTAAGTTAACAGAAGATAATGCCGATTTAGCCAATGGAACTAACGTATTCGGAAATAAATCTTTCGTAACCTTCGCTCCTGGATCAGTTATCGGAAATGTTCTACCATTCTCCTTGATCAGCAGTGATGTTAAACAATATTAACAAGTAGTAGCTTCAAACTTCTCTGTTTTATCCATCAACTACACCGCTAATGGATAATCAGTTAATTATCTTATTAATTTAATGGGACAGTAAGGAGATAGTGGAGTTGCTTTCGGAGCTTTCAGTGCTTCCCAGTCAACCATCACCCCTTACGTTTCTTTCAGCGTCCTTTCCCAAGCCTTGATCTAAGTTGATATTAAAGTCGCAAACGGATTCAAAAAGGCAGATGCTGACCCTTCTCTCTTGGCAATGAGTTTCTACCACCAAGATGGATCAATTTCTCCTAATTTCAACTTGGTAAATTGTTTCTAAGCCTAAGGAAGAGGATCTTTCAATTGTTATATTAATGGAACTGAAGCTGTTTATGATAACCAATACATTGTCGGTAAAATAGCCTATGGAGGATTCCCTTTCACCGCCTCTATCAATATAAACACAATTGTTGGGCCATATGACCACTTAGTGTTAGCAAGTGGAGCTTAACAAACAGTTACCGCCGACCAATCTGCTACTTTAACCTTTAAAGCATATGATATATACAGCAACGTTCTGAGAAGTATTTCTCCTCAACAAGTAAGTGTATCTGTTTAGGCACTTAACATTCAGGCCATTAACCAAAATACTCAAGGTCCATCTAACTAACCTCCTGCCGGAAACTCCACCATCTCAATTCCAAACATCCAATAAAGAGTTGGAATGATTTCTAATGTGGATAGCACTGGTACCATCACTTACACTGTAACTGCAAGAATTGCTGGGTATTACCAAATTTTGAGTAACTAATTCAAGGACTAATCTGCAGTACCATACTATATCGTTTCGTACGGAAATATTTCTGCCTCTAGTTCAGTCCTCAGTATTAGTACCAACAGCTTGGTCGTTGGATAAAATCTTTCAGTCACCATTACACCTTTTGATTCATATGGAAATCCAATTTCAAACGCCAATGTCAACGTTTTGAACCAACTTTAGGTCTAATACGCTTCCCTGAGACCTGGTGATGAAGCCAACATCAAATTATTCAATAACTTCTCTCCAGCCAATAACTACTTCTTATAACAATATAGTTAGACATATGTCGGAGGAGTATAGGTAGTTGTCGAAATTGCAGGATAGCCAATGCTATGTAATAATTGCACTGTAAACTTCACAGTAGGACCTATTGCAATTTAGAACACTCAGTTTGAATAGACAAACATGGGAGGAGCTTACACAGTCATTAATAGATTAACCACCACTTATGGATTAGGTATATTCACAGCTTACGCCTAACTTTATGATCAATATAACAATACCATTAACTATATTGATCCATCGACAAATATCACTGCCTCTCTCTCAGGAAACTACATGAACTAAATAAATCTTAGAACTACTCTAATTTTAGGTAGTTCGTTGGTTCAACTTGATATAGTTAATTCCAATGATTAGTTATAAGTTTCGAGATTGGTTATTAATAACAGCTATCTGATCGGATTAAACTATAACGGAAATTCCGCAAATCTGTATATGGACATTGTCGGAAACAATTCTCTTACATCTGATGCAGGCAATGGAAATATTAATGAATAATACACTAACATCTCTAACCAGTCTTTAGTCTTAATCGCAGGAGTTCCTCAAGTTGTATAACTCGAATTAAGAAACAACTAACAGGCCAGACTTAATTAGTTCTATGATGGTAAATTCGTTACTGTTCAATAAACTCCAACAGCAGGTTACCAAAATGTTTCCTTAGTAATAAGCCCTGGAGATAAAAACGGAAGATTCGTATTAAACGTAACTGCAACCTAAGCCACTGCCACCCAACAATATCTTTCCATTTACTTGAATGGTATCAAGGTTAACAAGCCAATTTCCTTCACAGTTATTCCTGCTGATCCAGATTTCACTAAGACCTACGTTTATCCTGTTAATCCTCTCCCAATTTCCAAGAAGAATACTAACTCAGAAGGAACTGCCTAATTCAAACTGTTCGATACCTTTAATAACGTGTATAGTGATCCTCAAATTCTAAACTACATCAAACCATATTTCTATAATGGTTCAGTGAGCCAACTTGACGATGTTACTTTTACAACTAACAATAGTTTCATCTTCAAATTCCTCCCATCCTACCCACCAAAATATATTGTCCTTAACTTTAGATATTCTAGAGACGTATAAAACGGTAGTGCTATTTCATAATACATCTCTAACACTACCTTTAACTACACTATGGACTAACAGCTTATTTGGAATAACACTGACATAGTCGGTACTAATGTCGTGGGAACTTAAGTCGACTAAGACATCTTCTTCTAGATCCTGACCAAGGACTAGTAAAACTTCTGCTTCTAGAAGCTTCAGAACATCACCTTAACCGTCTCCGGACCTTATTTATCAAGTGTTGTTAATGACCCTCAATATGCTGATACCCAAACCCCAATCCAAGTATCCAGCAATGACGTCATTACCTTGGTCTCTAACAGTACCCTACCAAACAATACTGACTGCGCCGGTGTCTATTCCGTACACATTCCGGCCAACACCCTCACTAGAGTAGGATATTATCAATTCGATCTTGTAAACAACGGAGTCGATGATTAGGGATTAGGATACATGTAAATTTCCATCAGAAAGACAAAAATGTCAGCAGGAGCCGTCAACCTTCAACAGACCCTCCTTGTCGCCCCTCAACTCTTCTAAAGAGGAAATGTTCCACTTTTGGCTTAAGTAAGATAACCTCTTAATCTTTTCATTGTTTTGAGAGATTCTTTCAAAAACTTATATTTACTTAATACAACCAATTACAACTGGAATGTTGCCATTAGCAACTTTAATTAAGGTCAAGATTACGCAGTTAATTTCACAAATCTCTTCAACGCTACCTATAACCTCAACTTCGTCTCCAACAAGTCTGGATAATTATTAGGAATGACCTTGAGCGTATATGACACAGTAGCTAATAAGAGCACTAGCTTGACAGCTTCCTAATTGGATAAGCAAGATGTCCCTGATAATATCACAATAGTACCAGGTCCTTGCTAAGGTGCAAACTCGACAGTAGACCTATCTTCACTCCAGACTGGAAACCTCTCCATTGGAGTTCTCTACAGCATTCCAATCCAATGTAGAGATTTCTATAATAACTCTATTAAAACCGGAGGATCCAACTTCTAGGTCAATCTTCAAGGATATAACCTGTCATAGGTAAATACCTAGAATTTAGGAGCCAACCTCGTAGACTTCGGAAACGGCAGCTATGTCGGCCAATTCATCTTAACTTGGCCTGGAGTTTACGCCATAACTGTTAACCTAGGAAGTCAATTCGCCAATATTACTAATAACACTGTTTTGGCCTCAGTAAGATGCCCATAAAGCCAGCCTTGGTATTGTGTTGATGGACCTAACTAAGGCCAGTGCGTCGCAGGTTCATATGTTAACTGTAACTATCCATACCTTCAGACATGTCCTTTCAATACTCCAATCAACTGTTCAGTTAATGGAGTTTCTACCTGCGTTACCAACCAGTAAGTTTGTGACTGTCCTGCCAACTTTACTAAGTGTAACAGTGACAATAAATGCGTCCCTATTGGTTCAGCTTATATGTGCCAATCCATCACTCAGTTATCCTGCATTGATCCATTGTTCCCAGCTCTTTGCTCCAATGGCCAATGTAGATAAACTGCAGATGACTGCCCAGCCCAACCAGTTTGCCCACCTGAATTCACATTGTGTCCTGATCAAACATGTGCCCTTGCCTCAGCCGGAGGATGTAATTACACTTCCTTCTCCCCATGTACAAGTGATAAGCCATTCATTTGTTAAGATCAATCTTGTGCTTATTCTCCAAATGAGTGTCCTACTTCACTATCTTGTCCTAAGGCAGGATAATTAAGATGTCCAGATAGCAGCTGTGTCGACAATGTACTCTAATGTCAGATCCCTAACCAATGTATCACTGGAGTATTGTGTGCTGATCAATCTTGTAAGCCATCTGTGGCTTAATGCTCAAAATAGATCACATGTCAAACTGGATATTCCTTGTGCTCAAATGGAAACTGCCAACAATCTTGTTTGGTCTCAGTCGCCGCAGTTCCAGTTAATAAATTTGTAAGACTTTTGGGAGAAACTAGAGTCCTTGCAAGCTCTAACGTCACCACTCCAACTTGCGGATTCATATGTCCTGGAAAAGAATGTGTATAGACATCCTTCCAATGTCCAACAGTCGCACAATGTCCTCCTAACTCAATCACATGTGCCGATTTATCTTGTGCTTTGACTCTCACACAATGTGTATAATAAGTTTGTGCTCCAAATCAATTCCATTGCCACGATGGATAATGTGTATCTGACTAAAGTCTCTGCTCAACTAGACCAACTTGCCCTTAAAATCAACCTATTTTATGTACAAATAATAAGTGTGTAAATGATGTGAACTCATGCCAGAACATAGTAAGCTGCCCATTGAATTTACCATACAGATGTGGTGCCGGAGTTTGCAGAGCCACTCCTACCGATTGTCCTACATTGATCACCTGCCCAGCTAATAGACCAATCAAATGCACAGATAGTTCATGTGTTATCTCTAGTGATCAATGCTAGCAAGTAGTTGCCGCCCAGAGCTGTACCAATCTTTTCCCATATCAATGCAGTGATGGAGCCTGCGCCAAGTCTGATATTTTATGCCCAACACAACAGACATGCCCTCCAAACTACGTCAGATGTTGGGATAACTAATGTAAGAGCTCAATTGCCTTGTGTTCTTCATTATCAGTCGCAGTTTGCCAATCAAATATCCCTTATAGATGTCCTGATGGTTCATGCGCTTCCGCAATTGATAACTGCCCAACTCAATTGATCTGCCCAATCGACAGACCAATTAAATGCGATGACGGAACCTGTAAATAATCCAATCTTTAATGTTCAACATCCACCGCTTGTTCTTCCACAAATAAAAGATGTCCTGATGGAAGTTGTATTTCAATCGGAAATAACTGTGGTACTCCAGTTACCTGCTCTTATGATAGCCCATACAAATGTTATGATAACACATGTAGAGCCAATCCAACCGACTGTCCTGCAGTTCCAACTTGTACTGAAAAAGCCCCAATTTTATGTCCCGATGGAACTTGTTCTAGCTTAAGAGACTCTTGCCCTGTCATATTCTCCTTCTGCGATCCTGCCACACCAGTGAGATGCGAAGATCAATTGTGTTATGCTTCTAGAGCTCAATGTAAATCCCTTTAGAGCTGCCCATAAGGACTTCAGAGATGCCAAGACGGTTCTTGCTTACCTAATCTTCAATCTTGCCCAGTTGTATCATGCCCACCTCACTTAAGCCACTAATGCAAGGATGGATTCTGTGTATCTGATGCTTCTTTATGTGATTTAAATAATGGATGTTCATTTGATAGTCCATTCAAGTGTGCCAATGGATAATGTGTTGCCAACTCCACCGTATGTAACTAAACTCTTTAAGCCAATCAATCTTTGATTTGCGCCAATACTCCATTGACCCCAGTTTTATGCCCTGATGGATCCTGTTCATCTGACATATCATAATGTTACTAAGCTAATGGTTGCCCAGCTGAAACTCCTTTGAAATGCGCTACTGGTTTGTGTATCAATCCAAACATTACTTAATGTAACATCGCTTCATGCCCAGCTTCTACTCCTATCAAGTGTCTCGATGGACTCTGCGTTACAAGTTATAGCAATTGTCCTATCTCCTTACCAAATCAAGAAAATTTCTGTTTGTATAACCCAAATTCTATAATTTTGGGAGACGTTATCCCATGTGCCGATGGAAAGTGTGTTGCCACCTCAGATTAATGTAGACCAGTTTACTAATGTAGTTCTAATCAGGTGAGATGTGGAGATGGTTCATGCAGACCAACATTATCAATGTGTCCATAGGTAAACAATACTTGCCCTCAAAAGAGACCTTACAGATGTAACATAGGAGCCTGTGCTACTGACGTAAATAATTGTCCAACCTCCAACGGATGTAACTTCCAGTTCCCATAAAGATGTAGTAAAAACGGTCAATGTGTAGCCACAGGAAGTTCAGACTTATGTAACACAAATTATCTGACTGTACAATTACCAAATGGATGTACCGTCGACGCCCCATACAAATGTAGCTCCAACTAATAGTGTATCTCTTTGAACTAGAGTTGTCCAAGAGCCAATCCTTGTAATTCCAACAGCCAGCTCCCTTACTTCTGTAGTGTCAACAAATAGTGTGTCCAATCAGCTGCCAACTGTACATCAGCCGTTTCTGGGTGTACCGCATAATAAGTTACTTGCCCTGACACTTCTTGTGCTTCTGACTACTCTCAATGTACTATTCCAAATGGTTGCAGTGTCTAATTCCCATACAAGGGAATTGATGGAAAATGTTACTCTTCTCCTTTCACTGGATTTGGAGAGGTAGGACCTTCCCCAGCCTTTACTTGCCCAGATTACGAGCCTTACATGTGTTCCACTGGTGAATGTGTTGGAGACCAGAACCATTGTAGAACACAACTCCCTTGCCCTGCCAACTTCTCCGTCAGATGTCCTGACCAGACTTGTAGAGCCTAATAATCCGATTGCAGCCCAACCTTAACTATTTGTCCATAGACCCTACCTGTTTTATGTGAAAGCGGTTAATGTGCAGAAAACCCAACTCAATGTCAAAATGCAAAGAATATGTTCTGTAACACTTAGAACCCATTCCTCTGCGCCACCGGAGTTTGCGTTTCCCAGCCTAACCAGTGTGTTCCAGCTAACTACGCCAACGGTAACGGAGTCTACTTCCAGTCCACCACCAATGGAACAGTTTACTTCGACGTTGGATGTTCAGTATCTACTCCTAATAGATGTTCTGATGGTTCTTGTAGAGCAGGAAGAGCCAACTGCCCAGTTTTATCTGGATGTAACAGCCAACTCCTGCCATACAGATGTCAATCAGGAAGATGCGGAGCCAACGCCACCGACTGCCAGAAATACGATAAAAACTTAGCCCCATGTTACAACAATATGACCAGATCAGCCGATGGATATTGCCGACTAGGCAACTAGACCTAAGTTTTCGGATGTCCAAGTAATAGACCTTTAATGTGTTCTGCCGGTTATTGTGCTAGAAGCCAAGCTGAGTGCGCCGGAGAAGCATCTTGTCTATCTTTAAGCAAGCCTTTCAGATGTGCCGATTAATCCTGCGTAGGAGATCCTACCTAGTGTCCAAGACCATTGAGAACTTACCAACCTGAAATCATGCAGATCACCATCGGATCAACCGAAACAAACTAGTATCAATTCATTAAGTCCGATACCACAAATGAATAATTCGGGTAGATTACCACTGTCGCTGGTACCCTCTTAGATTCTCTTAGCAACGTTTCCCAAGTTGTCAGCAGAAGACTTTTATAATAATCTAACTCTACTACAAATGTTGACGAATTAAGAGCATTGATTATTAGACCTGTTTTAGATTCTCAGTTATTGAACTACACCGTCGATATCTTAACTTCAAGATATGAATACGTCAACACCTTCTTCCCAACCAGTGAAGGATCTCTTGAATTCCATTAAGCTGTCAGATCACCACTTGTTTAATTGAGCACCTAAGGATAAAGAAACAATTCTTAATTATATAGATTCCCACTTATCCTCAGTTTGCAAGCCGATCTCATCTAAGGATCTAACACCACCACCGATTATTGCCTAGGAAGATAGAACAATGTCACCTATAAATTCGATTGTGTCTCAAGAAACCTCACCCAAGAAGACCCAACTTCCAATAATTTAGGATATCCAGTCCAATAAGATGGAGTCTACACCATCATCTTTGACCCTGCCCAACCTATCAGCCAAGGACAAGGAGATAATTGTGGTTTCTATTGTCAGAATAAAGGAGCTGTTTTGGGAGGTATTTTCGGAGGTCTCTTCGGTTTAATCGTTTTATGTTATGTCTTCTGGAGAATGGGAAGATATATCAGCAAGTATAGATAGATGAAGAAAAAATAAGACAACTTGAATCAATAGATTTATGACTTGAACCAACAATCAACTAATATTGTTGGTCAATCTATTGGAGATAAAGCCTAAGGTATCGTCTTCGTTAAGAATGATGCCTTCTAGAACAAAGAAGGAGCTGACAAGAGCGATGAATTGGTCTAATATCAGTAATTATTAGAAAAGGCAAAGAAGAAAGAGAAATAATTGGAAACCACCAATAACGAGTTGAATGAGAGAAACAAGACCTTGTTAACTCAAATTGACATTTTAAGATCCGATTCGTATAAAAAAGGATAACCATAATCCGATGCCAAGTTTGAATTAGGAAACATGGGTCAAAAAGAATTTTGAGC
>Ga0213850_1278356_pt1 | contig 15044 bp, 14 predicted proteins | sample LLC_MetaT_FD_164453 | JGI IMG/M metagenome (GOLD analysis project Ga0213850, IMG submission 164453) | Metatranscriptome of freshwater microbial communities from post-fracked creek in Pennsylvania, United States - LL:C (Metagenome... | ecosystem: Environmental > Aquatic > Freshwater > Creek ...
CCTTCCTGCACGATAAAAAAGCCGGTGCCCAGCCAGATCAGGACCACGATGCCTACGATCAGGCCCGCGCCCACGCCCGCACTTTTCATGTCCGGGCGAAACCCTCCTGGCCCGTTGTCCCCGCCCGAATCCGGCTTGGTTTTGACCCCCAGCGCCGACCAGAACTTGTTGGTGAAATTACGCCACAGTTCTTCCAGGTCCGGCGGGCCTGCGTTCCAGACGAGCAGGGGCCAGCCCTTGCCACGCCCACCCTGGGATACCGTAGCCGGCGTATCGTCGGCGTCGCCCGGGCTGTGGGCCACGTTGTCGCGTGGCCGGGCCCGGCTTTCGGGAAACCGTGCCAGCCAGCCAGAGAGGAATGTTGGAAATTTCATAGAGTCAAACAGGTAAGCCTTGTTCGCATTGTGCCTAATCAAATGCCCCGCGCGTCCGCCTGGGCGTTCTCTGCGCGCGGTTGCTGCGCGGCAGGACGCTGCGCGACGCGCTCGGCCAGCGCCTGGCGCAAGGCGGCGAGCCCCTCGCCGCTGTGGGCGCTGAGAAAAATTCTGGGCGTTTGCACGCCCTGCACTTCCATGTGGTCGCTGGAGCGCAGGGGCCGCTGCTCCAGCGGCACGGCGTCCAGCTTGTTGAACACCAGCAATTGCGGCACGTCCTGCGCGCCTATGTCGTGCAGCACGCGCTGCACCTGCGCAATCTGCTCGGGGTAGCCGGGGTTGGACGCGTCGACCACGTGCAGCAGCAAATCCGCGTCAACCGCCTCTTGCAAGGTGGCCTGAAAGGCGTCGACCAGACCGTGCGGCAGGTCACGGATAAAACCGACGGTATCCGACAGGGATACCGAGCGCTCCGCAGCACCCAGATAAAGTTGCCGCGTGGTGGTGTCCAGCGTGGCAAACAACTGGTCGGCGGCGTAGGCGCGCGCCTTGACCAGCGCGTTGAACAAAGTGGACTTGCCAGCGTTGGTATAGCCTATGAGCGAAATGTTGAAAGCATCATGACGCTCGCGCTGACGGCGCTGCGTTTGCCGCTGCTTCTTCAGCTTTTGCAATCGCTCCTTGGTGCGCTTGATGTTGTCGCCAATCATGCGCCGGTCGAGCTCAATTTGCGTTTCGCCGGGACCGCCACGCGTGCCGATACCGCCACGCTGACGCTCCAGGTGCGACCAGCGCCGAACCAGCCGCGTACTCAGGTACTGCAGGCGCGCCAATTCGACCTGCAATTTGCCCTCGTGGCTGCGCGCGCGCTGGGCAAATATTTCCAGGATCAGGTAGGTCCTGTCGTTTACTGGCAATTCCAGGTGGCGCTCCAGATTGCGTTGCTGCCCCGGACTGATGGATTGGTCAAACAGGACTTCGGTCGCGCCAGTTTGCTGCGCGAGCAAGCGAATCTCGTCGGCCTTGCCGGAACCCACGAACAAGGCGGCGTCAGGCGCGCGGCGCTTGCAGGTTATGCGCGCCACCGGCTGCATGCCTGCCGTCTGCGCCAGCAGGCCCAGCTCTTCCAGATCGGAGTCGAAATTTGGCAAGCCCAGGTCCACCCCAACCAGCAGGGTGGGGACCGAAGCCATTAACTTGTCGGAGTTCAAGGTGACAGAGTCGCGGCAAGCGCCCCCTGGTACCCCTTGCGCTTAGGCCGCAGGGGCATCCTCCGCGCCAGGCGTAGCAAAATTCACTGCGCGCCCTGGCACGATGGTGGAAATGGCGTGCTTGTAAACCATTTGCGTCACCGTGTTGCGCAGCAACACCACGTACTGGTCAAACGATTCGATTTGCCCTTGAAGCTTGATGCCATTCACGAGGTAAATGGAAACTGGAACGTGCTCCCGGCGCAGGGCGTTGAGAAACGGGTCCTGAAGGAGTTGGCCTTTGTTGTTCACGATATGTTCCGTGTTCAAAAATGAATAAGGGTTAACGATAGCACAGTTGTCCTGGGCGACCAAGCGCGCTGTGCAAGTCCCTTCACTGTGTGCGGCGCTTTATTCTTTGTCAACAAAGGGATTGGACGAGGTCTTCATCTCGATCCGCAAGGGCGTTCCAATGAGGTTGAAGGCCTTGCGTATGCGTCCTTCCAAAAAGCGCTTGTAGGCGTCGGTCACGTGCTCCAGGGCATTGCCGTGCACCACCACAATCGGCGGGTTCATGCCGCCCTGGTGGGCATAGCGCAGCTTGGGCCGGTGCATGCCGACTTTCTTGGGCGTCTGGAACTGCACGGCCTCGAGCAGCAGGCGCGTCAGCACCGGCGTCGACATTTTGCAGGTGGCGGCGCGATGCGCCTGTGCAATCGCGTCCCAGACCGGGCCCAGTCCCTGGCGCTTTTGCGCCGAGATGAAATGCATGCTGGCAAACTTCAGGAACGCCAGCCGCGTTTCCATGGCGCGTTTGACCAACTCCCGCTGGTACTCGTCGACCGCGTCCCACTTGTTGACGGCCACGACGACGGCACGCCCGGACTCCAGGACGTAGCCTGCAATGTGCGCGTCCTGGTCGGTAATTCCCTGCGTTGCGTCGATCAACAGCAAGACGACGTTGGCCGATTCGATCGCCTGCAGCGTCTTGACCACTGAAAATTTTTCGATCGCCTCAAACACCTGGCCACGGCGCCGCAATCCGGCGGTATCCACCAGTTCGTAGCGCTGCCCTTTGCGTTCAAACGGAACCGAGATGGCGTCACGCGTGGTGCCCGGCAGGTCAAAGGCAACCAGCCGCTCCTCACCCAACCAGGTGTTGATAAGCGTCGACTTGCCCACGTTGGGTCGGCCTGCGACCGCCAGACGGATGAGGCCGGTGTCCGGCTCCTCGTCCTCGGAATCCGCGTCTTCCAGGTGCAGCAGGCCCAGCGCCATTTCGACGAGTGTGCGTATCCCCTGGCCATGCGCTGCCGATACCGGCACCACCTCGCCCAGACCCAGTTCAAAGAACTCGCCAAGCTGCACGCCTTCGGTCATGCCCTCGGCTTTATTGGCGACCAGAACGCAGGGCTTGCCCAGGCGACGCAGGTACTTGGCGATATCGTGGTCCTGGGCCGATACCCCGGCGCGCGCGTCGACGACAAAGATGACGACGTCGGACTCGGCAACGGCCTGGCGCGTCTGCTTGGCCATCTCGCGGTAAATGCCTTCGCTCGCATCGGGTTCGAAGCCGCCTGTGTCGATGGCAATGAAGTCGTGCTTGCCCTGCTTGCCGCTGCCGTAGTGGCGGTCACGCGTCAGCCCGGCAAAGTCGGCGACGATGGCGTCGCGTGATTTGGTGAGACGGTTGAACAGCGTGGACTTGCCCACGTTCGGGCGCCCTACCAGGGCGAGTACGGGTTTTGTGGCCATATCCTGCCCTATTCGGGCCGGTAGGCAAACACGCCACCCTGGCGTGTCACTGCCACCAGCGTTAGCTTGGGGCCAATCACGGGCGCCACGGTGATGGGAGAACCGTCGGTCAGCAGACGGTTGAGCAAACTCGCGTCGTCGCGCGCCAGAAACAACAAGTTCCCCTCGTTGTCGCCCAGCACGACGGAATGACCCGTCAACAGGGGAGCGGACAGGTTGCGGTAGCGCAAGCTGCTGCTGGTCCAGAGCCTCTCGCCGTCGCTGCGCTTCCAGGCGACGACGCGACCGTCCAGTTCGGTGCCGAACAAGGTGCTGGCATCACCGCTGATGCCGGTGCTGCCGACGGCCGGTTTGGTCCACGCCAGTTGGCCGGACGCGGCGTCCACGCAGGCTACGGCGTACTGGTAGGCGCGCACACAGATCTGGTCGCCTACGCGGCTGTAGCCCGCGACCACGTCGGACAGCCGCTCGACTTCGTTGGTACCGCGGCTGCTGGCGACGGTGCTTTCCCAACGCGTTACGCCCGAAAGCGGGTCCAGACCCGTGACGCGTCCACCGATGCCAGCAACCAGCGTGTCGCGCACGGCAATCAGCAAACCGCCCTGCCCCAGGACCAGGGCGTCGGCGCCGCGTTGCGCCTGCTGCCACAGCGGCCGCCCGCTGGCGAGATCAAAGGCCTGCACCGTACGATCGCCGGTCAGCGTGAAAACCCGGCCGCCTGCGACCAGCGGCGCGGTGCGTGAACTCGCGGTAAGCCGTTGACGCCAGACTTCGTGGCCCGCGTCCAGAACAATCAATTCGTTATTGCGGCTGACTACCGCTGCATAGCGCCCGTCACTGCCGACGCCGGCGCTGAGCGGGCTGTCCAATTTGGTGCGCCAAACGTCGGTGCCATGGTCCAGGTCAATCGCCGCAACGGTTCCATCCGAACCGGCAACCAGGATTTGGTTGCCGACAACCCGCAGCTCCAGAGGAAAATCAACCGTGCCGACTTCGCTGCGCCACACCAGGCGCGCATTGACCAGCGGCAGAGACTTTGGCAGGGCCGCCGGCTGCGCCTTTTCAGGGCCTGAACAGGCAGCCAACAGCGTGAGCGCGGCCAAACCCAGGACACCTGCCAGTGCCCGCGCTACGCGGCCCGCAGGCATGCGCCATGCGCTCACTTGCCCGCTTCCGCCACAGTGCCGCTCGCGGCGCCAGCGAGCGTACCGTCCGCAGCGCCAGGCGATACGCCCAATGCATTGAGTTTTACCAGCACCAGGCGCCGGTATTGCGACTGCTCGTCGAATTGCTGGTAGGCGCTGAGATAGGCTTTCTTGGCGAGTTCGCGCTGACCTTGCAGCATGTAAATGTCCGCCTTGCGGTCCGCGACCAGGGCGGCGAATTCAGGAGCAGCCACGCCGTCGAGTACCTTCAGGGCCTCGTCGTACGATTTGCTGTCCATCAGCAGGCCGGCCAGACGCAAGCGCGCGACGCTGGCGTAACCCGCGTCGCTGGATTGACCCGCGACCCAGCCCAGTACGCTCTTGGCGCTGTCGGCCTTGCCCGCCTCGAACAGCAGGCGCCCGACCAGCAATCCGGCCTGCGGTGCATACTCCGTGGAGCCATAGCGCTCGCGCATGTCGCCAAAAGCGCGTTCCGACTGCGCCGTGTCGCCGCTGGCCACAATGCGCTCGACTTCGTCGTACATGGCTGCCGCCTGCGCGGTCTGCGCGCCCTGCCAACGCTGATAGCCATTCCAGGCAGCGACGCCGCCGAGGACGACGATCAGCACCAGGGTGATGGCGTTGCCGTACTGCTTCCAGAAGTGCTTGATCTCGTCAAGCTGCTCCTGTTCTTCTAGATCTAAATGGTTTGCCATGGGTACTATGGGTTAAGCCTCTGATTGTAGGCTCTGGGCCCACTGCGACTCCTGGCCTATGGGTCGCTGCAGCTGCACGCGCGTTGCGTCGCGCAGCGGCTTGACGCTGACAACGCGCTGGGCGACCTCGTCGGCGCCAAACAGCAGCGCGTAACGCGCGCCCGACGCGTCGGCGCGCTTGAGCTGGGACTTCAGGCTGGACAAGCCCTCGGAGCCGGCGGCGTGCATGAGTACCGACACCCCCGCCGCACGCAGGCGCTGCAGGCACTGCATGGCCAGCGGCATGGCAGCCGCTTCGGTCACCACGGCGTAGGCGTCCAAAGCTTGCGGCGCCGCGGCCAAGCCCTGCTCCTGCAAGAGCTCGAGCACGCGCTCCATACCCATGGCCCAGCCCACGGCTGGCGTGGGCTTGCCGCCAATTTGCTCCATCAGGTAGTCGTAGCGACCGCCTGCGCATACGGTTCCCTGTGAACCGAGCTTGGTTGTGACGAACTCGAATACCGTCAGGTTGTAGTAGTCCATGCCGCGCACCAGACGCGGATTGATCTGATAGGCCACGCCGTTGGCGTCCAGAATGTCACGCACCCCCTGCAGGTGCTGTTGCGACTCTGGCCCCAGGTAGTCCAACAGCCGCGGCGCTTTTTCAATGACGTCCTGCATCGCGGGATTTTTGCTGTCGAGCAGGCGCAAGGGATTGAGGTGCAGTCGGCGCCGCGCCTCCTCATCGAGCGCGTCGGCGTGGCGTTCGAAGTGGGCAATCAGCGCGTCCCGGTGCTGCTTGCGCTCCTGCGGCTGCCCCAGGCTGTTGATCTGCAGCGCAATGTCTTGCAGGCCCAGCGCCTGCCACAAGGCGTGCGCCATGAGAATCAGTTCGGCGTCCACGTCCGGGCCGGCGAAGCCCAGGGCCTCGGCGCCAATCTGGTGAAACTGGCGGTAGCGCCCGCGCTGCGGCCGTTCATGGCGAAACATGGGTCCCATGTAATACAAGCGCTTGCCGCCGTTGTACAAGAGCGAATGTTCGATGGCGGCGCGCACGACGCCGGCGGTGTTTTCCGGCCGCAGCGTCAGCGCTTCGCCATTTAAACGGTCTTCAAAGGAGTACATCTCCTTCTCGACAATATCGGTGACTTCGCCCAGCCCGCGAACGAACAGGGAGGTGAATTCGACGATGGGCGTACGCAAGTTTTCGTAACCGTGGCAGCGCATGACGCCGCGCACCCGGTCCTCCAGATCCTCCCAACGCCGGGACGTCGGCGGCAGGATGTCGTTCATGCCTTTGACGCCGGTTAATTTTTCGATACGCGCTGGGGTTGTCTTGCTTGCTTGCATGAAATTCAAAAATATTACGCGGCGCTGTGCGCCTGTCCGAAGCGCTGTTCAATGTAGTCTTCAACCACGCGCTGAAAGTCGACGGCGATCTGGTCGCCGCGCAAGGTCATGCGCTTTTCTCCGTCTATGAACACGGGCGCCGCCGGCGCCTCGCCGGTTCCGGGAAGGCTGATACCGATGTCGGCGTGCTTGCTCTCGCCCGGGCCGTTGACGATGCAGCCCATCACTGCGACCTTGAGACCTTCGACGCCCGGATAGCGCGTGCGCCATACCGGCATCTGTGCGCGCAGAAAGTCATCGATCTTTTGCGTCAGCTCCTGGAAGGTGGTACTGGTGGTGCGGCCGCAGCCCGGGCACGCCGTCACGCTGGGAACAAAGCTGCGCAAGCCCAGGCTTTGCAGGATTTCCGACGCAATCACCACCTCCTGGGTGCGCGACTCTCCGGGCGCGGGCGTCAGGGATACGCGAATGGTGTCGCCAATGCCTTCCTGCAGCAAGATGCCCAGCGCCGCTGCCGAAGCGACCGTTCCCTTGGTTCCCATACCGGCCTCGGTCAGCCCCAGGTGCAGGGGGTAGTTGCAGCGCCGACCGAGTTCGCGATAAACCGCAATAAGGTCCCGAACGCCGCTGACCTTGCACGACAGCGTAATCATGTGCGCCGCCAGCCCCATTTCCTGCGCCTGCTGCGCAGAACCCAGCGCCGACGCAATCAGCGCTTCGTACATGACGGGGCGCGCGTCCCAGGGCTGCGCGCGCCGACTGTTGTCGTCCATCATGGACGCCAGCAGGTCCTGGTCCAGGCTGCCCCAGTTGACGCCGATGCGCACCGGTTTGTTCCAGCGCACGGCGGCTTCAATCATTTGGCCAAATTGGCGGTCGCGCTTCTCGCCCCGCCCCACATTGCCCGGGTTGATGCGGTATTTGGATAGCGCCTGGGCGCAGTCGGGAAAGTCCGTCAGCAGGCGGTGTCCATTGAAGTGGAAATCGCCGATCAGGGGCACGTGCACGCCCATGCGGTCGAGTTGTTCGCGGATGTACGGCACGGCCTGCGCCGCCTCGGGCGTATTGACCGTGATGCGCACCAACTCGGACCCGGCCAGGGCGAGTTCCTTCACCTGAATGGCGGTTGCGACGGCGTCCTCGGTATCGGTATTGGTCATGGACTGCACGCACACTGGCGCGCCGCCCCCGACCAGAACATGGGTGTCTCGCCAGGACACGCGCGATTGCAGCGAAACGCGCTGGCGCGGCATGGCCAGTGCGATGGGCTCTTGGGTTTGCATCACTTCACCTCAAAACGGGCAACGTTGTCCTTGGCGTAAGGCGACAAATTGAAGGGCTTGCCGCGCACTTCCACCCGGGTCACGTCGACATTTCCCACCACCACGGCCAGGGGCGTTGCGCCGGACACCGAAATGACTTCGCCTGCCTCCAGCGTACGCCGCAGGGGACTTCCGCCCTGCGCATCGGAAACCGAGACCCAGGTTGCGCCCGAAGCGCGAATGCTCAGCACCCCACCCGCGGCGACCTGCATCGCCGGCCCTGCGGCACTGGACGCGGCCGTGGCGCTGCTGGCCGGCGCCAAGGCGCCGCTGACGCTGCGAACCGCAGCTACTCCGACCGCGCCGGCCGGCGCGGTCTTGGCTGCTGCAGCGCCGGGCGCGGCGTTCGCCGGCTCGGCAACCGGAACGGGCGCAGTGTGCGCCGGTACTGCCGGAACGGTCGCCATGTGCGCCGGCACTGTCGGAACGGGCGCAGCGGCGTCTGGCAGGGTGCGCTCGGGCGCGGATGTGCCAGGCGCAGCGGCCGGCACGCTGCCCGGAGTTTCGACCGCTGCCGTTGCCATGGGCGCGGCGTTTTCCGGAACGGGCGCGGGCTCCGGATTAGGCGGCATCAAGGCGACCGGTGCTGGCGCCGGATCCGCGTGAACGCCCGCCGGCGCGGCAGCGTGCTCGGACAGGTGAACTTCCGGAAAAAACAGCACCGCCAGAACACCCAACAACAAGATAAACACCAGCACCAGGGTCGGCCGGCCGAAGCGTCCGGCGGTACTGCGATGCGCTGTTCCCGAGGCGTGAAATGGCGTGTTGATCCCGCGTTGCTCGGTGTCCAGCTTGGGCACCGTGGTCTGAGGCAAGCGCTCCAGAACAGGCGTCGCGTCAATTTTGAGCGAGCGGCACACGCTGGACGCGAGGGCGCGTACGAACACGGCGTCCGGGAGCAGGTCGAGGCGGTCGGCCTCTAGCGCCTCGAGCTTCTTGACGGGAACCTTCATGGCCACCGCCAGCGCTGCGACGTGCAGGCCCGCTGCTTCGCGCGCGCTGCGCAGCAAACTCCCCGCCGTGACGGCGACTGCGCCGGAGCCGGCGGCTTCGGCGGCGGAAGCGCGAGCCGCCGCTGCCAGCGACGGGTTATCTTCACTCATCAAATGCCCCTCTTTCATAGGCCTGGGCCTCGCGCGATTGCGCGTAGCGCTTGCGTAATTGCGCACCCAGCTGTTCTTGCGCCTCCTTGTGCCCCAGACGACGCTCCACCTTCATTCCTAGCCACAGGGATTCCGCCGTCGCCGTGTCGCTGCTGTTGATGCGCCGCGTGTAAAACTGCGCTTTCTCAAACTCGCCGCGTTGGTACAACAGCAATCCCAGGTAATACGAGGCCAGGTTGTCGCCTGCGTTGATGGCAAAGGACTTGCCAAAACTGAGCTCGGCGTCGGCCTTTCTACCAGCACCGAGCTGGCACACGCCCTGCTCCAGCCAGGTTTTTGCGCGCTGCGTGTAGCCCGGCGCGTCCAGTGCCTCGCCAAACATTTTGATTCCCTCGTCGGGCCGGTTCAGCTTGCACAGGAGAACGCCGTAATTGTGCTTCAGGTCGGGGGAACCCGGATTGAGCGCCAGCGCCTTTTGGAAACCGGCCTCGGCCAGCGCCAGCTCACCGCGCTGCATATCGATCAGACCCCGCATCCAGTAGGGCTCGTACCAGTCGGGGTCGGCGTTGATCGCCTGCTTGACCTCGTCCAGGGCATAGCTGAGCTTGCCGTCCTGAAAGTACAGCACCGCCAGCTTGAGCCGGTTGATGGCGCGCTTGCGCGTATCCGGCAGGTCGGAGTCGGTATAGCCTTCGTTTTGCGCGACGGGCGTACTCGCCGGGCCGGCGCATCCGCCCAGTGCACCCAGCAGAAGCACCCAGGCGCAGCCCAGGCACAGGACCAGCAGCCGCGCCAGTTTCCTATTTGGTGTGGCCATGCGAAGATTCTCCGAGACTAGGGGCTGATGCGAGCACGGCGGACCCGGCCGCCGTCGGGGCTTGCCGGGCCATGCGTTGGACGACGTGGGTTCTGTCCTTCACCTCGCCCGCAAGCTGGCCGCAGGCAGCGTCTATGTCGTCCCCACGGGTTTTGCGCACGGTGGTGACGATACCGCAATCGGTGAGCACCGCGGCAAACGCAGCCACCGCCGACGCGCCCGAACGCAGCAAACCGGACGCCGGAAACGGGTTGAAGGGAATCAGGTTGAGCTTGCACCAGGGGCGCTCGCCGGCGCCAGGCGCAACCAGCGCCGCCAGTTCGCGCGCGTGCTCCGGCGTGTCATTGACACCGGCCAACATGCAATATTCGAGCGTGACAAAGTCGCGTGGGGCGTACGCCAGGTAGTCCTTGCACGCCTGCAGCAATTCGCGCAGCGGGTATTTGCGGTTCAGCGGCACCAGCGAATCGCGCAGCGCGTCGTTGGGCGCGTGCAGCGAGACGGCCAAAGCCACCGGGCAATCGAGCGCCAGGCGCTGCATCATGGGAACCACGCCCGAGGTGGACACTGTGACGCGCCGGCGCGACAGCCCGTACGCGTGGTCGTCCAGCATGACGCGCAGGCTTCGCACCAGGGGCGCATAGTTCTGCAGCGGCTCGCCCATGCCCATCATGACCACGTTGGAGATGACCCGCTCCTGCTGGCCCAGGTGGCGCCGCAGAAAGTGCTCGGCAAACCACAGTTGTCCGATGATCTCGGCCGCGCTGAGGTTGCGGCTAAAGCCCTGGTGGCCGGTAGAACAAAAGCGGCAACCCACGGCGCACCCGGCTTGCGAGGAGACGCACAAGGTTCCGCGGTCGTCCTCGGGAATGAAGACACATTCGACCGCGTCACCCTGGCCCACGTCAAACAGCCACTTGATGGTGCCGTCGCCAGACAGGTGCTGCGACAGCAGGGGCAGCGCCTGCACGCGCGCGCAGCCTTGCAGCTTGTCGCGCAGCGAGCGCGCCAGATCGCTCATGTCGTCGAATCTGGCAGCACCCTTTTGATGAATCCAGCGAAACAGCTGGGTCGCCCGAAAGCGTTTTTCGCCCAGCTGCTCGCAGAAGGCAGCCAATCCCTCCAGATCGAAATCGAGCAGGTTGGCCGTCATTGCATAACTATCGGGAGTAAACGTTCATGCCGGCAAAAAAGAATGCAATTTCAATTGCAGCCGTTTCTGGGGCGTCCGAGCCGTGCACGGCGTTGGCGTCAATGCTGTCGGCAAAATCGGCGCGTATGGTTCCGGCAGCGGCCTTCTTGGGATCCGTGGCGCCCATCAGGTCGCGATTGCGCAAAATGGCGTTTTCACCTTCGAGCACCTGGATCATGACCGGGCCCGACACCATGAAGTCGACCAGGTCCTTGAAAAACGGGCGCGCCTTGTGCACCGCGTAAAACGCTTCGGCTTCACCACGCGAGAGATGCGCCAGACGGGCGGCAACAATTTTGAGGCCAGCGGCTTCGAAGCGCGCATTGATCTGGCCGATTACGTTTTTGGCCACTGCGTCCGGCTTGATGATGGAGAGTGTGCGTTCGATTGTCATGGTATTTCCTGCTCTGATTGGACGTCGCTTTTGCTCACCTGAGCAAAGCCTAGAATTTTAGCATTGCAAGCTTAGCGGTTGCGTCCACGCCGGCGTTGCCCACCGGCACCCGCTGCCGGACGCTGGTTGCGGTCCTGGCGCTGGCGATTGAAGCTGTCGGCGCCGATGTACCCCAGCGAGGTTTTCATGGGATCGGGCTGCGCTTGGCCGCCGGCGCGGTCGGTTGCGCGATCTTGCGCGCGCGCTGCGCCACCGCGGCCGCTGGGGCCGGCGGGATTGCGTGCCAGCGGGTTCGGCACCGCCGCCACGCGTGGCCCGGCGTTGCGGGCACCCCGCGCCCCGGAGCGCCCGTTGCGACCGGGGGGACGCGCGTCGCCGCGCGCATTCCCGGCGCCAGCGGCGTCGCCCGGCCCACGGCGCGCACCTGCCATATGGGTCAGTGCCCGGATATCGCCGTCGTCCAGTTCCATCCAGGCGCCGCGCTTGAGACCGCGCGGCAGCAGCATTGCGCCGTAGCGTATGCGAATGAGGCGGCTGACGGCGTGGCCAACGGCCTCGAACATGCGTCGAACCTCGCGGTTGCGGCCTTCGGCGATGGTCACGCGGTACCAGCAGTTCGAGCCCTCCCCGCCACCCTCTTCGATGGCGCGAAATTGCGCCATGCCGTCGTCGAGCTGAACGCCCTCGCACAAGCGCTGCTTTTCTTCCTTGGTCAACGCGCCCAGGACGCGCACCGCGTATTCGCGCTCCAGGCCGAAGCGCGGGTGCATGAGGTTGTTCGCCAGTTCGCCCGAGCTGGTGAACAGCAGCAGGCCTTCGGTGTTCAGGTCCAGCCGTCCGACGGACTGCCACTTGCCCTGCAGCAGCTTGGGCAACTTGCGAAAAACCGTGGGCCGGTTTTGCGGGTCGTCGTGCGTCACGACCTCGCCCACGGGCTTGTGGTAGGCGATGACGCGCGGCGGCGGCGGATCAATGCGAAAACGTATGGGCTTGCCATTGACCTTGATGCTGTCGCCGAACTGTATGCGCTGACCGATGTGCGCGGGCTCGTTGTTCACGGAAATGCGGCCTTCCAGGATCAGCTGCTCCATTTCCAGGCGCGAACCCATTCCGGCCTGCGCCAGCACCTTGTGTAGCTTGGGCGTCTCCAGCATGGGAGCGAGCACGCGCTTGGGCGGTGCCAGCGTCTCCTGCGCCTCGTCGGCGTCAAACTGGCCGGACAGGATGTCGCCAAAGCGCGTCGCCGCGTCGCCCGCGGGCGTGACGGCGTCTGCGTTCCATTCCGCGCTGGCCAGCGCATCGGACGCGGTGTGCTCAGACGCGGGCTGCAATGCGCCGCCCTCGATGGCGTCATCGTCTTCGGTGTCCTGGGAAACGGCGTTGGTATCGGTCATAGGCTGGGTCCGTCGGGTAATAGGGACATGTCGAGCTGCTGCGTTGTGCCGCCATCCTGCGGCGGCTCCTGCGCCGAAGGCTCGTCGTGCAGCGCCGCCATGGATTCCAGGGCTTGCGCTGCCTGCGCAGGGTTTTGCAGCACGGGCAATTGATCCAGGGACGCCAGTCCCAGGTCGTCCAGGAACTGGCGCGTGGTGGCGTACAGCGCCGGCCGACCCGCGGCTTCGCGGTGGCCTATGACCTCGACCCAGCCACGGTCCTCGAGCTGGCGCAGCAGCAGGGAACTGATGGTCACGCCACGGATGTCTTCCATGTCGCCGCGGGTGACGGGCTGGCGGTACGCAATGATGGCCAGGGTTTCCAGGGTGGCGCGGGTGTAACGCGGCGGCTTTTCGGGGTGCAGGCGGTCCAGGTACTCGCGCATTTCGGGCCGGCTCTGAAAGCGCCAGCCGCTGGCGACACAGACCAGCTCCACGCCCTTGCCACTCCACTCCAGCTGCAAATCGTCGAGCAGGGCACGCACCGTGTCCGCACCCAGGGCATCCGCAAACAGCGTGCGCATCTCGCGCACGGAAAGGGCTTGCTGGGAACAGATCAACGCAGTCTCGAGGACTCGTTTGGCGTCCGTCAAATTCATAGTTAGGCGTGGTGTATCAGCAGCGCCGCTGGGCGAACAACTCTGGAGATTCAGGAGGATGGCAGCAGGTGTGCAATAACACCGTGCCCGCCGCCTGCAACAGGCGGAGCGCCTCAGGTCGCAGGCGTGGGCGCATTGTAGCGCAGCCCGCGCAGACGCAATGCGCTGTGCAGATCCGGGGGCAGCGGGCTGTCGAAAACCAGCGCCTGCTGGGTCACGGGATGCGTGAACGCCAGCCGGGTCGCGTGCAGGGCCTGGCGCTCCAGGTCGGCGCAGGCGCGGGCGCCGTACAGCGCGTCGGCGAGCAGGGGGTGGCCCAGAGACGCCATGTGGACGCGGATCTGGTGCGTGCGCCCGGTATGCAAAATGGCGCGCACCAGGCAGCAATCCGTTCCCTGCGCCAGCAAGACGAAGTCGGTGCGCGCCGGTTTGCCGGCGTGCTGCTCCAGGTCTACTGCGGCCATGCGCAGGCGGTTGCGCGGGTCGCGCCCTATGGCCAGGTCCACGCTGCGCTGCTGCGCGCCCGTCCAGCGTCCCTGGGCCACGGCGAGGTATTGGCGGCTGACAGCGCGCGCCGCGATCGCCTGAACCAGCGCGTCCATCACGCTGCGCTGGCGCGCCACCACCATCAGCCCGCTGGTGTCCTTGTCCAGCCTGTGCACAATGCCGGCGCGCGGAACCTGCGCGTAGTCGCTGTGGTGCGCCAGCAATCCATTGAGCAGCGTGCCGCTCCAGTTGCCCGGTGCCGGATGCACCACCAGCCCCGCAGGTTTGTCGATGACCATCAGGTGCGCGTCCTCGAAGACCACGGCAAAGGCTACGGGCTCGGCACGAAAGGCCTGACTTTGCGGCGTGGGCCGGAGTTCCAGCGCCAGGGCGTCGCCTGCCTTGACGCGGTACGCTGCCTTGGATACGGGCGTCCCGTTGACTTTCAGCAAGCCCTGTTCCAGCAACTGTTGCAGATAGCTGCGGGAAAACTCGGGCAGGGCTTCGGCCAAGGCCTTGTCCAGACGGGCCGCGTGCAGGCCGGGGGCGACAACGATGTGGCGCAGTTCAAGCTCGGGCGCGAGTTCGTCCAGGGGTTCGGACAGGGCTGCGCCGGGGTCGGTCGATATAATCGGCGCGGTCTGTTTCACGAAGGTTTCCACCATGGTTGGGCGCAAATTATCGGTTGTTTGGGCGTGCGCGCTGTTGTTGCTGAGCGCCTGCGCGAGCGACACGGTCGACAAGACCGCGACCATGAGCCCGCAGGCGATCTACGCCGAAGCGCAGGACGACGCGCACAATTTCCAGTGGGATAAGGCCATTGTCCTGTTCGACAAGCTCGAAGCGCGCGCCGCGGGCACGCCGCTGGCACAACAGGCCCAGTTGGACAAGGCGTACGCGCAGTACAAGAGTACCGAGTCGGTGCAGGCGATTGCCACGCTGGACCGTTTCATGAAGCTGTACCCGGCGAGTCCCGCGCTGGATTACGCGCTCTACCTCAAGGGCATCATCAATTTCAACGACGACCTCGGCATTTTGTCGTCGATCACGCGGCAGAACCTGTCCGAGCGCGACCAGAAAGCGGCCAAGGAGTCGTTCGAAGCCTTCAAGGAACTCGTTCGGCGCTTTCCCGAATCGCGCTACGCGAGCGACGCGGCGCAGCGCATGAACTACATCGTCAGCTCGCTCG
>Ga0213850_1392494_pt1 | contig 14685 bp, 10 predicted proteins | sample LLC_MetaT_FD_164453 | JGI IMG/M metagenome (GOLD analysis project Ga0213850, IMG submission 164453) | Metatranscriptome of freshwater microbial communities from post-fracked creek in Pennsylvania, United States - LL:C (Metagenome... | ecosystem: Environmental > Aquatic > Freshwater > Creek ...
GATAACGTATCTATTACTGTAAAACTCATCGCTCCTATCGCGATGGAAGAAGGTTTACGTTTTGCGATCCGTGAAGGTGGCCGTACTGTTGGCGCCGGTGTGGTTGCAAAGATTTTGGCTTAATAGAAATAAAGGGGTGTAGCTCAATTGGCAGAGCGTTGGTCTCCAAAACCAAAGGTTGGGGGTTCGATGCCCTCCGCCCCTGCCACGATTTGAACTGAAAGTAATATGTCTCAACATACAGCAGGTCACTCTGAAGTAAAGAGCAGCTGGGTCTCCGGACTCGCTGCTCTAATTGTCGTTGTTGCGTTAGTTCTTTATTACACGCTTATCGATCAGTCTTTATTGGTGCGTTTGCTCGTATTGTTTGGTGGCATTGCTGCTGCGGTTTTAATTGTGGCAATTTCTCCTGATGGACGTCGTTTCATCCATTACGCAAAAGATTCCTGGTACGAAGTTAAGAAAGTTGTTTGGCCGACTCGTAAAGAGACTACCCAAATGACTCTAGTCGTATTTGGGTTTGTTCTGATCATGTCACTCTTTTTGTGGCTTGCAGATAAATTAATTGAATGGCTAGTTTTTTCAGTCTTTCTAGGCTGGAAGTGAGTAAGAAAAATGATTGATTCTGAATTGGCCTCAAATCCACAAGCAGCTGAAAATATGCGTTGGTATGTTATCCATGCATATTCTGGTATGGAAAAGAGCGTAAAAAAAGGTTTAGAAGAGCGTATCTCACGTTCTGGGACTCCGGAAAAATTTGGTCGAATTTTGGTTCCTTCCGAAGAGGTTGTTGAAATCAAATCTGGCCATAAAGCTGTTTCTGAGCGCCGTTTTTTCCCTGGCTATGTCATGATTGAAATGGAAATGACTGATGAAACATGGCATTTGGTGAAAAATACGCCAAAGGTTACTGGTTTCGTGGGTGGCGTTAGAAATCGCCCAAGTCCCATTTCCACTGCAGAAGTTGCAAAAATCATGGATCAAATGCAGGCTGGGGTTGATAAACCTAAGCCTAAAACGCTATTTGAGGTTGGTGAGATTGTTCGCGTTAAGGAAGGCCCATTTGTTGATTTCAACGGCAACATTGAAGAAGTCAATTATGAGAAGTCTAGATTGCGCGTTTCTGTTACAATTTTCGGCCGCGGTACCCCAGTTGAGCTGGAATTTGGCCAAGTAGAAAAGATGTAAACATCGCTTTTAGCGGCGTTATGTAGTTGAAGTGGTTGTAAAAGTATTTATGGTTAGTTAATTAACCGAGGAGCGGATCTAGCAAGCCAAAAGCTAGTGAAGCGTTTACTCAACAGCGGTCTTTCCTAATGAGGGCAGGCGCGCTTTTAGGAGCAATCAATGGCAAAGAAGATTATAGGCTTTATCAAGCTGCAGATCCCTGCAGGTAAAGCAAATCCATCACCTCCCGTAGGTCCAGCTTTGGGTCAACGTGGTCTCAATATTATGGAATTTTGTAAGGCATTTAATGCTCAAACGCAGAGTTTAGAGCCAGGCCTTCCTATTCCAGTCGTGATTACAGCGTTTGCTGATAAGAGCTTCACATTCATCATGAAGACTCCGCCAGCAACCATCATGATTAAGAAGGCTGCGAAGATCGAAAAAGGATCACCACGTCCCCATACCGATAAGGTAGGAAAAATTACTCGTGCTCAAGCAGAAGAAATTGCTAAAGCAAAAATGCCAGATTTAACAGCTGCTGATATGGATGCTGCTGTAAGAACAATCGCTGGTAGCGCCCGTTCAATGGGCATCACAGTGGAAGGTCTCTAATCATGACTAAATTATCTAAGCGTTTAAAAGCAATCGAATCAAAAGTAGATCGCAACAAATTTTATGCATTGGAAGATGCATTGAACCTTGTTAAAGAGTGTGCAACTGCTAAGTTTGATGAATCTATCGATGTTGCTGTTCAGCTTGGTATTGATGCCAAGAAATCTGATCAAGTTGTGCGTGGCGCTGTAGTGCTCCCAGCTGGTACAGGTAAGCATGTTCGTGTAGCGGTTTTTGCACAGGGTGAGAAAGCTGAACAAGCTAAAGCTGCTGGTGCTGAAATTGTTGGTATGGAAGAGCTTGCTGAGCAAATTAAAGGTGGCAAAATTGATTTTGATATTTTGATTGCCTCACCAGACACAATGAAAATTGTTGGTACTTTAGGTCAAGTATTGGGCCCACGTGGTTTGATGCCAAATCCAAAAGTAGGAACTGTTACCCCTGAGGTTGCTACTGCAGTTAAAAATGCAAAAGCAGGTCAAGTGCAATTCCGTGTCGACAAAGCCGGTATTGTGCATGCAAGCATTGGCCGTCGTTCATTTGAGCCAGCTGCATTGAAATCAAACTTGCTCGCATTGCTTGAGGCTTTGAACAAAGCTAAACCTCCAGCATCTAAGGGCATTTATTTAAGGAAGGTTGCCGTAAGCAGCACCATGGGTGCAGGCGTACGTGTAGACCAGGCATCGTTACAGGCGGCTCAGTAATTCGCTTGTAGCAAAAAAGAACTTTGGGTCGATTCTTGCTCTACATGAGTGGGAGTCGAACATCAAAGACCGTTGGCGGATTTATTGCTTACTCAGAATAAATTCTTAATCGTTACTAAAGTGATGGCCAACGCAGATGGCGACCCTGAAAAGATTTCACGAGATCCTCTTGTGATTGAATAATCAGACGCTGGTGTGTAACCCCAACTGGAGACAGTTGGTTTTTATGGAGTTAAACCGTGCCTTTGAATGTACAAGACAAAAAAGCGATTGTTGCTGATGTCGGCGCTCAATTGGCGGGAGCCCAAACAGTCGTGCTTGCTGAATACCGTGGTATTCCAGTTGAGCAGTTGACAAAGCTACGTGCAAGCGCACGTGACCAAGGTGTATATCTTCGCGTTTTGAAGAACACATTGGCACGCCGTGCTGCACAAGGCACACAGTTTGAGCCTCTTGCTGATTCGATGGTTGGCCCCTTGATCTACGGCATTTCTGCTGATCCTATTGCTTCGGCAAAAGTATTGCAGAACTTTGCAAAGACTCAAGACAAGCTAGTCATTACTGCTGGCTTATATAACGGCAAGTTGTTAGACGTAGCGGGTGTTAAATCTCTCGCGTCAATTCCAAGCCGCGACGAGTTGTTATCTCAGTTGTTGGGTGTCATGTTGGCCCCAGTATCTGCAATGGCTCGCGTATTGGGCGCAGTAGCAGCACAAAAGGCAGAAGGAGCTCCCGCTCCTGTTGCAGCACCTGTAACTGAAGAAGTAGCCCCAGCAGTAGTTGAGGCGGCCACACCAGAAGCAAGTGCTGAGCCTGTAGCCGCAAGCCCAGAAGCTGGAACAGAAACCAATGTTGAAACCCCTGCCGCTGAATAAGCGCTGGATTAACTATTTAAGTATTAGGAGCTAAAAATGGCGATTACCAAAGAAGAAATCATTGATGCAGTAGGTAGCATGTCTGTAATGGATCTAAACGATCTCGTTAAAGCATTCGAAGAGAAGTTTGGTGTATCAGCTGCGGCTATGGCTGTTGCTGGTCCTGCTGGTGCTGGTGGCGGTGCTGCTGCTGAAGAGCAAACAGAGTTCACAGTGAACTTGCTCGAAGCTGGTGCAAATAAAGTTTCAGTAATTAAGGCTGTTCGCGAAATTACTGGTCTTGGCCTTAAAGAAGCTAAGGACTTGGTTGATGGCGCACCTAAGCCAATCAAAGAGGCAGTTGACAAGAAGACAGCTGAAGAAGCTAAGAAAAAGCTTGATGACGCTGGCGCTAAGTCAGAAATTAAGTAATAAGCACTTTGCTAACGTCTCTCAAAAAGAGATGTTAGCCATGTTGGGTTTGATCTTTAGAGGTCAAACCCGATTTCATTTCTGATTGAAATCGGGTTTGCCTTCTGATACGACTGCAGAATGCAAGTTTGGTCGGACACTGAATCTATCTGATTTGGTGTTGTCCGCCAGTGGTTGGTAGTGGCCAACCGCCAAATCTTTGTACAGTCGCTGAATTCGGAGATGAAATGAACTATAGCTTCACCGAACGCAAGCGAGTCCGTAAAAGCTTTGCTAAGCGAGTAAATAATCACCAGGTTCCATACCTGATCGCAACGCAGCTCGAGTCTTACGCTAAATTCTTACAGGCTGATAAGCCAGCAATGTCTCGTCTTACAGAGGGACTTCAAGCTGCCTTAACTTCAGCATTCCCAATTGTGTCTAACAATGGCTACGCACGCATGGAATATGTGTCGTATCAGTTGGCACAGCCACCGTTTGACGTTAAAGAATGTCAACAGCGTGGTTACACCTATAACTCTGCCTTACGTGCAAAAGTTCGCTTGATTATTTATGATCGCGAAGCGCCTACTAAGGTTAAAGAGGTAAAAGAGAGCGAAGTCTATTTGGGTGAAATTCCACTCATGACAGACAACGGCTCTTTTGTGATTAACGGTACTGAGCGCGTTATCGTCTCTCAGTTGCACCGTTCGCCAGGCGTGTTCTTTGAACATGACAAGGGTAAGACACATAGCTCAGGAAAGTTACTTTTCTCGGCACGTGTTATTCCTTACCGTGGCTCATGGCTCGATTTCGAGTTTGACCCAAAAGATATTCTTTATTTCCGTGTTGACCGTCGTCGCAAGATGCCGGTTTCCATTTTGCTTAAAGCAATCGGTTTAAATAACGAACAAATTCTTGCAAACTTCTTCAACTTTGATCATTTCTCATTGAGTGCAAATGGCGCGTCAATGGAATTTGTTCCAGAGCGTTTGCGCGGACAGATGGCTAACTTTGATGTGCTTGATAAGAATGGCGTAATCGTTACTCAAAAAGATAAGCGTATTAATGCTAAGCATATTCGTGAACTCGAAGCTGCCAACACTAAGAAAATTGTTGTTCCAGATGACTACTTAATTGGCCGTGTAGTTGCTCGCAATATCATTGATCCAGACTCTGGCGAAATCTTGGCTTATGCCAATGACGAAATTACAGAAGAGCTATTAGCTACATTGCGCGATGCAGGCATCAAGCAACTGGAAACTATTTACACCAATGATTTAGATTCTGGCGCCTATATTTCGCAGACATTGCGTACTGATGAAACTGCTGATCAAATGGCAGCTCGTATTGCCATCTATCGCATGATGCGTCCTGGTGAACCTCCAACAGAAGATGCTGTTGAAGCCTTGTTCCAGCGTTTGTTCTACAACGAAGATAGTTATGATTTATCTCGCGTTGGTCGTATGAAAGTTAACAGCCGTCTCGGTCGTTCTGAGATGGAAGGTTCAATGGTTTTGTCGAACGAAGATATTCTCGATACCATTAAGTTGCTAGTTGACTTGCGCAACGGTAAGGGCGAAGTAGACGATATCGACCACTTAGGCAATCGTCGTGTACGTTGCGTTGGTGAGTTGGCGGAGAATCAATTCCGTGCCGGTTTATCTCGTGTTGAGCGTGCGGTTAAAGAACGTCTCGGCCAAGCTGAAACAGAAAACCTCATGCCGCATGACTTGATTAACAGCAAGCCAATTTCATCTGCAATTCGTGAGTTCTTCGGTTCATCACAGTTGTCGCAGTTTATGGACCAAACAAATCCATTGTCAGAGATCACGCACAAGCGTCGTATTTCCGCATTGGGACCTGGTGGTTTGACACGCGAGCGCGCAGGTTTCGAAGTGCGCGACGTGCATCCGACCCACTATGGACGTGTTTGCCCAATTGAAACTCCAGAAGGACCAAACATCGGTCTGATCAACTCACTCGCGTTATTTGCGCGTTTGAATGAACATGGATTTTTGGAAACACCATATCGTAAAGTTGCTAATAGCAAGGTAAGCGATGAAGTGATGTATTTGTCTGCTATTGAAGAGGCGAAATACGTTATTGCTCAGGCGAACGCAACAATTGATAAGAGTGGTACGTTGGCTGATGAATTGGTTTCAGCGCGTCAAGCTGGTGAAACCATGATGGTTAGCCCAGAGCGTGTTGATTTCATCGACGTTGCTCCTAGCCAGATCGTTTCTGCTGCTGCTTCGCTCGTTCCATTCTTGGAGCATGATGATGCGAACCGTGCGTTGATGGGTGCGAATATGCAACGTCAAGCGGTTCCTTGCTTGCGTCCAGATAAGCCATTGGTTGGTACGGGTTTAGAGCGCATTGTTGCGGTTGACTCAGGTACCGTTGTTTTGTCAACGCGTGGTGGTATTGTTGATTACGTTGATGCGAATCGTGTTGTTATTCGCGTAAATGACGACGAAACAGCTGCCGGTGAAGTTGGTGTGGATATTTATAACCTCATCAAGTACACACGTTCAAATCAAAATACCAACATCAATCAACGTCCAATCGTTAAGGTTGGCGATCGCGTTGTTCGTGGTGACGTGGTTGCGGATGGCGCTTCGACTGATTTAGGTGAATTGGCTTTAGGTCAAAACATGACAGTGGCATTTATGCCATGGAATGGTTATAACTTCGAAGATTCAATCTTGATTTCTGAAAAAGTCGTTGCTGATGACCGTTACACCTCTATTCATATTGAAGAGTTGTCGGTTGTTGCTCGCGATACGAAGTTGGGCTCAGAAGAAATTACACGCGATATTTCTAATTTGGCAGAGTCACAACTCTCCCGTTTAGATGAGAGCGGTATCGTTTACATTGGTGCTGAGGTTGAGGCTGGTGACGTTCTGGTTGGTAAGGTAACTCCAAAGGGTGAGACAACTCTTACCCCAGAAGAAAAACTCCTTCGTGCGATCTTCGGTGAAAAAGCATCTGATGTTAAAGATACGTCTTTGCGCGTTCCTTCGGGAATGATTGGTACCGTTATCGATGTTCAGGTCTTCACTCGTGAAGGCATTGAGCGCGATGCACGTGCGCAGTCGATTATTCAGGAAGAGTTACAGCGCTATCGTTTGGACTTAAATGACCAATTGCGTATTGTTGAGGGCGATGCCTTCATGCGTTTGGAAAAGCTGTTGATTGGTAAAGTAGCCAATGGCGGCCCTAAGAAATTAGCCAAAGGTGCTTCAATCGATAAGGCTTACCTTGACGATTTAGACAAATACCATTGGTTCGATATTCGTCCTGCGGATGATGAAGTTGCCTCGCAAGTTGAAGCGATTAAATCCTCAATCGAAGCTAAACGTAAACAATTTGATGAAGCTTTTGAAGAGAAGCGCACCAAGTTGACACAAGGCGATGATTTGCAGCCTGGCGTAACCAAGATGGTTAAGGTTTACTTGGCAGTTAAGCGTCGCTTACAACCTGGCGATAAGATGGCTGGTCGTCACGGTAACAAGGGTGTGGTTTCAAAGATTGCTCCTGCAGAAGACATGCCATTTATGGCTGATGGACGTCCAGTTGATATCGTTTTGAACCCTTTGGGTGTTCCTTCCCGTATGAACGTTGGTCAGATTCTGGAAACTCACTTAGGTTGGGCGGCTCAAGGTATTGGTAAGCGTATTGACGAGATGGTTCGTCAGCAAGCTAAGCAAGCCGAGCTCCGGACTTTCTTGAAGCAGCTTTACAACGAAACCGGTCGTATCGAAGATATCGACAATTTCACTGATGAGCAGATTACTGTTTTGGCCGAGAATTTACGTCAAGGCTTGCCGTTTGCTACACCAGTGTTTGACGGCGCTACTGAAGCAGAAATCGGCAGAATGCTCGAGTTGGCTTATCCAGAAGATGTTGCCGCGTCTTTGAAGATGACCCCATCACGTCAGCAGATGATTCTTTGTGATGGCCGTACTGGTGATCAGTTTGAGCGTCCAGTAACCGTTGGTGTTATGCATGTTTTGAAACTCCACCATTTGGTTGACGACAAGATGCATGCACGTTCAACAGGACCTTACTCATTAGTAACGCAGCAGCCATTGGGCGGTAAAGCTCAATTTGGTGGTCAGCGCTTTGGTGAGATGGAAGTTTGGGCCCTCGAAGCATATGGTGCTTCATATGTCCTGCAGGAAATGCTGACAGTGAAGTCCGATGACGTCGCAGGCCGTACCAAGGTTTACGAAAACATCGTCAAGGGCGAGCACACAATTGATGCTGGCATGCCCGAATCCTTCAACGTGCTGGTAAAAGAAATCCGTTCGTTGGGTATTGACATTGACATGGAGCGCAACTGATATGAAAGCATTGCTAGATTTATTTAAGCAAACGCAGGGCGAAGAGCAGTTTGATGTCATCAAAATTGGTCTCGCTTCTCCTGAGAAAATTCGCTCATGGTCTTTTGGTGAAGTTCGCAAACCAGAAACCATCAACTACCGGACTTTCAAGCCCGAGCGTGATGGTCTATTTTGCGCCAAGATTTTTGGCCCAACTAAAGACTATGAGTGCTTATGTGGCAAGTACAAGCGTTTAAAGTTCCGTGGCGTTATTTGCGAGAAGTGTGGAGTTGAAGTAACACTCGCTAAGGTACGTCGTGAGCGTATGGGTCACATTGAGTTAGCTGCCCCAGTAGCACATATTTGGTTCTTGAAGTCATTACCATCCCGCTTGGGTATGGTTCTCGACATGACTTTGCGTGATATTGAACGCGTTCTTTACTTTGAAGCATATGTAGTCGTTGATGTCGGTATGACACCTGAAGGCGCGATGAAGCGTGGTCAGATCATGTCTGAAGATGAGTACTACGCTAAGACCGAGGAATATGGTGACGGCGCATTTACTGCCATTATGGGCGCTGAAGGTATCCGCGATCTCTTGCGTTCGATTGACATCGATCGTGAAGTAGAGACTATTCGTGCTGACCTAAAAGCAACTGGTAGCGATGCCAAGATCAAGAAATACGCTAAACGCTTAAAAGTGTTAGAGGCATTCCAGACTTCAGGCATTAAGCCTGACTGGATGATCATGGAAGTATTGCCAGTATTGCCACCAGAATTGCGTCCATTGGTGCCATTGGATGGCGGTCGCTTTGCTACCTCTGATTTGAATGATCTCTATCGTCGTGTTATTAACCGTAACAATCGTTTAAAGCGTTTGTTAGAGTTGCGTGCCCCAGAAATCATTGTTCGCAATGAAAAGCGGATGTTGCAAGAAGCGGTTGATTCATTGCTTGATAACGGTCGCCGCGGTAAGGCTATGACTGGCGCCAATAAGCGTCCGTTGAAATCCTTGGCCGAAATGATTAAAGGTAAGAGCGGTCGTTTCCGTCAAAACTTGTTGGGTAAACGTGTTGACTATTCAGGCCGTTCAGTCATCGTGGTTGGTCCAACATTGAAGTTACATCAGTGCGGCTTGCCAAAATTGATGGCCCTTGAATTATTTAAGCCATTTATTTTCAACAAGTTAGAGACTTTGGGTATTGCAACCACTATTAAGGCTGCAAAGAAAGAAGTTGAAAGTCAGACTCCAATCGTTTGGGATATTCTCGAAGAAGTGATTCGTGAGCATCCAATCATGTTGAATCGTGCGCCTACTTTGCATCGCCTTGGTATTCAGGCTTTTGAGCCAATGCTGATTGAAGGTAAGGCTATCCAGTTGCACCCATTAGTTTGCGCGGCTTTTAACGCGGACTTTGACGGTGACCAAATGGCGGTTCACGTTCCTTTGTCGCTCGAAGCGCAGATGGAAGCACGTACATTGATGTTGGCGTCGAACAACGTATTGTTCCCAGCTAACGGCGAACCATCAATTGTTCCTTCACAGGACGTTGTGTTGGGCCTGTATTACGCTACTCGTGACAAAATCAACGGTAAGGGCGAAGGCATGGTCTTCGCTAATATCACTGAGGTTGTTCGTGCATATGAAGCAGGTCAAGTTGAACTAGCTTCCCGCGTGGCGGTACGTATCACTGAGCATGAAATTGTAGATAAGAAGGCAGAGGGCGATGCCCGTTTTGCTGAAAAGACTTCGATTTATCAAACCTCAGTTGGCCGCGCAATTTTGTCAGAGATTTTGCCTAAGGGCATGACTTTCGAGGAAATTAACAAGCCTTTGAAGAAAAAAGAAATCTCTCGCTTGATCAACACATCATTCCGCAAGTGCGGCTTGCGTGAAACGGTAATTTTTGCTGACCGCCTCTTGCAATCCGGTTTCCGTTTGGCGACTAACGCTGGTATCTCAGTTGCGATTGACGATATGCTGATACCAACCTCAAAAGAGCGGATCATCACTGAAGCCACTAACAAGGTTAGGGAATATGACAAGCAGTTCATGTCAGGTCTCGTAACTAATCAAGAACGTTATAACAACGTGGTTGATATTTGGGGTGCTGCAGGCGATCAAGTTGGTAAGGCCATGATGGATGAGTTGTCACACGTTGACGTACTCGACCGTAACGGTAAAACTGTACGTCAAGAATCTTTCAACTCCATTTACATGATGGCTGATTCTGGTGCGCGTGGATCTGCAGCGCAGATTCGTCAGTTGGCTGGTATGCGTGGTTTGATGGCGAAGCCTGATGGCTCCATTATTGAAACCCCAATTACTGCGAACTTCCGTGAAGGCTTGAACGTATTACAGTACTTCATCTCCACTCACGGTGCGCGTAAAGGTTTGGCCGATACCGCATTGAAGACGGCAAACTCTGGATACTTGACACGTCGTTTATGCGACGTTACTCAAGATCTAGTGGTTATTGAAGATGATTGTGGCGCAACAAACGGCGTAACAATGAAGGCGTTGGTTGAGGGTGGAGAAATTATCGAAGCTCTGCGCGATCGTATTTTGGGTCGTGTATGTATCGGTGACATTGTTCACCCAGACACACAAGAAGTGATCGTGCCTCACGACACCCTGCTTGACGAAGATCAGGTTGATGAGATCGTTGCGTTGGGTATTGATGAAGTTAAAGTTCGCACAGTACTTTCTTGCTTAACTCGTTTTGGTTTGTGCGCTAAGTGCTACGGTCGTGATTTAGGTCGCGGTGGTTTGGTTAACGTTGGTGAGGCGGTTGGTGTTATCGCTGCTCAGTCCATCGGTGAGCCAGGTACACAGTTGACTATGCGTACCTTCCACATCGGTGGTGCCGCGTCACGCGCCTTAGTTGCAAGCAATATTGAAGCTAAATCGAATGGTTCTTTAAGATTCTCTAGCACAATGCGTGTTGTGAAAAACGCTAAGGGTGAGCAGATCGTGATTTCACGTTCTGGCGAAGCCTTGATCGTTGATGACAATGGTCGTGAACGTGAGCGTCATAAGGTCCCTTACGGCGCAACTCTCTTGTTAAAAGAAGATGCAGTTGTGAAGGCAGGCGCAAGCTTGGCAGCATGGGATCCATTAACACGTCCAATTATTTCTGAGTATGCTGGTATCGCTCGCTTTGACAATGTTGAAGAAGGTGTAACTGTTGCTAAACAGGTTGACGAGGTTACTGGACTTTCTACCTTGGTAGTAATTGACGCTAAGCGTCGTAGTGCTGCCAGCAAAGGTGTTCGTCCATTCATTAACTTGATCGATGAGAAGGGCGGAGAAGTCATGATCGCCGGCACTGATCATCCAGTAAACATCGGGCTTCAAGTGGGCGCGTTGATTACCGTTAAAGATGGTCAGCAGGTTGAAGTTGGTGAAGTATTGGCGCGTATTCCTATCGAATCGCAGAAGACTCGTGACATTACCGGTGGTTTGCCACGCGTAGCTGAATTGTTCGAAGCACGCTCACCAAAAGATGCCGCTGTATTGGCTAAAGTCACTGGAACTGTTTCCTTCGGTAAAGAAACCAAAGGCAAGCAGCGTTTAGTGATTACCGATATGGATGGCGAAGCTAATGAATTCTTGATTCCTAAAGAGAAACAAGTTCTGGTTCATGATGGTCAAGTTGTGAACAAGGGCGAGATGATTGTGGAAGGCCCAGCTGATCCGCACGACATCTTGACACTCAGAGGTATTGAAGAGTTGGCAATCTACATCGTGGATGAGGTTCAAGACGTTTACCGTTTACAAGGCGTGAAGATTAATGACAAGCACATTGAAGTTATCGTGCGTCAAATGTTGCGTCGCGTTCAGGTAACTGATGCTGGTGATACTGCTTACATTACTGGTGAGCAAGTGGAACGTTCAAAACTTTATGATGCGAATGATCTGGTGATTGCTGCAGGTAAGCGTCCAGCTCAGTTTGAAAATGTGTTGCTTGGTATTACTAAAGCATCCTTGTCAACTGATAGCTTTATTTCAGCAGCCTCTTTCCAAGAAACCACTCGTGTATTGACCGAAGCTGCAATTATGGGCAAAACCGATACACTCCGTGGCCTCAAGGAAAACGTCATTATTGGTCGTCTGATCCCAGCGGGTACTGGCTTGGCTTATCGCCGTGCACGTAAGGTCAGAGAGCAATTCGAGCGTGATCGCGCTCAAATGATTGCTGCCGAAGAGGATGCAATGGCTAGCCTGCCTTTGGAAATAGAGGCTGAAGTCGTTGTTCCTGCTGGGGAGGCAGATCCAAGCTAATTCAGAGTTTCTGGCTAGAAATGGCCAGTTCTTTCCTGTTTTCTTGACGGAAAGGCCTGGCCAAGCTAGAATGCTGAGTTCTACTGATTCAGAAGAGGGTCGATTTGACCTAAGATTTATCTAAGTCATTGATTTTCTTTAAGAAAGCAACAAAGAAGTACTAACCGAGCTATTTTATGCCAACAATTAATCAATTATTACGCAAGCCAAGAAGTCGGCTGATCGTTAAAAGCAAGAGCCCTGCGTTGCAAAACAGCCCGCAGCGCCGTGGTGTATGTACTCGCGTATATACAACAACTCCTAAGAAGCCTAACTCTGCGCTGCGTAAAGTAGCAAAAGTTCGCTTGACCAATGGATTTGAAGTTATTTCATACATTGGCGGTGAAGGCCATAACCTCCAGGAACACTCAGTCGTATTGATCCGTGGCGGTCGTGTTAAGGATTTGCCAGGTGTTCGTTATCACATCGTTCGTGGCTCACTTGACTTGCAAGGTGTTAAAGACCGTAAGCAATCACGTTCCAAGTACGGTGCTAAACGTGCCAAGAAAGCCGCTTAAGAGCAGTTTTAAGAATTTGCAGTAAGTCATTGTTTGCCAGACTTAAAAGGCAAGTAAGTGGTTGCTCCGTCTAGAAATTATTCTAGATAGTAGGGCAACTAAAGCGGGTGATCCATCTGGACCACCCCTAACTGAACTGATAGGAGTTGTTATGCCACGTCGTCGTGAAGTTCCCAAACGGGAAATCTTGCCTGATCCAAAATTCGGCAATGTAGAAGTAGCAAAATTCATGAACGTCCTCATGTTGGACGGTAAGAAATCGGTTGCAGAGCGTATCGTTTACGGTGCCTTTGATCACATCGAGAAAAAAGCAAATAAAGAGCCGCTCGAAGTTTTCTCAACAGCTATGGGCAATGTAAAGCCAATGGTCGAGGTGAAGAGTCGTCGTGTTGGCGGCGCAAACTATCAGGTACCTGTTGAAGTTCGCCCATCACGCCGTTCTGCTTTGGCAATGCGCTGGGTGCGCGAAGCCGCTAAAAAGCGCGGTGAAAAATCAATGGCTCAACGTTTAGCTAACGAATTATTGGAAGCTGCCGAAGGTCGTGGCGGCGCAATGAAGAAGCGTGAAGAAGTTCACCGTATGGCAGAAGCTAATAAAGCTTTCTCGCATTTCCGCTTTTAATCGCATAGTAAAGAAAAGGCACCAACAGTGGCACGTAAAACCCCTATCGAACGATATCGTAATATCGGTATCTCTGCGCATATTGACGCAGGTAAAACAACTACTACAGAACGCGTTTTGTTCTATACAGGCGTTAATCATAAAATTGGTGAAGTCCATGATGGCGCAGCTACTATGGACTGGATGGAGCAAGAGCAAGAGCGTGGTATCACGATTACTTCTGCGGCTACCACCACTTTCTGGAAAGGCATGGCCGGTAATTTCCAAGAGCATCGTATCAATATTATTGACACCCCAGGACACGTAGACTTCACTATTGAAGTTGAGCGTTCAATGCGTGTGCTCGATGGTGCTTGTATGGTTTATTGTGCTGTTGGTGGAGTACAACCTCAGTCTGAAACTGTTTGGCGTCAAGCGAATAAATACCAAGTCCCACGTTTGGCATTCGTAAACAAGATGGACCGTACTGGTGCAAATTTCTTCAAGGTCTACGACCAAATGAAGATGCGCCTCAAAGCAAACCCAATCCTGATTCAAATTCCAATCGGCGCTGAAGAAAACTTCAAAGGTGTTGTGGATTTAGTAAAAATGAAGGCCGTCTATTGGGACGAAGCTTCACAAGGTACAAAATTTACTTACGAAGATATTCCTGCTGAATTACAAGCCTCTGCTGAAGAGTGGCGCGAAAAGTTGCTTGAAGCAGCTGCTGAAAGCTCTGAAGAGTTGATGGAAAAGTATCTCGGTGGCGAGCCTTTGACCGAAGAAGAAATCAAGAAAGCATTGCGTCAGCGCACAATTGCTAATGAAATCGTCCCAATGTTATGTGGAACGGCCTTCAAAAACAAAGGTGTTCAGGCGATGTTAGATGCAGTAGTGGAGTTGCTACCTTCTCCATTGGATGTTCCGCCAGTTCCTTGCGAATTGGAAGATGGCACACCAACAACACGCAAAGCTGCTGACAATGAAAAGTTTTCCGCGTTGGCATTTAAGATCATGACCGATCCATTTGTTGGACAGCTCATTTTCTTCCGTGTTTATTCAGGTGTGATGAAGTCTGGCGACACAATCTATAACCCAATTAAGGGTAAAAAAGAGCGTGTTGGCCGTTTATTGCAAATGCATGCAAATCAACGCGAAGAAATTAA
>Ga0213850_1144771_pt1 | contig 14684 bp, 13 predicted proteins | sample LLC_MetaT_FD_164453 | JGI IMG/M metagenome (GOLD analysis project Ga0213850, IMG submission 164453) | Metatranscriptome of freshwater microbial communities from post-fracked creek in Pennsylvania, United States - LL:C (Metagenome... | ecosystem: Environmental > Aquatic > Freshwater > Creek ...
CAAAATTCCTCACTGCTGCCTGTGGTGGAGTTGTTTGCATACCCCATGTGGCTGATAGACCTTTAAGATCAGCTAAACATCATCGACTTACTCAAGTTGAATAAATATCTAATATTGACTACAAACTTAACCAAGGTTGGTATTTTTATTTTTTTTTAAATTTTACATTTAAAAAGTTATTTTGTGATATTTAAAGAAAAAATTTAATTAAATCTGTTATTAAACCCAGTTTTTGGGTGCCTGGTATAAGTATAGTAGTTATTACTCACCTTTACGCCAAATAAATCATAGATCTATTTTTGACTTGCATGTGTTAAGCATTTAGTTAGCGTTCGTTCCGAGCTAAAATCACACTCATATAAAATTTTGTTATCATCCTGTTAAAAGTATTTATTGGTATATTTAACAATACACTTAAATTATCATGTAAATCTTCTGGACATGTATTTTGCGCTACTAAAATCAAGTTTTCTATCCTTATCTTTTGGAGTATTGAACATAAATTTTGGTAAACCAAAAGTATGTCATCAAACAAGGAAATGTTCAAACGGTAATGCGCAAACTCTAATTGGCATGTGGTGGTGATAACGACCACAAACCTCAGCACATTGACCATAATATAAACCAACATTATCTATATGAAGTGTATGGTGAGTAGCTCTACCCGGTAAGCAATCCATTTTAAGTCCTAACCCAGGTATATGTCATGAATGCACGACGTCGAATGAATTTGTAATTACAGTAATGTTTACGTGAGCTGGTAAAACCAAAACTCGGCGAGATCTTAAAAGTCTATTCCAGTTAGCTACTTTGGTTGTATCAATACGATTTTTTGCTTTTTTAATCATCCTGTATTGTCTTGTTGGATTTCCAAAATTTTCTTCGATAATAGAGTTGTTTTTAAGAAATGGATTTCCTGAGTATTTTTGGTTTATATTTGTGTTTTTATTCAAAAATGTTTGATTTTTTACACCAATATTTAACCTTTGGTTGTACCTTTTTTGTTTAAATGTAAGATATACGGTTGGTCTGGTAGGTTTTGGTGCATATGTAGAAATAGGTTTATTAAATCTAAACCTTAATAATTCTACAGGAACACTATTATCTCCTGATAATGAGTCTTTAAAAAAGACCTCTGTATTAGGAAGTTTTAAGACCCTTAAAGGTGTTGGTTTACCGAAATTCTTTCTAAGAATTCTTGTTTCTTCGTCTAAATCAGACTTAAGAAATGTTTTTGTTTGTTTACCGAGATAGTTTTCTAAAACAAGATCATTAAAAAATCTTTTTGTTGATCTCATATAAGAAGCACCTCTAAGATCCTCAGACCAAAGTAATTTATATCCTTGCGCCATTTTTTTAACCATATCTACATTTTTTGAATTAACTAATTGTAAACTTAATCCTCTAGATATTTTTTTTTCTTGAGAATTGTACCATACTGTTGTTAATAGGTTGCTTGAAAGTGTTTGTGTGCTTATGTTTTTGCTGAAATTTTCTTTTTCTTTTTTAAGCTTATATAGCAATGCTCCAAAACCATCTGTAAATAATATGGAGTGTTGACCAGTATACTTTCTATTAAATACTTCTATAGACTTATAATGTAGTTTTAGTCTTCTTTTAGCTTTTCTAATATGCTTAGGTAAAAATACATCCATGTCTATTTTTGGCTTTCTACGTAATTGTTCATGTACATAAGCCATTTTTTCTGCAGGAACCACAACTTTATTAAATGGTAATACTAATGGTTGTATTGCATTATTATTTTTTTTAGAAGTCGTAGTAATGTTTTGGCGCTTTTTTAACCCCTTGTGCTCTTTAACAAAATCATTAAAAAGAAACTCACCTCTGAGCTTATAATCCATGAATATGTTTTTTTTTTTGTCCTTTAAAACTAGGTGCTCTGGTGACTTTTGCAAGTGTTTGAAAGTAATCCTTCACAATTTTGATATCTTTTTTAAGGTGTACTTCTCTTTCAAGAGATAATACATTTTTAATGGAGTGTAATTTTAACTCCTCGTTCTGTTTTGTTAATGTTGCGTTGGATATAAACTCGGATTTAAAAGCTTCTACAGGATTTACAACTTTAAATGAGTTAGACTTAATTGCTTTTTTACTAACTTCAGCTCAGAACGATTTAGCTCATAACTTGTGAGCTCTCATTTGGATAATATGTAGGTAATCTTCAGCTGTTTGAAGATCTCCAAAAGCAGCAGATTGTCACTTATTACGACCAATATTACGTGGTGTTGAATAAACATCCGATATGTTTCTAAGATCTAGTTTGTAAATCCAATACCATTGTTTGGCCCTTACACGTAACGTAAATAAACTAGATTCGCTTTGCCATTCAATCATTTTAAGTATATAGTTGGAGTTAATTAAAATATTAAGACATCAGCTAACAGGTATTAAACATGTTAATAAATCACCCCATTTACCGTGAGGTCTAAGTGTTGAGGCTATTCTTGGATTAAACTTAAGTGTTCTATATCTAAAAACTCTTGCAACCAATAAATAATAAAGTGCCCATAAAAACGTAAATCAAAATCATCACCAATATTGTCATTGAGTTAAGTGTATTAGCACCTCCGACCTGTTATTAGAAAAAGTCATATTGAAATTCTGGATGTACGATAGCTCCGTTAGAATATTTCCCCACACCTATAAATAATATTAATTAAATAATGTAAATGTAATAAAGGTAATCATAATCACAACAAAAAACGCATATATAATAGTCAACAATAGGTCAAATCTTTCAACGCGCCTATATTTAGAAAAATAAAGGCCTGTTAAGGTCAAAACCACGACGACATTTAGTATAGCAAAGTTTAAAAGAAACCCTGTATGACTTGCATTTTCTAGCAAAGCTACGGTATAATAAGTTGATAATATTGTTGTATTTAAACAGTCTGAAAAAAGTTGATTATTATATATAAAGTATTTAAATAAGATGTAAGTAATTACATAAGACGAAATGAATAACCCCAAAATAGCTATCGTTGAAGCTTTTGATGTGTTTGTGTAATGTTTTGAGTTATATGATTCTCTATTTGTGTTTGTATAAACAGATTTGTCGGCTTTTTTAAAGTCATTGAAGGTATATGTTATTATCCTATAAGAATAAAATAAACCTGACAAAGCACCTATAAGAGAATTTATTAAAACAAAATAATATATATATATATATGTTTCTAAACTTACAAATAATAAATGTTTGATAAAAAATCCAAATGTGAACGGAATTCCTGCTAAATTTACGAGACCAACAAATATAACAAAGTATTCAAAAGGCAAATACTTTGCTAATCCACCCATACGTCTAGTATCTTGATAACCTTTTGTGATTCGTAAAACATTACCAACACACATAAACACACCAGCTTTAAAAAACCCATGTACATACAAATATAAGATTGCGAATTCATTTAAACCAGAAGCACAAAGAACCATTAAAAAACCACAATGACTTATTGTGGAATACGCTAGTGTTTTTTTTATATCTGATTGTGCTACGGCGCAAATACCACCATATGCTGCCGTAAATGACCCAACTACAGGAATTATAAGTTTAGAAAACTCTGTTGTTGAGAATATTGGGTTAAATCGAAGTATTAAATAAATTCCAGCTGATACTAACGTAGCTGAGTGAATTAATGAAGAAGCTGGTACTGGAGCTTCCATTGAATCTGGTAACCAAGCATGTCCACCAAATTGTGCTGATTTTATAAAAGATGCACCTAATATCGAGAAGGCTATAAATTCGTTAATGTTGATTTGTGTATTGAGTGTAGTGATTGTTACCAAGTTTAGTAACTGGGCTTGGTTATTAATAGATGTTATTTCAAACGTATAATAAGTATTGTATAGCAACAATAATAGTATAAACATAAAAAAATCACTAACCTTGTTGAATGTGTATGCTTTAAAAGATGATTTCATTGTACCTGTTTTTGTGGTTCAAAAGTTGATTAAAAGAAACGATGTTAGACCTATTAGCTCTCATCCAAGAAATAACATTATGATGTTTGCAGAAGAAACCAAGAGTATCATACTAATAACAAAATAAAGAATATACAGTAAAAATCTATCAACTAAAGGCTCGTATCTAAAATAAGAAAAAGCATATATGAAAACAAATAGTGCTATTGTTGTTGTTAAAAATATGAAGCTAAATGAAATCGAATCTATATAAAAAGAACAGTTAACCTTGCTACTCGTTGTTAAGAACACCCAATCAAACAATTTAATTACATACACCTTTTGATTTGTAAAAATATCACTGAATGTATTTATAAGTGAAGCTCAAAACAAGAAAAGGGTTATAATATTAAGTTTAAAAACACCATATAAACCAAGATAAGAGAAAAAAAGTCAGCTCGAAAACACCGATGTAAAAAATAATAAAAAGAAAAAGAAAAATGTTGGTAGTACACTTAGTGGTATTAAAATAAAATCATTTAGTGTGTTGGTTATTTGATTTAATGACAGGGTGCTTGTTGGTACATAACTACTGTTATATATGATTTCACCATTACTGTGTTTTAAAAACTCATCGTATATATTTTCACAGATATGGTCTAATATTGTACAATGGTTGTACAAATTATCTACTGTGTAATTTTCTGGTCTATTTGGTTGGGTAAATATCAGCTTCCCACATAAACAAAGATTTGCTAATGTTATCAAATTTATTATATTAAGAAAAAGAAATGCGGTCGATAAGAAACCTGCTATAGAATATATATTAAGTACATCATATATCTCTGGTTTTTCTATAATATCCTTTGGGAAGTGTGGGTACAATAAGACAACACCGTAGTATACTATTGTAGTAAATATAAAAAAAATACAAAGAACAACTAGATACATAGTTGTTGAGTATATAGTATCTGTATTTCTAGCAACTTTTTTATAAAGGTAGTATGAAACCTCGACTAATATATAAACAAGGAGTTTTATCAATGACATCGATAGAAACACTACCAACCCATAAAACCTGATCACAACGTATTTTAATCATGGGTACGTGCATATGATGTGCTTATAAAGAAAAGGGGATTTTAATTGAAACTTTGCTATAAGTATATTTACGTGTGGTTCCATAGCTGGTTTTATAATTTGAATGTATATGCCATAAGGTATAGCTCGTAAAACCCTTGAATATATTACAATGTCTTCATTTGAAGGATATCTGCCCATTAGCTTATAAAAGACATAACAAGCGATAGTATAAACAACTATTCCCGGGTAATAGATTATCATACGGAACAAGATCCAAAAAAGACCCTTAATAACAACATTACATAAAACCCAATAAAAGTCCTTAATTGTTTCGAAAAGTCTTTGTTTCACCCCCTATTTAGTATTTTTAATATTAATTTTATTTTACGTATGCATAAAACTTAGTATAATTAAAAGGTCAGTCGTAAACGAATCAATAGTATTATCAAATATTTGGTTAAAATAATTTAATAATAGTGTTGGTTGAGATTTGGCACAGATTAGATTATTATTTGTATATTTCAAAATCTACGTGTGACACTACATAACACATTTTAGATTTTTTGTAGGAGTACATTTTTATTGAATCTGGTGTTATTTATTTGATTTGTTTTAATAAAAACATAGTACAAGAAATACTCCAAAAAAAGTGGTCTTCTTAATGCTGGAAATGCTAAGTAACAAAGTATAAAGCAGTCAGCTCCAAAAAAGCCTCAGTTACCACCGAGACGGTTGTAAAATCGACCATAGGGTAAAAATGATGATCCGTACATTATACACCCAATAAATAATGCGTAGGTAAATTGGTGGTATAAATTTGCCTCTAAAATAAAATATGAACTTACAAAGGTGTTTGATCTTTGAAGTTTATTTCGAAGAAATAGTACACTTCTTTTTAAATAATTATTTTGTTCATTTGTACCGTGTATGGTTGGTTGAAAAAATAATAAAAAAAATAATAAAAGCAAACCAAAAACACCTGTTTTATGGTAAGGACAAGCAATTAACCACGCCATAAACGGTCTAAAATACCAGTGTGGTGCTACTCCATAAAACCTAACATCTGTTACAATACCAATATCACCTCACATAAATATTTCGTATGAAAGTGCTTCATTTTCAGCATAATAAAGTCAACAAAATATAGATATTATAAGAAACATATCTATAACACCACCTAATTCATTAGACAGTGCTTCATCTCACCAAATCATTTCTGTTTCGATGCCATCAAATGATGTTTCGTTTTTCCAATCATAGTGCATGTCAACACCATGTAACAATGAAAGGTATGTTAAAAAAAATGCAGATAAATAATGTGCGTAGGCTAAACGTACCATAGTATCAGAATTCAATTGTTTATCTGTAAATATTCACCAATAGAACTTTCCATAAAACAGAAAAAATGTGTGAAATATGTTAGCAGCTATTGTTAATGTAATTTCACTTAAATGGGTACAACACAAAACAAGACCTAAAAACACAACAACCTGAAATATTAAAAAACTAAACACACCACTTTTTCAAGTAGCTTCGTGTTCGTATTCAAAAACGTTTAAGTAAAGTTTTCTAAATAAATGTAACCAAGAGAAAACAAATATTAAATCAACACCCCTTTCATGCATCCAAAAAAAATCATCTATATATAGATCTTCCAAATCTTCTTCATTTCTAACGACAGGGACAATCATAGGTTCTGGTATAAGACTAAATGATAGCATTGTACCACTTAATAAGTTTGCAAAAATAGTTAGAAACGTAAAGAAACCAAAGAGAGAATTTATATCATGAAAAGCAACGGATAGTGTAGAAAAATATTTAATTAAATTACCTACATTAATGTTCATATAATTGCCTTGTGCCCACATGCAGGTAAAAGGCTTTATAAATTACTCTTGTTGAGTTTAACAGTTTCTAGCTTGTAGTAAATTGCATTTTACTTAATTTAAAGTATTTACATATTAGTTGTTTTTGAGTTGCTGTTATACTGCCTAAGTATTACTGATTCTATATCCAATGTTTTTGACAAAGATCTAAATAGTATAACTATAAGAAACCCCAAACAAAATTCAAGACCAGCTAAAGCTAGTAAAAAAAATGATGTTGATGTTAGTGTAACATCATCATTTATTGAACCAACAACAACAGTATAGCTGTATAATGATACCCATGTAATTTCAGAATATAGTATTATATACAATATGTTTTTAGGCTGAAACACAAACAAAAAAATAATAGACCAAAGTATTAGGGTTAAAAAATTTAAAACACTAAACGACATTTTTGTTAAAATAATTCTACCAAAAAAAACAATCCTGTTTTTTTGGTGTTGTAGTGTACATGTACAAGTACATTGTACCAATTATTTGTTATAACTCAACTACAGTTGACTTGTTTATAACAACATGATCTTCGAATATGTTGTAATAGGCATCGTTGTAACCTTCTACAGGGTAATCTTTTAAGAGTGGGTTTTCTTGTTTTGTGTAATCGAGTAGTAACCTTCGTGTATCTGTTTTATTGGAAAAACTTTACACCGAACATCTCACCCGTTTCTCGTTCTAGTCATGCAGAACTTTTGTAGATCTTATCTAATGATTGTATTTTTATACTATTATTAACTGCGTTGTTGTTTTGCCTTGAAGTTGTTATTACTAATATTAATTTGGATTTAAGTCAATAAAAATAATATGTGTATAGTACAATTAGCTGATTTTTTGAAAAAATATTGATTTTTTTCAAAAAATTTGATTTGGTGTTATCAACACCTGTGTTTTCTAATAACATGGAATTTGACAGGAAAACCTCATTTTTGAAAAACAAATTAATTGGTATAAGTCAATGTTGATCTATGTAACTAATTTGGGAATTTGGTGATAAGGTTTCGGAGGTTCATATTATTGGGTTTAAATTTTCAAAAACAATAAAAATACTCATTGGTATTGTGTATTTTTTGTACACCTTTGTGTTGTGTTTTTTAACCTTTGTGCCACAATCGACAATAATAAATTATATTGATTTTATCACACGTGGTTTGTTTGTTTATAACCCACCTTACTTTAAGTGTTCTTTAATTTTATTTTATTATTCTGTTAACAGTGTTATCGTTACAACTTTGTAAAAGGTTTAAAAAAGAGTATTACCGGTATGTAGTACTTTTACTTTATTTTTGTGGGTAACGTCGCCGAAACACCACACCTTATAATTGGCAGTTCAAAAAAGTCAGCGTTCGAAATGCAAAAAAAAATTAAGATGAATTTCTAAAATAATCTTCAGAAAATTCGAGAATCGAGAATATTTAGCACACAATAAAACAAAACGTTATATACGTATACATACAAGTTATTCAATTAATAATAGTATGTTATTATTTTAAGTGATGTGAATAAATATTTGAGATACCAAACATACATAATAAAAAATTTTTAGTACTAAACCCTTTCTAACTTATAGTAGCTAAATTGTTAGGTCCTACCTTAGAAAATCTTTTAAAATTAAGTTGGTAAGGTAGTGGTGGTACGTGCTCGAATAAAACACAGCATTTTAATTTATTTGTGGCGTTATATAACAATTCTTCTTAAAACGTGGGTGATGCTGTTTTGTTTTTTTTCATAAAAAATTTACTTTTTTTTTCGATTTTGTTTTGAGTTTTATTGTTGGTTGGTAGTTATTTTTATAAAATAAAAAATCAAGCAAGTAAAAGACATTTTTGTGAGTGTGGGTTTAAATCATTATCCGATATAAATATTCAAATTAATATTAACTTCGCAATGCTTTGTGTTTTTTTAGTATTGTACGATGTTGAGTTTACTATAATATTCCCAATTTTATTTAATATGTGGTATGTATGTGCACTTCAACTTATCGTTCTTTTAGTGTTTATATTATTTGTGGTTGTTTCGCTTTTCTATGATTGGCAAATGAATGCTTTGAGTTGACAAGTGTAATTGTATATAATATAGTTATTACATGATGTGGTGGGTGTAGCTTAATTTGGTTGAGCGTCAATCTGTGAAATTGAAGGTTGTAGGTTCAAGTCCTATCACCCACCCAAAAATGGTTTTTAAAAAAAAGATTTTTAAAAAAAAGATTTTAAGGAAAAGCAATTTCAAAAAAAGAGTTTTATTATCACTAAAAAAATCACTTTACACGTTAACTGGTTTATGGTCACCTATATTGTGTGTAATTACCCCTAAAAAGATTTTCAAATTAAAAAGGTTTTATGTTTATAGGTATTATATTAGAACACTACATAGTGGCAATATTTTTAATATTACGCCACCAATAAGATTAGTACCCGGTGATAACAAAATAAATTACAATAATGATTTACAAGAAACCTATAATAATACATCGTTGTGTATTAGTATATTAGAAAAAACTCAAAACCTGAGATGTGTTATTTCACACAACAATGTAAATATGGCAACATTCTCAGTTGGTTTAGTACTTAAATTTTTTAAACTAGTTGAGTTTGGCAAATTTATCAGAAGATCATCTAAGGGAACAAAGATTTTTTTGAATTTTATCAAAGTTTTTTTAAAAAAAAAAAACGTGTTTTGTACAAATACCTTTTATAGGTTGTCGGGATTTAATTATAATTTAATACTATCAAAAAAATTACTAACAACGTTGTTGTCGAAACATACAAACCACAAAAGTCTACAAAAGACGTATTTTGTTTTTACAATAAAAACACCATTCACAAAACTAAAACAGAAAAGAATTAAATCTTTAAAAAAAAGATTACGTAAAAATACGTTGTGTTTTTTTTTAAAAACTGTAATCTAAGCAAGGTGTGAGTTTTGGAAAGTTGTTTTAAAATAAATTATAATGTTCAAAATCCACACATAACAAAAATACTTTAAAATAATGTTTAATTCTAACAACGAACACATTTGCCAATTTTTTAGTTTTATGTATGTTACTACTAAATTACTACAATATTTTAAAAAAATTATGTTTGGTTTTAACACCGACTACGACTATAGTGGCTACCGTTGTACTTTTAGATTTTTCCACCTCTATTATCTTATCCAACTATTCAATATACCACAGTTTAACAGGTTTTTTGAATTCAAAGGCTAACGTAGTTGTATTACTACTAACACTCTTATTAGTTTTACAATTTGACAACAAATCAAAGGATCTTGGCTATACACATATAGTAACTAAACTGTGGTTTATTATGCTATTTAGTGTTTTTGATGTTTTTACAAAGCCAATAACATGCGTCTACACCAATTATTTTAACCTAACCGAAATTAACACAAATCTTCTTAATGGTATTATGCTTGTACACCCACCACTATTGTACATAACATATGCACTATTACTGGTTATGGTTCTGCTTTTAGTAAGCTGACCAAAACCATACTTTTTTAAAAATTTTTTAAAAATTTTTAAAAAAATAAAGTATGGTAGTTTTGGTGAATCCTTATCTTTTGTAAGATTGTTACCTAACCAAGCATTTTTGCAACTATTTAAACGTACATATTTGTTGTGTTTGTTTGCAACCATTCTTGGTTGTTGATGAGCTGAGCAAGAATTGTCTTGAGGTGGTTGGTGGAGCTGAGATTTTGTAGAACTACTTGCACTAAACATAATACTTTTGTTAAGTTTTTTGGTTCATTGTGATTTATTAACTATTCTTAGTAAATTTTTTTTTAATACGGTAAAAAAAAACCCAAAAAATAATGTGTACCTTATTGTTGGTGAGTGTAGTTTGCACCACAAGCGGGGTGGGGATCGAATGCTGTTTGAAGTAATAAAGGTATTACCAGAGTTATTTTTTTATACAATTGTTTTGAACATTGTTTGTGTTAGGTTTAATTTAATTAATTCTATTCACAATTTTATAGAATTACAATCACAAAACCAACATACATTATACGTATATAGTTTATCTGTTTTATTAGTACTACTACTATTAACTAAAACCCCTTTCAAGCACATTGTTGCTGGCACATCTCTTGGTTTTTTTAGTACGATGTTTTTATTTTTAGTTACGTTTTTTATATTTTATTTTTTTACCTTCTTATCTTGTAAAATAGTTTTTGTTTTTTTTCTTCCAACTATTAAGACTCTTGTGTTCAGCAACCCTTTTTATAAAAATGTTTTTTTGGTTGCTGTGGTAGTAATTATCTCTGTTTGGTTTATTGGTAGTATTTTTAAAGTAGTTCGTGTTGGTAAGGTGTTGTTGCCAACAAAAGGTTGTAATAGTATATTTACTGTACGTTTAAATAAAATACCGATAACTGTATCTTTGTATTTTTTTTTAACATTTTTATCCCTATTTATAACTACACCCCTACTATTTACAAACACAAGACCCCCTATGTTTCTTTTTATACAAGTATACGTATTTTGTATTTTGTTTCTAACTATTTTTTTGTACAGGTGCTCGCATAATACAAAACACATACACATATGTATAGTTATTTATTTTAGCTTATGTTTAGATCAGGTATATGTGTTTCTAAACGACACCCACACCACATTTATTCTAGGCGATATTCAAAACATTTGTAAAAACACTACAATTTATTACAATACACTTAAAGCTTCTGAGGCTGTTGGATCTGTGTGGCAAGTATACGAAGTTTCAAATGGTTTTTGGTGAGTAGACAATTATAACCAAACATTATATACAATAACACCAAACAAAAACCACTATGATAATGTTGCTCAAACGTCGCATTTTTGAGGTAATATTTCTAATAACAACCCAACGTACAAAATAATTTATAACAAAACAATGAAAACATCCAAAACTCTTCTTATGGAAGAGCTTATTTTTAATAAGCAAGCAACAATACAAACGAACAACCTATGTCTATTTGCTTGTCTGGTTGTTTTGTTAATAAGTGTATTTTTGGTTCTTTTTCAAAGAAACCAAATACTTTTAAACCATTTTTGGTCGTATACCAACAAAACTCACTATTAGTGAATTTGTTTTATTAATTTTTTTAAAAATATTGTAGTTAATTTTTTAAAATTAAGTAAACTTAAAGTACAATATTGTAAGCTGCATATTATTTTTATAAAAATATTTTTATTTTTTTTTGCAAGCTCAACTTATGCGACTTTATGAACATAACAAAGAAACCAAATCATTTAAACGAAGAACCTCATTAGGTTTTAAAAAATCTGAAATTTTTTTTGGTGATTACGCGTTATCCCTGCGAAGGGGTTTCAACATCGAGTATATACACATCTTTAATTTTAAACGACTTTTTAAAAAATTTTATAATTTTAAGGGTGTTTTACTTAAAAAAACTTGAGCATTTATTCATAAAAACTACCCGCTAACTAAAAAATCCAAAAACGCTAGAATGGGTAAGGGTAAAGGTGCTGTTGCAAGGTATTGTTTTAGAACTGTACAAAATCACAATCTTTTTGAGTTTAAAGGTTTTAGTCTATTGGATCTTATAAAAATAAAAAAAATTTTCAACAATAAGTTAAATGTTCCAATAAATATTCTTAATAATTTTTTTATTGAAAAAAATGTTAAATGTCATAAAAAGCTATTTCACAATGGGTTTTCTAAACGGTATCGTATTTAAATAATTTATTGTACAACCAACACTAATTACGAAAAACAATGTATTGTTTTTAACATAGAGTAGAGTTTGAAAATCACAACAACCTTAAAAAGTTTTTATAAGCTAGGTAATTGTAAAAAATCAAGTAAAAATCAAATTAATCACGTTAAGGGTATACTCATATTCCTTTTATTTTCAAAAACTTTTTTTAAGTACTGTAAGGTATCGTTACTATTTTTTAAGCCTAAAACCTTAAATGTAACGTTCTTAAAAGCACCGTCAAGGCACAAAAAGTTTTTTCACGAAACAACCTTTGTAAAGTACACTGTAAAACTAACTTACAATGTGTTTTTAGGTAAGTTTGTTAAAACTCGTGTTGTGTTACCTCATGTATCACAAGTCAACAAAACATTTGTTAAATTAAACCAATTATTCGATGTTTTGGGATCTAACACATTGTCAAAGTGTAAGTTTAAAATAGCAGTTAGTTTTAACATTAGCCTTTACTAAAAATAACATTATATTTTTTTAAGTAGTTATACTTACAAATATAACGTACATACGATAAATTACTTGAGTGTTTTGTTATATGTGGTGAAAATCGTATTGGGTGGTAATTAGGTAGGTAAGTATTATTTTAGATTAAATTGTGTTTGAAAAATATAACAAAATTAACGTACTAATTGGAAATAATAAAATTAAAAAACCAATGCAATTTAATAATCGATACATAAGCTTAAAAAAACCATTCTATAATATTATTATGGTTTTTTTTTGACTTTTACAAAACCCCACTTTAAAAAATTATAACTATATAAGTGCATTTTATATTTTATACAATTGTGATTATAATTTTTAAACACCAAAACAATGGTTTGAAGTTTTTTACTTATTTTTGCAGTTGTGCTAAGTCGTCTAAAGGATTCTACCCTATTGTTTTAAAAAGTATTATTGTATAGGTAACTGCTGACATCACTAAATTTTAATGATTTTTACTCAATTATAATTCCGACATTTCTTGTTTTTTTTATATGGGTTTTATTTTTAAAAACAAACGTAAACACAGTTTCAACGAGTGTGGGTTATAAATCAAATTGGTTTAACGTAGTTTCTATAACTAATCAAACTGGTGTTATGTTAGTTATAATTTATTCCTTTGTACTAAACCTCCTTTGTTTAAACATTTTTTTTATGTATGGGAGAAGCACCTTATGCATGTTCCACCACTTTAATTTAAACAATACGTATGTGTGTATATCATTGCTAATATTGTTGTTTGGTGTACTCACATACTTGTTGTTATCTGCTACATGCCGCCATAAAAATAATCTGATACAATCTACAGATTTTTTATTTTCTGTTGTTAACATCATAATTTTATTACCACAATTATTTTACACAAACACTGTATTTTGTTTTTTGTTTTTTTTGGAGTTAGTCTCGTTACTACTTTTATACAAATTACTAAGTTCCAAGGTTTGGTACCTCGACAGGGATTTAAAATCACAAAGCACGGTAACCAATAAAACCCCCTCCGATTTCTTAAGTATGATTTTTTTTCAGTATTGGGTCACGTTTTTTTCCACAATTTTTATTGTGTACTTTTACTTAAATGTTTACTTATTATATGGTTCCACCGAATGGTATATTATACAATATATTTCTGGATACTCAACCTTATCAGGTTGGTTTAATAATAACCATACCACTATGTACTGTATTGTATTTATATTAGCTGTTCTTTTTAAATTAGGTGTAGCACCATTTCACTTATTCAAAATAGAGGTTTATAAGGGGTTACCATACCTTTCGATTTTTTTTTACACAACGTTTTATCTTTTAGTGTTTATTTTATTTTTTATTAATGTTATTGTTGATTTATTTTGAGGTTTTAGATGGTCCTTTAACCATACACTCGGATTGTTGCTAATATTTGGTTCATTATACACAGCAACACTTTTATTTGATTTTAATTTACTGAAGGTGTTTTTTGCATATAGTACAATAATAAATACGATTGGTTTTTTTTTAGTGCTGGTAGCTATTTTCTAGATTATTCATCAAAATTGATTATAAAATTAATAGTAAGTAGATCTTGAAATTTTTTTTTAAAAAACCAGACTTACTCAAAAAAAA
>Ga0213850_1103824_pt1 | contig 14502 bp, 1 predicted proteins | sample LLC_MetaT_FD_164453 | JGI IMG/M metagenome (GOLD analysis project Ga0213850, IMG submission 164453) | Metatranscriptome of freshwater microbial communities from post-fracked creek in Pennsylvania, United States - LL:C (Metagenome... | ecosystem: Environmental > Aquatic > Freshwater > Creek ...
CTGCTCATTTTCTTGGTAATATTTTGAAGATCAACTTCATTTTGTTATTGTTGGTTTCGAATAGAAGCAGAAAATATGTGCACTAATGAGTTTTCAAACCAACCATCATATGATTATATATATTATACTATAGGATATAGTAATTCTGGCAGTTTGCATAATTTACGCACTATTGGAAAATTGAGAAAAATAATACGATCATTATCTTCATTAAAGTAGATAGTAGTAGCGCCAAATAATGGCTTCCGAGATAATTCAAAAAGGGTTGAAATAAAATTAAGAGGCATTATAAGAACTCGAATTATTTTAAAACAATATAGCATAAACCATAAACTTTGTGAGTGCATAATTGATTTTTGCTACAATCGTCATCTAATCACGTTAAGTAAATTGAATCAAGACCTATTTTTTCCCTTTCACAGGAATACTCGCATTGCCAGTAATTTTCCCCCTTAAATAATACGTCCAAGTAGGCGATTGGGGTTTCGATTCACAAGATATTGTCATCTTTGCCGAAATGAAATTCCCAATACCTCCCGCTAAGCTCATTTGGTCTGATGAAGGATCAAAACTAACAGTACATTTGAACTCAGCCTTCGCATTGACAGTAAAATTGTCACTTGAAACTGGTTGAATTAATTTGAATGCTGATGAGTCGATACGGCAAGACCATTGATAATTTGAAGTAAAGCAATTGCGAAAGGAAATATCAACAGGGTTCCCGCCTTGTTCTATAATATATGGACCTTGTGGAACTGGTGGAATGCATACACCAATCAATTCACATTGATAAGTACCAAATTCAGTTGATACCACAATTAGACTGTCATTGAATTCTCCAATTTCAGTAGGTTCGAAATTAATTGGAAGTTTTACTTCGTCTCCATCCCAAGCATTGAGAGCTGCATCTACTGTTAATGTCTTTTGAACAAAGAAACAACTATCCTGCTTGCTAATATTGCTTGCAAACTCTGTTTTGGCAATATTGAAAGAATGAAATTTAAAAGTTTCTGCGTGAACTCCACCTAGAGGCGCTTCAAAACGAAGTGTTTGCTTCAAGACCGCTGGAGACGCCTTCGCAATTATTTTATATTTGAAAGTCCCTAATTCTTGAGTTACTACGGACAAAATATATTCTTCTGGATGAATCGTAGCGATTAAAGGACGATAAGAAACTTCGAAACACCCTTCTCGGTTCCCAGACAAAGCCGTGAGTTCATCGACTTTTACATGCTTGCAACTCGATGTCCACCATTCCGAAGGTTTCGAAATAGTACCCATATTCACACCAACATCTGCAGCTAAAGGATTTTCAATATTGACTATGAATCTCGCAATTTGCCGGACAGGAGATTCGACATTAAAAACTTCTAAAATCTCAGATTCATTGATTCGAACGTTAATTTCGAAAAAGCAATATTCATTAGTGTCGGGATTAATGAACTTCACCATGACTTTGCTAGTTCCTTCAACAAATGAAATAAACCTAACCGGAAATTCCTTTGTACCATTCGGCCCCACTTCAGTAGCGTTTGCAACAGTAACAAAAGTTGCTGGGCATGACTTCGAAATTATTTCCACCTGTACTTCAAACTTTTGCAATATATTTAACCAATTTTGAATTTTTAGTGTAGTAGTAATAGATTTTTTTGCAGTGGTCTCAATTTGAATTACTTCCGAGCAAAGGGGAGGATCTGCAATACCAGATAGCTCAAAGAGATTTGCAGTCCCATCAGGAAGAGCAATAAATAGCTTTCCGATGTGCGGATTATTTGCTGTAGACATGGACAATGGAAAGAAAGTGATAGGTAATTCTCCTGTACCTTTCAATGGAACCTTAAATTCATGAGGAATTTTCCAGTGTACACCTTCCAAAGATGGAGAAAGAAACCAACTTTTTTCGGTAGGATTATTTATTTTTATAGACTTAATTTCGCTTTTGCGCGCAGCAGATTGGAATAATAATTTTTGAGTACTTTCTGGAGGTGGTACAATGCAAACTCCACTGCAAGTTACCTTTAAAATTTCAGCTACTTCATTCTTTCCCGTTTTTCCATCACTAAACCCACCATATATTGACAATGAGATATTTTCTTGTCGAATATCATCACAAATTGATAAAGGCTTGAAAATAACATCGAAAGTAGTTTCATTTGAAGGTAGCAATTTGCCAAATAGTGGAGAAATACTAAAATGGGATCCAAAAGTAGACGAATCCCATTGATAGTTGATTGTTAAATCACCAACATTTTCTAACGTTAGCTTTTTTACTTTTTGGGAATTCAACACGACAGTGCCAAAAGGAATTGAGTCAGATTCAAGATTAACCTCAACACCTTGAGCCTTTCCAGATAATGTAACCAGTGGTCGTAAAATTCCTGCATATCTCACCAATAAATCTTCTGAAAAAGAAGGAATTCTCTTGCTCGGTTGAAATTTTACAGTAATTGGAAAACTTTCTTTCGGTTGCAAAATAAATGATTCCGAAGGTTCGTAAGTAATACAACGATCTTGTAGGTTTGTATTGTATTCTCCCGATTGAACTAACTGAATCGGAAGTAATTTTTTTGATTTGTTTACTAAAACTATATTGCGAGACGCAGATTGTCCCACATTTACCAATCCAAACGTAGTTCTACGCTGAGAGCCACTGGCCAGTTCTAGTCTAGCAGGAATTCCATTACCATGAATAATCAACGATACCTTACTTGTTCCGTTAACTAAAAATGGAATTGCGAAAGAATATTCCTTAACTTCACGTGGAGCAAAAAATATTGGTACTACAATTTCTTTTCCTGGGGAAATGACGGTTGGTGCAAAGTCTACCCATAGAGCTCTGCTTTTCTGAAACAAACACTCAACGGATATATTACTCGCTGAATCTTGATTTTTCAAGATTAATTTTGTTTCCTCCATTACCGTCGTACCTCCAGGTGATGTAATAAAGCACGCACCAAAATCATATTTCATAAAACTGAATTTCAATGCTGGCCTAATCGCTTGTCCGGAAAATGAAATATTATAAGAGTACTTTCCAGCGACGGTTAAAACTAAAGACGAGCCAGTCAATAATCCTTCGTACTGAGGTGCGAATGTCAGCTTGTAATTTATTTCTTCACCTTTTAACAGTGTTCCATTTAACTTTCCACCACTCAAGGAAAGCATATTTCCTAAGTGATCCAAATTCCAAGAATAATCAAAATTATATTTCCCAGTATTCAAAAGGCTCATATTTTTCGTAACCGTATCCAATACTTGTACAGAACCAAAATCTGCATTATTAACAACTGGCAGTGGCTTCAATATCAGAAATTTGTCTTGGACGCTTCCTGTAGAATCTACTGACAATGTTGTCTCCAATTGTATTTGAGGATGAACTGAATATCCTTCGCCTTTCACATTTAAATTTAATTTGTTAGGTTTTCTTTTAATTATACAAGCAAGATTAAAATTATAGAGAACTTCCTCTTGGGGTCGGAAAAACAGAGACACAGCAGTTCTTCCTCCAGGCGGAATAATGCCATCTTTAGGATTAATATCGAGTACTAACCCATTTGATCCTTCAAGCTGCATCAACGAATACTTGTCAAAGGAAAAATTGAAAGGAAGGTGTTCCCTATTTTCTAGAAATACTGTTTCTGTAATTCCTTCTCCACCAAGCATTACCGAGTGAAAATCAACCTTTGAAGTGGAAAAATTAACCTTTGGTTCTAAGACTTTTCCGGCAAACAAAAAATTCTGGGTTAACCCTACTTTTGGTACGCTAAATTTGAAGAATGATTCGGATGTACTACTATCTTCAGGTAAATACTCAAAAAGCATTTCAATTCGTTTGCCAGGAAACATCATTCCTGCTGATTGGACACACCTCCAAAATGGACTTGGCTCGCCAATACTTTCCCATAGAAACTCATAACTTTCATTGGAAGCATTCGTAACATAAAAACGAAACGAATTCCGAGAACGCAGTCCAACAGATTCCACCTCAACAATTTTCATATTAGTATCTTCTATGGAGGAATACAATCCGTTCTCATTTTTCAAGTTTGGCATCCTTCTTGATAAATAATCAGGGGTTTCCTTCATGTCGAAGTGGCAAATTGGCCGTTTACCGGTGCCTCTAAAGTTGCACGTGATTATGCTATCATTTGTAATATTTCCTGGGGGGAGGACTAAACTTCCTTTCAAAACAAATTCATACTCACCAGCATCAAGTGGTGCAAAAGTTACAACAAAATCTTCGGATGAGTTCGACGATACTGAAACTTCTTGTTGACTAATACTGAATGGAGATTCTTCCGAGTAATTTTGCTTTGTTACTTTTTTCTTATCAATACTATTTTCCCAACTCCACTTGATCGGAATTTTTACTTTTGATTTATTTTTCACTGAAAATTTGTAGGAAGTACTCTGAAACATAAAAGTTGGAAGGAATGAAAGAGTTTCACCATTATTGTCACAATCGAAATCCATATTGTCTGCAACTCCAGACATATTTACCTCAAGTTCTTGGGATTTGTACTCTTTCGAAGAGAAATTGAATGGTTCTTGAACAATTTCGTAAACCATAGCGCTGCCGTCCGAGTTCGGTGGAGCTAATTCAAGAGAGCATGCAGCAGGAGGAGGTCCAACTGGTTTTCCCTTTTTTCCCTTCTGCTTTTCGATTTCGGCATTTTTTAAGTAGTCATTGACACTTTTAGAATGCTCTTCAATCATTTGTAAATCTTGCGGATACGCAGGCCGCAAAGATTTCATTCCATTGTCCCACTTCCCCCATAAGCTCTCCTCAGCATTAATTACTGACTTGTCTTCAGAAGTATTAGTATACTCGATTTTTTGAATTTTACATTGCGTTTTCACGTTTTCAAATGAGTAGGGTTGATTAGCCTTAAATTCAACATTTATTTCTCTGATCGCGTTACTCGCCAAATGCCCTATATTGGGAGAAAACTTGACAAAGTTTGAAACAGTCTCAGGCAAAATAAACTCAAATTTCAGATTGTGATCAAACAGCGACGTCAACAGTACAGTGCAATTGGTTGAAGTCATACCAGCTGTAAGATTTACATCAGGAAACGAAATAGAACAGAAACTATCATCATCATTCCCCTCTATTAGCTGAATAGCAGCATCGCACGAGTAAATTTCTCCTTGCAGCGAAATATTGTATTGGTCGAAGGGATTATTTAAAATACTAATTTTGAGAGTGGATTCACAAATGCTACTTTCTGATAAAACTTTTGGAGCGAAAGAGACATCAAAAGTAGAGCTTTCACCTGGTTGCAAAGTGATACTAGTTCCCTTGGCTGGGAATATGAAGTTATCGTTACCAATGACATCGAAAAGGCATGTTGCAACCATTACTCCATCGTTTTTCAGCTTGATCTGCCTCTTGGCGACTTTCTTCAATAACACCTTGCCGAAATTTATGGAAAGATTGCCATCTGGCCTCTTTGTAAACGGTTCTGTCACCGATACAAATGGTAACGTGCCACAACCACCCAACTCAAAACGTAGTGATTTAGACAGTAGCTGATTTGTATTGTTTGCAACATTTTCATCGTCGATTTCAGCCACAAAAGAAGATCGATAACTTTTAATTTCATCGGGATGAAAATAGATACTGACAAAACGAAATTCGTGAGGAGGAATTTCCCATGATTCCGGATGGATAGAAAAAGCTGCACTGCTTTCGACAATGGGCGTTTCTGTTACTTTCTTCGCCTGTTTAGAGTCTTTAGTCTTTGGTACGTCTTTTCCCTTGTTGGTATCGACATTTACTTCAGATGACGCAATTCGAAACTTCGCCTTGATGTCAATTTTTGTCGGATTTATTATTTTTAATCTTTCGCACATACCTTTTCCTCCTTGAACACAAGAAACCGGCCCAAATGCAAGCATTTTCTCCTTCTCGCAATAGAATGTTTTGCCTACTGGGATTTTTTCAAGCTTTGATTCACTGCTCAATTCAGCTAGTGATGTAATAATTTCCTGCTCCTCGAAAATGTTGCTGAAATCATCACTTACTAAGGCTGGAAGGCAACTCTCACCGATTAGCTCAAATGATTTCAATATATTTGTCAAGGCACCATTCGGATCCATACAAGAAACACAAATTCGTAATTTTTCTTTGACGGTCTTGCATACAGAAGGATCAAATTGAACGTCTATTGAAACGGATTGACCTGGAGGAATAGAGGCAATTCTGGGAGATATTGCAAAAGAACCAACAACAAGTGGATTTCCAGGCAATGGAGAAAGTGCTAAATTATCTGGATCCTTTACAAACTCACTGAAATTGGGTAGTGATTCGGCCGGCGTATCTTTTTTCTTGCTAGCAGCTTTGTTGTCTTTTTTTCCAGCAGTCTTATCTGTTCCACCGATACGATTCAGGAAATTTTCACCAAGTTCCTTCGGTCTTATCCCTGCTGGCATATAATAAGCGTAATAAGATAATGCTTCAGTGTCTAAACCATCCAATTCTTCATGCTCTGACGATGCAGGAACTGCAACGAAAGCTAGATCAAATTCGCTTTCATTACGAATTTCAAACTTTTTTATTCGAGGGCCAGCATCAAAACGAACTGCACCGAAAGTAATTCCTTTGGAGGGCTGCACTCGGAATTTATTATACTTTGCTTCAGCGTTTATTATGATTGGAAATGACTCAACTACTTCATTTGTAAGGGGTTCCGAAATTCGAACAAGAATTTCACAGTTATCCTTCAAATGAATTTCCTCTAGAGAACAAAAGGATACCTTCAGTTCCGCAACGGCAGTTCCAGCTTCTATGATTCCTTGAGCGGGCTCAATTTTTACAAGTGCAGCAATCTTTGGAGAGGTAAAGTCACAATTGTAGCCTATTCGATATTTTCCTTTGTTTGCCATCTTTACATTCAACACAGCGAAATCTCCAACTCTCACAGTTCCAAAAGTTAGTCTGCTGCTTCCGCTATTTTCATTTCCGACACTATCAAAACTTACAGCCGTAATTTTGTACGCTTCAGCGACAAGTTTAAACTTGGAAATGGTGGCTCTTGATGTATTTACACCTCCCTCGCTATCGGAATATTTGAGACTAAATTTCCCTTCCATCATGATTGGATCTGTCGATGAAAAGCTGATTTCGATTTCAATGGTAGTATTATAAGGTATTTCACCAGATTTAGGAGTAAAAGAAATATTACTTGCCCCCGGAAATTCATCAACCATAATCTCCCACGTAACGTTGATTAAACTTTTGTTTATTAATGAAAATTTCCGAATTTCTGTCTTTCCCAAAAGAACTCTGCTGAAATCGATTGTATAATACTCTTTTAGCGCATTCAATTTCGCTTCTAATTCTTTAACGAGCTTTTTATCCGTATTTTTTGCAACAGCTTCACTGGCAGCAGCAATAGCTGAAGTCCAAGGGCCTATCATATCTAATTGAGGCTCAGAGCCCCAACACTTCAGCAAAAATTTAGAAATTTCTGGATTATCGGTAATGGTGAAAACCAAATAGCCACAATATTCCTTGCATTCAGTTGGCAACGCCCACATCCTAATATCTTTGGTTTCACCTTCATCAATAACTATTTTAGTTTGCTCGATTGAAAATGCTGAATACGAATTTGATCCATCATTTTCAATCGAGATATTTATGGTGCATGTATACTTTCCAGTATTTGTAATTCGAATTATGTCCGAATTGGTGCTTTCTATCGAATTATATCTATCTTGCTCATCAGGAAGTGATGTTTCAGACAGAGGCTTTCTCCAATCAGGTTTCTTGAAAAGAGCTAAGGAGCCAAAAGAATAAAAGGACTCTGATATTACGAATCTTCTACAAGGAAATGGATTAATAACATTTAATATTTTGGCTCGTCTCATGAAGATATTTTTAGTATCAAGGTTAATTTTTGGATATTCGCAAATAGCTTTACATGGAATAGATAGTTTCTGGCCAGTTCCGACTACTTCAAACTCCAAAACGGTTTCAAAATTTCCTTCCTTTTCAGACTGGAAAACAACTCTAAAGCTAATGCTTCCGTTTGGAGGGACAATCCATCGTGCACATTCGGTAGAGTTAGTTTCATCACCGTTCCCACTAATAACATTAAATAACTTAAAAAGACTCAACGACTTCCGATTTTGGCGAGCAACAGGCTTACGATAAACTTGATACCTTTCATTATTTGGCAACTTATTCTCTCTTTCTTCCACTGAAACTTTCGGAGTAGGCAAAGCTACTAATGTATTCTGAAGAACAGTTTCCGAAGTTTCATCACCAGATAAAGAAATGCGGCAAAATGTTTGTGCTTCTGACACCGCTGCCACAGAATCATTCAACTTTGAACTGACGTTTTGCTGATACTGATTAATTATTGACAGCCACAACTTTTTATCACTCTCGAGCAGCATTATTTCATCAACACTTTTAGAAAAATATTCTTCATTACCCAACAGTTCTATTGATCTATCAAGCGCTAATTGGACGATTGCTATTTCTTGTACATGACTTATAATTAAATGTTGTAGGTATTGGACTTTGTCTTTGTCATCAAGAGCTTTATAATCATTCGCATCAAGCTCTATTACTTTTCCAGAGTAGGTATCAATCCAAGCTTCATCCCCTGAACTTTGAAGTAGATCTATTGGAAATTCTTCGAACTGTTCTAATTTCGACAGTATTGCTTCGATATTTTTCTCGTTTGTTGCTTTTAACAGCTTAACTAGCAGCTTTTTATTAGATTCAATTGATCGTTGTAACACCACTAAACTTTGTTTGTTTGAATCGTAGATATGCTTGATCCAATTCAGGTACCCTTCGTCTTTTCCATCGACATTTAAATTAACGAAAATAAGTGCTGGTAAACAGTTTCGAAGACTTTCCAGCAAGAGATCAAACTCGAGAAATTTACTGTCGATACTATCAATGACCAAACCATCTCCTAAATCTTTCCAGCTACAACGAAATTGAACAATTTTCGATATGTTAACACTATTTTTTTCGTATTCAACAAGAAACTGTTGGTAACGTTCTACAGCCTCGGTCTTGTAAACATCATCAGGTATTTCTTTCACCTTTCCCTTTTTCTCCTTCTTATAGGCTTCAACAGCATCGACTTTGCTCTGTTCTGATGCAGAAAGAAGAGATGCTTCTTGCTGTTTCAACAGGTCATTTTCGGCAGCAGATAGTTTATCTGTAAATTTCCTTGCCAGAAAGCCAATGGGATGGTTTACTTTTGCAACATCTAACAGTAGTTCATCAATCTTCTTAACAGGAAGCAACAGCTTTTTCCCTAAATTTGTAGATAATGTTGTGGTTCCACTTAATGGTGGGCCAAAGACGATAAAATCTTGATGTAATTGATCATCGCGATATCCAGGTATCACTCGCACAGGCGGAGTTAACAATTCCATCTCGTCCTTCAAATCACTATTATTGTTTTCTGATGCAACGATCTTCTCACCGCAAACTTCCTTATACGCAGAAAGGACCTCTGACGGTAACTTATCATTGGGTAATCGCACAGCGCAACGATAACAACCATGTTTATCATATTTATCGATTGTACCGAGAATTTTCTCTTCTTCTTTGTGTTGTTGGTCGAAATCTATTGAAAAAATCTCGGCTGCCACTTCACTATCATTCGTAATTGTAATAATTTGTTCACCAACCATCGAACCAGGAAGTATTGGACATAATTCGACATTTGGTGGGTTAAATGCTAAAGGAATTACAAAACCTTCTCCAAATAATTTTAATTGCTTTATTTTTTTATTTTGATCAATTTTTAAAACACAATTTCCAATATTTTTGCTATTGATTGTCGGTATATACTCAATGCTTATTGTGCATTTCTTATTCGGCTTCAAGAATCCTTGAATTGGATCAATAAAAAACCTTGATTCTTCTTTTCCACTATTTTGCTTTATTGTCCAATTTGCTGATACAGGTGATGGATTGTGCAATCGAACAAATGTTTTCACAGAAGTCCCCATCACTACTTTACCGAAATCGATGTCACTTACCGATAAATTTATCTCTGGTAAGCAGACATTTGCGATGAGCATTATGTGAATCGTAGCAAACCCAGGTATTTCCATCGGCACAATGCACATTTTTGGTCCAACTTTCAATTGACTTCTAGCAAAAAACTTTACTGTGACATCTAACGACTCAGCCTCAGCAAGTTTCATAACTTTCTCAGGTTCGATACTAAATCCACTGGCTGCTAAGTTCTTTTTGTCGAAAATCCACGACAACGGTCCAACAGAAGCCATGTTACTAACTTTGAAAACTTTTTTGCGACTTTGCCCAATCACAACATTGCCAAAATCACAACTATATCGAGCAATCACAACCGATTTCACATCAACTGCTGTTTTAAGTACCGTAGCTAACAGCTGGGAATTTTGAGCACTGAAAGTGTTTATATCGGTAGATTCCAAAAGCTTTTCAATCGTAGTACATAAAACAATTCTTTGCATTTCAATATCCACATTAGCTGGGGGAGAGCCTTTGAAGTTCGTTGAAGAAATATCGGGGGGAAACGCGTTGGACTGACTACTCTCATTTTCAAATTCAAAGTAATCCTGAAATAATGGCTCTTTGTACAAAGGAATAGACAAGCTTGTTTCTTGTGTTGTGGAATTATTTCCAACAGGTGGTGCATACGCATCACGTTGCGACAAGCACTTTAAAGCAGTGGTATACAACAATTCCCAAGATGAAGAAGCTGCTTCTTCACTTTCATTGTATGGACCCAGTTTTTTGTAGCGTGGTAAACCAATTAGAGCAGTTTGAAATACTCCTTCTCCATAACAAGCGATTTCAACCGGGTCGAAATGGCCTATTTGAACAAGAAATGCAGCATGTACAAGCTTTGGAAAACCTGGATGGAATCTAATAATAGCTTTCAACTGCTGAGAAGCCGCAATTTTTCCGGAGCTAGGGAAAAATTCCAAGTGTTCGCTGTCCTTGGCAGAGCACGGTATAAGGGAAAAATTGAAAGCAACCTTTCCTCGATTGCAAATAGTAATTTCACTATCTCCATATTCTATAAATACAACCCTGCCAAAGTTGATATGCTCGCGATCCAACTCGTAAGCTACATTACTTGATTCCCCACTTAATTGGAATTTATAATCTGGCCCACCTTCAACATTGCAAACAACGCTACTCGAGATTTTGCAATTGTTCATGCCTAGCATTGTAAATTCAATTTCTTCTGTTTCATTAGGTAGAATTTTAGACTTCACAGGGAGGATATCAAAAATATGGGAAGGCGGAGTGGAAAATACAGCATTTCTAGATTTCGCTTTGGATGATGCCTGCTCCACAAAAGTCCACTCATAGCTCACTTCAACTTTGGAATAATTTGTAGCTTTCAATTTCAAAATTTTGCTGGTGTCATTCAACACACATCCAAAGTTGATCGTACTTACATCAAACTTCAAGTTTGGAAAAACTACTTCGCCTATCAATTTAACGAAATCTTTTTGTGGATGACCACGATAACTAATTTGAAGATTTTTTTCAACAATGTGAGATACCCGATCATCTTTGTACAACGGATCAAAATCAACAATAACCGTACAAGATTGTCCAGGCTGCAGGATTTGCTCGTAACTGCTGAGGTTGAAAGGAACTTCAGTCTTCAAAACAAACGTTAGCGCCAAAGAGGAATTATTTGTAAACAATATTTCAGATTTTTGAAGTTGAGGATCCACATTCCTTTCCCAAACGTAAAGGAAGGACATTTCATTTGTGGAAAACTTCAAGAGAGGGTCCACTACTTGACATTTGACATCAGTTTCCATTATTATTTTCATATTCCGCTCTTTACCAACTTTGCTTTCAAGTATAAATTGCTCCGAAATAAATTTTGGATTCATACTCATACCTTTGAAAGTAAATGTAGTTGCTGTTCTAGGCCTTAAGGTAATTTCTTCCGGGACAACAGTAAAATAAGGTTCCATAGGTGCTAAATGTTTAGGTAGTCTACTGGGAACACTAGTATCTTTTCCTAGCTTTTTAGCTTTGAGTAAACGAGCAATATTTTCCGCTTTGATCGTTTTGTTTGACCAGCGCAACTGTTGCGCTCTACGACCCTTGTTTTCAAGAACAATTTGTCTTTCGAAGGGCACACTAGACAATTGAATTCCAAAATCCAGAACATTCATAGATTGAGCGCAGTGAACAGTCGAACCAATACCCTTTGCAACCAAAGGAACCATTAAGTTGTCGCCTTCGTCAACCATAACGTGGATTTCATCTTTCGTAATCACCGAGTCATCTAAATTCGCTACAACATCCAGTTCAAAAGATTGCTGTGCCTCCAAATTAAGTTCTTTGGTGTCAATTCTATAGCAGCTACGAGCCATCTTCAAAAACAACTTCATAGAAGCACTAATCAATCCTGTATTTGAGATCGTTATTGTGCGAACTTGATCCTTCAAACATTCTATATTTCCCCACTTCAGTTCAGTGCTCCCCACAACGATTTTAGGACCAATAACGTTAAAGGATAGTACTGCTTGTAGTGGAGGTTCTTGGGAACCTGCTATTGTGACCCCTAGCGGAATTTTGTATGAACCCAACTTTTGACAAATTAATCTAACTTTTACTACAAGGGAATTTGAAGGATCAATCACTGCAACAGCTGGTATCACCTCATAGGAAGCTATTGATAAAGTATGCTTAGGCTGAGGTAAAACTTCAAACTTTGTAAAAACGACACTGGATAAATTTAATACGTTCAAATCAACCTCATATGGATATCTAATGAAGCAATCACCAAAGTCTATTTCTCTTAATGGTATATCAAGTTTCACTGCAGATACTATGCATTCCGCATGAATTGGGATGGAGAAAACATTTTCTCCTACTCCTAAAATATCAACTGACAACGAATAATCGTAAACTTTGACAGTTGTTGGAATAAACTCGATAAGGATTTCTACTGATTCTTGTGGTGATAACGTTCCATTACTGGGCTCAATATTGAACTCCTTCTTCAAATAAGTACCATCTTGAGGTATATTTAGAGAAAAAACCATAGGAACCTTAGATGTGTTTACCAATTTGATAGAATTCGTATGCAAATAATCAAAAGAAACAGTACCAAATTCAATGTTTTTGCAATCGAAGTGGAACGTTGGACCAATTACATGACCTCTTATTTGACAAATCAGCATGTCATCATTTCCTTGAAGAGAAAATCGAAAGTTTTCAAAAAATTCTCCGAGTACATCGCATTCGAACTTGATATTGATTTCTGTAGTTTGATTCGGAAGCAAAAAGCCTTCAATTGGGGATAGAGTAAATTTTGATCCGAATTGTGTTGATGCTGAAAGATAGTTCCATTGAGCCGGAATATCACCTTTATTTTTAATACAAAGCTTATAAAAGTTGACGTCGTTGACAAATATATCGCCAACATCCAAAACTTCAAATGATAGTGCAGCTTGAGGGCCAATCCCGCTCCCAACCAATTGAAGTGGCAATCGATCATTTCTTCCTGACACATCAAGAAACGATAAGCAATTGTATTGTGCAGCAGTGTCAGGCTTGAAACAAACAGTGATTTCAATATCCGAATGCGCCCAAACCTCTCCCTCGATAGGAGATATATCAAAAATATCATCCACAAACAACATCTTATCTATTGATAGCGCTTTTCGAAGATTATCATACTTTCTACTCAGCATCGCTTCTTCTGCTCTATAATTGAAAGCTGCAAGCCCTTCTTCAACTGGAAATAGTGGTCGATGCTGATTTCTCAACTCCATCATCTCAGAACACTCAATACGGTTAATTTCTTCTAACAAACGAATTCTTTCAACATCTTCTTCCGAATCAGTAGAAAATGATTTCCACCTAAATCTTACTGGAGCATCACTTAAATTTTTTATTCTTAGCGTTTTTTGAGTGCAGAGAGAAATATAAGACGGTTCCATAACAATACTGGGAGAACTAAGAGAGACGTCAACATTTTTTCCACAACCTTGAACGGCAATATAACACTTGATTCCATCATTGAAAATAACTTCTATTTCACCCCTAATCAAAGAAGTATCGTTCGGAACGAAAGATAACTCCAATCCAAATGAGGCATTGGCTTCAATAGCTATATCTTGTTCTGGGCAGATGAAGAACTTACAAAGAGAACTGAATTTGAATTTGGCAACAGATGAACCGACATTGCGAATGACTATTTTTTTTTCGGATGCGGCTTTGATCGGGCACGGACCAAAATCAATTTCATCAGGAAGAGTAAGCAAAGGACGCATTCCTATCGCGCGCAAAGGCACGATAAACGTTTCCCGTTCACTAACACATTCGAGATCCCACATATAATCTCGAACCTCTTGAGGTTTAAATGTAATGACATAACAAACTTCCATTCCAGCAGCAATTTTGCTCTGTTGTAAGGGTTCTCCGCCTATTGTTTGAGGTGCTGATATTTCAAAAAATGGAGTGTCTGGTTTAATTAACTTTATTCTTCTACCAAC
>Ga0213850_1122079_pt1 | contig 14496 bp, 1 predicted proteins | sample LLC_MetaT_FD_164453 | JGI IMG/M metagenome (GOLD analysis project Ga0213850, IMG submission 164453) | Metatranscriptome of freshwater microbial communities from post-fracked creek in Pennsylvania, United States - LL:C (Metagenome... | ecosystem: Environmental > Aquatic > Freshwater > Creek ...
AGTTAGTATAGTATATATAGTATATATAGTATAGGTATAGCATACAGTATACGTATTGACTGTAATCACTGTTACTAACGTTATACTATTTATAGATAGGACTACATTGTGATTACTAATAATGAAGTACTTTTCAATCAATGGAGCTTCTATTCCCTTCAATTCTCACATATTACTAGGTGTTCCGTCTTTTGGGAAGATTGGACAGTTAGCTATTGATTGTGTTATTGCTACTCTTTCGAGAAATAGCAAAATTGTCAGGATAGGATTCTGTGATTCTGATTTTCTATTACCTATGATTGGATTTGACAGCTTTGCTATTGGTCTTCCAAACCAACTTTGCCACCCAATAGAAGTATTTCAGGAGTCTGATAATCCAGAAAAAGTGTATGTTGTAGTTCGTTCATTATGTATAGATGATGAGGAATGTTTCTTTGCAGAAGATTTCTCCTGTTGGCTCTCTTCACTGAAATTTGCGTCCTTATTAATTCTCACTGGAGCAGAATTAAATGATTGGGATATTCAATCGCAGTATTCTACTACGCTGCAATCATCTTTTGTGATCGGTTCTCAGGACGCTTTTAGCAATGATTCATACAGTTGCTCATCTTGGAAAAATAAAATTCCCCGTGTTGTTTATATACCATTCTCATCAACTTCTCTCCTACATGAAATGAATGCATCCGATAATCCTCTACCGTCCGGAATGGAAGTAGCTGGTTCAATAATGAAGAGTTTTCAAAATTCATCGAATGATATGAGTAGAATTGTTGTATTAGGAAATTTTTCTGGCAGTGGATACCATCTGGAAAATTCGATGCAATTATCATCATTGGTTTTGGAGAATCAAATCGAAGCAAAACAACTGAATGTGCCTGCTTCGTGGTCAATATATAGTGATCCACTGGCGTAAATAACAAAATCACTATATGTGATGATGATGATGATGATGATCTTAAAACAATTATGTAGGCACAAATACACACGCAAAAATACTGTATGATAATTTCAAAATTTTAGTGTGCATTTACTTAGTTTCTTTAGTGCTTTCTTTGACTTCAGCCGATAAAAATCCATCTAAAAAGAATCTTGCAGAGCTGACATCAAAAAATGGTTCATTTGGAGGCTCATGTCCTGATACAATAGTCACCATTCCCAAATTGTTCACGATCCACATTGAAGCTGGCTTCCCTCCACCAGAACCAGTATCATCCCAAATTTTGACAGGCTTAAATTTAGTAGGCGTGCACCATTTTTGAGGAATGCATCTCATGCTGGAAACATCTGGAGGATGGTCTGTGGTAGTACATATCATACCTAGTGCAACAAAATTCTCAGGTGCGGAAGGTTTCCAAGCAAACAATGACTTATTCCCTCTTGCAAAATGCCAAACTTGTCTGAATTTAATTGGGTAAGGACAAATTACATTCAAAACAGCAGTCATCACTTTGCTTCTTTTTCGTCGGATCGCAGCATTGTCGGTTACTTCAATAATTTGATATTGATTTCGATTGCTCGAACGCAATGGATTCATAAAACCTTTACAAGCATAAAGTCCTAAACATATTCTTGCCTTATTAGTATGAAGCATCGAAGTTTGTAACGATGGAGTCCAGATAGATACTTGCATAGATGATTGAGTATTTTGGCTGTTCCATATTTCTGTAAAATTATGAACTGTCTTCATCTTAATCTTGAAGTATTTCAACATTTCATCATTAACGGTAATTATTTCTTCTGGTCCAGTCTTTTGAATATCCACCAGTTCAGGGATAATTTTAGGTGGCACAGACACAAAATTGGATTCTCCAACACCCCCAACAGCTCTTGATTCCATTTCATCTTCGGGTGATTGGAAGACACGCTTGAAGTCTTCGTATGAAACTAATCCCTCTGACTGAATAGCAATTTTTTTGACCAAGTCATATATTTGCTGGGGTGTAAATGGTATTGCTAAGAAATCCAAGCCTCCATATAACTCGGAACAACTCAATAACCCACTATTCGACGAATTGAAAGCTCTAAAGGCATCGAATACGAGCATTCCACGATCTTGTAATCCATATTGTACACGAGCAATAATTGCTTTAAACTCCATAAATTCGTATTCATCCTTTGTATTAAAGATTGTAGTAATTGGAATCGATCCATCTAAAGCTATTTGTCGTCGACGGCGGCAACTTCGTATATCTGTCCACCATTTTTCTCGTTGTTCACATGTATTCTTTTCTAATATACGAAGTAATATTGTCAATGCAACACTATCGTAAAAAGTGTCACTGTTCAGGAAACGATAACAATTTACCATTGCACCGTGTCGAGATGCTGGTTCACACTGGAAATCCGTGGTAGTTTCAATCAAAACTACATCGAAGTCACTCATCATCCAAAGCGCTGCGGTCGTTGGACGTGGAACCATCAATTCATTGGAAAGTAATGGCATCCCATGTCGTGCATGTAAAACACTGCGAAAATGCTCGGCTTCAGTTAAAGAAAGCAGGACGAAAAATCTACCTTCTTGCTTCCGAAATTGTACGGCTATATCGTTAACCAACTCTTTAAATACACCAAAGGTAAAGCCACCTCGTGCAATGATCAAATCATGATATTTGTGAGAAGCAAATTCTGCAGTAACATGATCAACTCCCATAATACTAATTACCTTAGAAATATCATCAGGAGACAGTTTTCCATCTTCATCTACATCGAACAAAGTAAAACAACGAACTAACATGGCTTCTTGTTCAGCTGTTAACTTGTCTGCCGATCCGGTATAAGTTACTGCATTATTTAATGGAGAAAATATTTGTGCAATCGGGGAATCTTCTCTAACACTTGGTACCCATTCCAATATTGTAATTACATTCTTCAACCGACGTAGAGTTTTATTGTAAGTCCATTGCAAATGAAAATAATTACGAGATACCCACAAAAAGTCGGGAAATTGTAAAGTTTCGTTGCTCTTCGATAAATTTTGGAAAACGCTGAATTTTGATAAAGGATAAAACCCCAACTGTCCTTTACTTGGGGCGAAAGCAAGTTGATCAATTGCCCATGGAACAGGATCTTCATCATCTCGGGCGTACCTTTGTTTCACGAATTCTTCTTCCTCGATTTCGTCAACCTTTTCTTCCTCCTTTTCTTTCTCCTTTTCTTGCTCTTGTTCCTGCTCTTGTTCTTGCTCTTGTTCTTGAACTTGTTCTCTATTGAATGATTGCTCAGAGGCTGCTTCAGAAGGATCAATTGCGATTACTGAACTTTGATATTGCAACCGTAGCTGGTCGTTCTTTGTTTCTTCTTCTCGTATCAACGAAAGAATAAAATCAGCTGTTCGACGATCTAATTCTAACGCCAGCAAATCACCCTGAGCGTCGATCATCTTTCTGATTTTTTCACTATAGCGTTGGGAAGTTGGAATAGAATTTTCAATTTCGAAATCGATTCTTTCACGGAAAACCTGCAATGCACGAGTTGCTTGGGGAGGGCAGCGATCAACACTGTCAATATCCTTGTATGTCGTTTGCAGCAAACCGAATGATCGTTTTCGCCAAATATTCGCCACACTTTGTTCACATAATAAATTATATTGTACACTGTCCACACGCATGCTATTAATAATCAACCATATTAAAACATCTTTCAGAAATTTCGGCGAATTATTCATATTTCCAACATCCGCGGCACCTTGTCGCCCAGTCAAGCCTATTGAAACTTGTTTCTTCACCAAATCTTCGACCTCTGGAATGACCAATAATGTTATCGTTTGACCTTTACCAATCCCACGCATACGGAAAGCACCTTGCGCATAGTCGCGAAACACCATATCCTTCCCTAATGTCAAGGCTGCGCGAGCATCGACCGCTTGCTTGATGTCCATACCAGTAGTGTGTACATGGTCATAAAATGAAAATCTTTCGTTCAAGGATAAACTGCAATCATCTAATTTCACAACTTTTAATCCTCGTCTTAACAATATCATTTGCCGATCGTTTTCATCTAAAAATACAACTCCTTTCATGGAAGAAAGCCCTGCTTTTAGTAAATATTCAGCGCTTTCACGATTACTCATCCCAGTAATTAACGCACCAGTGTCGATTAGTGCGTGAAAGGGTGGATCAGCCTTCGCCACGACATCCAAAATTGAACGAGCATCCCACGGTGAAGAAATTTTCAACAATTGCACAACATCCGAAGATGTTAGGTAATGAACAACTTTTCCATCAGATCCTCGTTCATACTGACAACTTCCTAGTTCTAAAGGTAAAATATCACTGGGAGTTCCAGAAAATCCTATTTTCCTTCCAAAAATCATATCCCCGCCTAATTCTTGCCCACAAGCAGATAACTTTAATCCCTGATAGGCTAACACTTCGGGGAAAATCAATTCATTCAGAAAATACATAACAGGATGAGGTAAACGATGGAGCAACGGAAAAATAACTTTGAATTGTTCTTGGTCTTTTGGATCAATTAATTGTAAAGGCCATATCAAATCATCTTCAATATCGAATATCTTCCCAAATAAGCTGGAACGATACAACGGTTTTGAGGAAGCTGAAGTATCACTTATTGAAGGAGCTGTTACAACTTGCGAAGAAGAATCATTTGTCAGTACGGATCCTTGCGCAACTGAATTTATTGCAGAAGTACGCTTATATTTTGCACCGCGCTTCTTACTTCCACGAATCGCTCTACCAGCAACTAAAACCCAGAGTTCAAACCGTTGATAAGCTGGTCGATCCTTGAATGGTCCGCTTTCTTCCTCCAGACATTCTTTCAAGTGTTTTAAAACTAAAATGAAGTCTGACTTTCGCAAACCTTCGTACCGATATGCTAAAACAGTCAGGCCAATCAAAACATCCGGATGTGCGAATTCTGAAGCACGACTCGGGACATCTTTTGCAACGAAAGGAACCGCAACTAACTTACGACTAGTAGGTATTTTAACGCCTTGATCAATGAGCTGTTGCAAATCGTTTGGCTGCAGTAGGCCAAAATGAACACGATTAATCTTTTGCAGCACAAATGGTAAATAAGAATTCAACCAATCGTGACCTAAATTGAGCATTTTTACATGCTCATCATGTAGTAATTTACGCATCTTCTCTGTCACAGCGGGTGAACTTTTGTTTCCTAAATCTAAAAATTGAAGCATTTCTTCATCTGTCAAGGCTGGAACTTTGCGCGCACGCAACCATAAAATCAGCCATCGAGCTAAAATGTTTTTTAATTTAGAAAAATAGAATTCTTTCGACAGCAAAATGAAATGAGGAGATTTTTGAATAAAGTACATTGAGAATCCATACTGTACAGCTTCGCGCAATTCATCCAGAATTGATACCGCAATCCGAGAATCAGCAATATCAGCGAGAATAGGAATATTACAGACGCCAAAAATGGCATCTAATAAGTGACTTGGCAATCCCCAACGCAAACCGTTTCCATAACGAGAGCGAGTGAAATCAAGAGGTTCTTTCAAACCTAATGGCCAGTTAAGTTCACTTTTTAAAGGATGCAAAATAATATCCACTTCATCCATAATTTCCACACTCTCACGAAATATAGCAAATATTTTTTCACATAGTACCAATTGTGCTTTGGACAATAAAACATCTTCTTTAGACAGTTCTCCTGCTGAAAATGAACTTGACATCCCTAATCCTAACAAATTTCGTACTCGAGAGAGTGTGGAAAAGGATCGTTTCTCATGTTTTTCTAAATATAACGATTTTTGCCGCTCTAGAATGTGAGAAAGTTCTAAAAACTTCAGCATGAATGATTTAATCGATGAAGGTGTTGCAACAATTACAGCTCTAGAACTTCGAGCAATTTCTAGTTTTGATAATAACAGAGGTGTGACCACTTGATAGCGATCAAATGTAAAGGTGAACACAGTTTTCGGAATAAATAAACTGAATCTTTCTCGCAAGACGCTAGCTGAGAATTCCAATAATGCAGGAGGTACAACTTCAACTATCAACGACTTCTGCGAAGCCAACAACATTGCAAGCATCGGTCCAATGACCGTCGTTTTCCCAGCACCCATAATCATTTGAGTACATACTGATTTTCCTTCTTTAACATCTTTAATTAGTTTGCGAAGCAAAATAACTTGCGAAGCACGTAAGATTAAACCATGAGAGTATTCAAATAATAGGAACCTGGGATCTAATTCATAAATACCTTTGCTGACAGCATTCGAATAATATCGCTGAGTGGTCAAAATTGTTCCTAACAATTCACTCAAAGCAGACAACTCTTTTAGATACCGTTGTTTTTCAACTCCTGAAGGAGATTTAATTACCAAATTATTTAGTACTTTCATAATATTTCTGCATTGAATAATTGCCAAATTTATTTGGCTGATACGACAATAAGTTAGCAGTAGAAGCAAAGTCGCACTTAAAATACCAGTTGAATCTTCTGCATCAAGGAATGGATTACACTTGCGAAGATCTGCACTGATATCGTTTGTTGCCGTGAAGGTAGCCAATTCATCTAAAGACAAAGTAGCTTCATTGTGAGCAAGCTGTAGCAATTGATGTCCTGCAGCTCTTGTACTTTCTTGAAAAATTTCATGTTTACCATTGCAAAATAGTAAAATCTCAGCACTTCCTTTCTCTACAAATTCTAAATCATCAACTTTCATGTTCTCCAACATTGATAATAAGTATTGCATTTCTTTGTATACATTAGCATATTCTACAGATTGTAGTTTAGTTAAATCTAAAGGTAGAGATTTGATGAATGGGGTTTTTGTTGTTTCCAAATCTGAGTAATAATCTTTTATATCCTTTTCTAAACGAGTTACTGAAGAACGTGCAATATGCGACCGAGACGATGGATGGTTCATTACAGCTAAACTACTGGTATTGTCAGCTGCAGTTGCTAGCGTGTTGCTGGTTAAAACATAACCAACGGTGGGGATAATCGAAGTCGTTAGCAGAGGCATAGACATCATTTCTTGTAGCTTTTGCTCGTGATAATATTGATGGAAAGAAATAAAATTGGAAGGCAACAAATCCATTGACAATAATTTCTTTTCGCAAGTATAGTCTGCAACTCTTGGGCTAAACCACAGCCGACCCTGTCCATATTCTTGGCACATCATGATATCGTTTGCTGCATTCACAATGTGTGGGGGTTTAAAAAATGGCGGGACGCGCAATCGTAGCTTTGATTCATCGATTTCATTTTTATTTTGCTTCAAATAAGTTGCAACAGCTTTAATATGACTTTGAAAAATATCCAATCCAGCAAAAGTTGGTAATTTAATTCGTCGTTTATCTTCAAACACTGGCAGTTTCGACGCCAAATCCGGATGAACTTCCATAATAAGCAAAATTGTCCTTTGTACACCAGTGATAAATGAATCAGGTAGCAAATGCAACAGCAGTGAGCCGATATTTGCTGGTTTATCATTGTCAGGTAATATTTGGATTGGCAGATTATTATTGAAAAGTTCATAAAGATAGTGAAATCCAACATTTTTATCTTTTTCCAAGAGTCCAAAAATATGTTTAACACATTCAGTTCCTTGTATAGAAGGATTAGTTTCGCTGCCACTGGAGGGCTTCGTATACTTAGCAAAGTTTAGTTTTTGTAAAATATTTTTAAAAGTTGGCTTGTCCACTTCCAACAATTCCATATCAACTGACTCGGTATGATAAGGCTCAGCCAAAATGTAAGGAGGATATTGGGCAGCAAAATTTTTCACAGCAAGGTGAGCGACGCTTTTTTGGAAGGTTAATTCGAAACAAACTTTCATGATACGTTCACGATTAATGAAAGTGGACGTTTTACAGGCACTCCCTTCTGCAATTTTCGACATTATGAAACATTCTTGATCCACTGTTAACCGACAGTAGACAGAGATTCTTTCGAAATTCGATACGTATTCCAGCATGTCTTCATCAATATCATATGGATACGGCATGATGTCACTGCAGCCATAAGTAACAAAATACAACTTCAATCGGCAAGCAGCACTGTCTACTAAGAGTCGATTCTTAATGTTACCCAATAATTGGAAAATTTGTTTTTCTTGAACTGTTAATACTCGATCGCACACGCAAGTATCAATCAACTTGAAAGCCTCACGGTAATTTTCAGTCATCATGTACAAAGATAATAAATATAATGTAGCAGCAATGGATTTCGATTTCAACATTGTTCCTGAAGCATGTACAGGGTACAAGAAGTAAGTCATTTCACCACTATTTGTGACCCATTCTTCATCAGATCGCACAAACATTAACTTACAAAAACTAGAGCCACGTCGCAATTTATATTGAGTTGGTTTTGCAATAGCAGACATCAACAGCACATATTCACCTAAATCGTTTCTTAAAACTACAGTGTTTGGAAGACGATTTACTAAAGAACGTAACCCTTTCAACGAGTCTAATTCTGCTAAGTAGTATCCTTGCTGCTCCACACAATAATAACGATTTTTTTCAACTCCATCAATTGTAATGCTGATGCGTTCAAAACTTAATCTTAGTCTAGGTAATTCGATTAAATCTATTGAAAATGGGGTCGTCGCAGTAACAGCAGTAGCAACATCTGTTGTGGACCACATAAGCAAATGTGATGCATCCTCCAACCTTAATATCATTCGTACTAAAGCATGAATAGTGTGAGCGTCTTCTGTCCAGTATTTACTTTGGCGTTGGCTATGTTTGAATACTTGAGAATGGTGATGAGTTGCATAATGAAATAGCAAAGTGATTGGATTGACTAAATAATGCGACTTTTCAAGAGTATCTGCGGAATCAAATTTATTGTGAACATCATCGCTGATAGGCCGACGTAAAATACTTGCATAAGCACTGGAAAATCCAAAACCTTCAGTATCATTATTCCCAACCTTATTCAACGTAATAAATAAAGAAGTTCGTGAGTTATAAGTAATATCGGAAGAATTATTCAAAACGCCTATGATTGTATCGTCAATATTTTGCCAAAACACGTATGGCTCTAATAATGCATCAGGAATTGTACCATACAAGATACGATGAGGTAAGTAAGTTTGAGCATTGTCACGATCATCATGCTTATACTTCGTTATTACCACAGATGGTTTGTGCTCAAATCCTACCACTGGATCTCCACAACAAGAAGCTAATTCTCCCTCTAATGAAAACGCATGAAAAGACATGGAATGATAGCTTAATGAAGAATGAGTGGTAAATATCATACTTCGATAGTATCTACGGCCGTATTCAACAAGATTGTAAATATGAAGTACCCGAGGATATTGAAATATTACGAATTCTTTCATTGTAGCGGTTGCTTCACCTTCAGATTGCCACGTACCATACAATGTTACTATTTCAGCCCTACAGACATCAATGGTACCATAATATAACTGAATTGACGGGAAAATTTTCTTTATCCAAGGATCAGCAATACCCTTCACCCAATCAGGATCACCAGATACGCCATATTGACGTGTGAAATTGTGCTTAATTTGGCGAGTATCAGTATCCCACATTTGCACGTCATGATCCAAACCAATTAATCTTACCCACTTGCGATGAGTGGTGTGCTTCACTTCTGCACACTGAATAATATCGTCATTAGTAATGTGCTGAAATACGGCTACAAAATCTGGGTTTTCCTGTATTTCATCTTCTAATGGTTGAGTAACATGTTTCTTGATTGTGAACTCTCCCAGTTGAATATTAATTTCAGTATTCACAGCTAAGGTTGTCATTTCTCGTAACCAAGCTTCAAAACTTGTTTGGGCTTCAATGCTTAAATTTTTACCAAACGTTTTTGGATCGTACTCATTTTCAGGTACAAAGCGCCCTCGAAAATTTAAACCCGGATATTCCAATGACAGCCATTTGCGATTCGCATTGTTTTCGATTTCTTCATTAATTTTTTCTCTTTCTGATTCTTCCACCATTTCCACGAGAGAATTCATAACTTCATTGCGTTCGTCTTGATGTGACATGAGCCAATTCATAATTTTCACTCGATGAATTTGGAATAAATCAAAAAGTTCCACTTGAGGAATTCCTAAATCGTCTCGATAATCTTCGACATCTTTACGTAATTTTTTCCCTGCAACAAAATCGGAATCTAAGTCCAAATCGTATTTATACCTATTGAATAAAAAGATTTGACATGCCATTATTGCGAAAACAATAGTAGAGTTCAGTTCTTCTGGTTGCACATTCCTGAACAAATAAGCCATGTGAGCATATAATTTGCATGCAACCGCCATTTGTCCTTCATCTTTCGATTTCTTGATCCAACGCGCTAACAACCGAAAAACTTGGTCATTTAGAAGCTGCCGTAATTGCTTTTGACATTGCAACGCAGTATTCATAGCTTCTTCCGAACATTCAAGACCTCTCACATTCGCTTCGAAATTAGATCCATAGAAATTATTTTCAGTTGACTGGCCTGCTGAATGACTTCCCATATTCTTTTTATATTCACGATTTCTTCCCAAAAACAAAATAAACCCCTCGACACGAACTACCAAGCGAATTGAATATAATATGCTTTCACTAATTGCACTGTACTTCCCTGTATCCATATCTATTACTCGTTCAAGGATTGTTTGAACAGATTGTAAAACTAGTTTTGGTGCCATTATCAATTCATTGAACAATAAACCGACTGATGAACATAAGTGCTCGCGAGTTTCTTGTGGAACAGCAGATATAACTGATTTTAAAGGACTATCTTGCCAAGCTCCTGGTTCGAACAACGCAGCATCTAAAACTTCTTGAATTTTAATATTTCGCAAGGCTCTTAATCTTATTTCATTCGAAAAAAAAGTCAGCAAGAAAGGAATACGTAAGTAAGGTACAGTAAGATATTGTAACATATGCTCACAATCACGTGCGCCTAAGGTGCCGTCAAAATCGGGTAAATTACGTATGTGCAAAATATCGTCCTCGGTGTCTACACGTTCACCTAGCAAAATAGATGGATTAGCTTGAGAAGGAATCGAACGCGGAGTTCGACCCTTGATTCCAATAAATTTAAGTAATTTTGCAATGATCCCTTTGCTTTGTTGATTTTTTGTAGTTCGTAGTTGTTGCTCTTCAACAGGAACAACACTTTGAATGCAATCGAGTACTCGTCCAAAACCCTTGACAACATAATTATCTTCCTCCAAACTCCATGTCAATGCTGCATCTTCTGGAGTCCATGGTCTCAATTCTGGCAGCTGCTCACAAGTTGGTACCATAACTAATTTTAACGCAAAGACAAGGTCTCTTAAGTAACCGACTTCAGGAAAAAAATCTAGAAATGCACGGTTAGAACCAGTTAAATAATGTTTTTCAAGTCCACGTTGATATCCCATCTGTAAACATAACTGATCAACAAAACGGCGATCAGCAACAGAACATTCTTTGCTTTCATTAAACTTGAAAATATAATTATCTGGGGGAATTATCGATTTTAATTGATGGAAATAGTCTAACACTTGTGTACGAGCTGCAGCCATTTCAGGAGTTACAAACTTTAGATACTCACTTTCCTCCGCAAAAGTACCTATAGAGAATCCAAAAGGCTTTATTGGACCAGGAGCCACTCCAGCATAGTGCAGTGATGACTGTGCTGGCACATCACAAGCGATTTTACGCATCGCCGCATCACTAATCGTGGCCATGCAAGCCAATACAAGCATTCGCACAGCATCCCCTGAACGAGTCATCTTCACAGACAAAGAAGCAGTAATAAAATGCCTACAAAGCAAATTTAAGGTACGAAGACAATCAGCCTGAGTTTCATATCGCATGGATTGGGCATGCCAAAAGCATTTTTTGTCTCTCTCAGGATGATTAACAGATAACGGTAGAGGAATTACTCTAACAAACAAATGCTCGATTAAGCACAATCGCAAAGTATAAGAGTTTCGAATTAAGTTCCGTTGATTCGACATCAATACACACAAGTTTAAGCAGTTTCTCATAGCTGTAGTCATATCTAGGAAATTTAACAACTTATCGGGAACCAACGTCATTTCAATAGGACGCAAGATCGGTGGCGGCGAAGATGTACCAGCTAACTCCTCAATACTAAATTCTCTTCGAAATCTTCCGAAGAAATCTAAATCGGCGATGCCAGAAAATGATTCTACTGATGATAACTCAAACTTGGGAAGATTAACTTTATTCTCATCCAAAAACTGTATACGCGATTCCATGGCTTGAAGCAAAGAAAGTATTTCAGTTAATGACAAATTGTATTTTGAAGTCGAATCATTTCCAAAACAACCAGCTGAATACGCTAAACTTTTCATTGCAGTTGTAACCATCATCTTTTCCATTGTAGGCAAGGTTGTTTCAATCAACAAATCATTCATTATCACTTTTCCGATTGAATATTTCAGTAAAAACGGTACCCAATTAGCTTCGTCATGAGGTAAATCAGATTTGCGAGCAATGATACGAGCACATTCAAGAATAGCATAAACCTTTGATAAATCACCACTTTTTGGGATCGCACGGAATTCTTCACCATCCGCCAAAGCTTGCGGATCATTATTTATGGTCGCTTGGAGAGCCATGCCAGTAAGATAAGGTAGCAAACGTTCATAAACGAACTTTAAATCAGTGGCGACATTTGCACATGCTGCAGTACGAAAGACAAGTAACCAAAACGCCGTATTGAGCATTCTTTCATCTGGGATTTTTGACAATTCCACAGAGAGTTTGCGGCACGTAATACCTGTAACTGGATTCACATAGGGAGGATGATATTCCAAACCTGAATTAACATCATTTGAGGCATTTACAATATGGAGAGTATATCCATCGTGATGAGAATCACGGCCTTTCATTATTAACAACAAAATAACGTGCTCGTCACTATCATTCGAACTTTTCCACGTAAGTGGAACCAACAGATAATCACCCGCTCTCAAGGCACGAATACGAACCATGAAAGTTACTAAATAGGTGTAAATAGGATTCACATCTTCACTATGATTAGGAATACTCCGACAAATGTCAACACTATCTCGAATTGTATAAATTACTTTGTCAAGTGCCCTACGAATATCCTCGTTTATTGTATCATTCATCATATCAATGTAACGAGAACTCTCCAAAAATACTTCTAACGTTGCTCGAAACCTCTGAACTGGAGGCAGGGCTTCATAATCATGATCATTAGTATCTAAAGAGGACTTATATTCGTCTAAAAATAAGTCAATGAAAAATGGAAGCTTCCACACTGCTGTGGTTTGATTGGTGGTAGGATTACGAACAACATTGTACGATCCATTCAGACCAACTTTAGAACAAACTGAGACAGTTGTGCGTATTGCAGAAACGGATTCAGATGATATATTCATATTAGTATTCGCAAATTTGTTAGAAGGCATTGGCTGAGATATTTGAGTAGAATTCGAGTTGGAGGCTTGCTTTAAAGTTGGAATGGAACTATTCAGTGAAGCAACGGAACTACTGTTGTTAGTAGTACTTTGAGAAGAGTTTGCAAAAGATTGCTTTAATTCAACATAATTTGAAGGAAAATAACCTGGAGGAGAGGACTTTCCAACAACACTACCATACCACCACTCCCCACCCTTTGTATCCTGAACTAATATTGTTTCTCCCTTTTCAATAGTTAGCTCAGTTGGTCCAGTAGCGACTCGACCATACTTTACTGTAGCAAAAGTAGCTTTGGTATCTTTTAATGACATCCTGTTATTAACTTGCTCGATACTATCTGACGAAGATTTTGATTCTACGATAGTTTGTGGCTGAACGGTACTAAGCAAAGAAGTGGATTTGCCATCAAAGTGGCTGTCAACAGCAGCAGACTGTATTGAAATTGATGGTTGTAATGGTACATTCATCAAATCATCGAAAGGATTAAAATCTTTTTTGGCAGAATTTAACATAACTGTCGAATTACCCGAAGTAGTTTGTAATGGTAACGGCTTCGAAGGAGTTGATGCTGATAAATTTCGTGGAGGATCAACAAGAAATTCCACATAATCGGTTGGAAACGCACCAAGAGGTCCTTTAGTCCATCCACCAGTAGGTCCACGGCTAACTACTTCAATAATAGAACCGGCTTTTAGAGGCATTTCTGAAGGACCCGTACCAGCGAAATCGTAAAGAGCTCTAGCTTGCAAACGTTGACTTGCGACTTGCGAAATCGGAGTAGGGGGTGTAGGCAATGGTATAGTTTCAGGAACTACTTCAACGTAATCACTTGGGAAATAACCAACTTTTGCAGAATTGCATTCAACGCCTTTACTCCAGCCACCTTTGCCTCCATTATGAACGAGATTAATTATTTGTCCAGCACGTAAAGTTATTTGGTTATCTGCCTGCGGAGTGAAGTCATACAGAACTTTGGCACGGACAGAACCTGAAACTAATGCAGTGTGAAAATGATTGTTCGTGAAAAGTAGAAAGTACAATGCTCTAACCTGCAAAAGACATTGTTGATCAAGAAATCTAATAATGCTTGCAAAATGTAAGCTGTTGGATTTTAATGCTAACTTTTGGA
>Ga0213850_1045340_pt1 | contig 14465 bp, 11 predicted proteins | sample LLC_MetaT_FD_164453 | JGI IMG/M metagenome (GOLD analysis project Ga0213850, IMG submission 164453) | Metatranscriptome of freshwater microbial communities from post-fracked creek in Pennsylvania, United States - LL:C (Metagenome... | ecosystem: Environmental > Aquatic > Freshwater > Creek ...
ACCCAGCTCGGCGACTACATGCAAGGCACCGGCAACGTCAGCGGCACCTTCAACACGTTTGAAGGCCGTATCCTGGGTGCTAAGCCCAACAAGGATTGGGCTGGTATCGCTGTGCCCGTCGGCCCTGTGACCCTGTCCGTGACCGAGTACGAAGCCGCTAACGGCTTGGGCCTGGGAGTTGGTAGCGGCGGTGACCCGTCTACTAACGGTGCTCGCAACACCCAGTACCAGATCGCCTACTCCGGTGGTGGCCTGAATGCTGACGCGGCATACAAGTCTTACGACAACAGCAACCTCGGTGCTACGACGTCTGCTACGGCATACAAGTCCATCGTACGTGCTGGCGCAAACTACGACTTCGGCGTTGCCAAGATTGGCGCTGCTGTCCAGTCTAACAGTCTGATTATTGCTGGAACTGACAACGCGACCGTCGTGTCCATTGGCGCTCCGGTTGGCAAGCTGTTCTTCGGCGCTCAGTACCTGAACCGTACGGTTAACGGCTCTGGTGGCCCGAACACTGCAACCGTCGTAAAGCCTGCTGACTACAACCAGAACGGTTATGGCCTGGAAGCTGACTACAACTTCAGCAAGACCACCAAGCTGGCTGTGAACTACCTGAACTGGCAGCAAACGTCCGCTGCTGGCGGCGTGGCTTACGGTTCCAGCGCTGCTGCAAACCAGAACAACAACCTGACGGAAATCGCTCTGTCCAAGTCCTTCTAATTTCACGCTGGCATAAGCCAGCTTGGAGTCTGAAAGCTTAAAACCCCGCTGCAGCAATGCAGTGGGGTTTTTTATTGGACTGCGCCTGCATGTGCAGGCATGCGTGCCGGTGCGCACGTGTGCGCCTCCATGCATATAAATTTCCCAATGGGCACACTATTACGCGCAAGCGGCGCGCGCAGCGCGCGAGATTCAGGCGTAGCGCTTGTTGCGCAGGTTGTGCTTCATTTCGCGCAGCAGGGGTTGCAGCGTCGCGCTGCCTATGCGCAAGGCCAGTCCGGTGGCCAATATGTCGATGATCATCAGGTGCAGCAGGCGCGACACCATGGGGCTGTACTTGTCAAAGCCCTCGGGATGGTCGGCGCTGAGGTGGATATGTCCCGCTCCGGCAAGCGGCGAGCCGCTGGCGGTGATGACGATGGTCGTCGCGCCGTTTTTGCGCGCGATGTCGCACGCGTCCATCAGGTCGCGCGTTCGGCCCGAGTTGCTGATCACGACGACGCAGTCGCCGGCGCCCAGGATGGACGCACTCATCACCTGCATATGGCCGTCGCTATACGCCGTGGTATTGATCCCTAGGCGAAAAAACTTGTGCTGCGCGTCCTGCGCCACAATGCCCGAATTGCCTACGCCGAAAAATTGGATATGGCGCCCCGCCTTGTAGCTTTGCAGCAGGGCGCTGATGGCTTTTTCGATGGCGTTGACGTGCGCTTCGTTGCGGTACTTGAGAAACGCAGCGACGGTGTTGTCTATGACCTTCACCATGACGTCGGCGGTTTTATCGTCGGCGTCCACGCTGCGGTGGATGAAGGGAACGCCTTCGTTCACCGTTCCGGCCAGTTTGAGCTTGAAGTCGGACAGGCCATCGTAGCCCACGCTGCGGCAAAAGCGCACCACGGTGGGTTTGCTGACGTGCGAGCGTTCGGCGAGTTCACTGACCGGTAGCTTGGCAAAGGCGCGCGGATCCGCGAGGCACAGCTTGGCCACGCGCTGCTCTGCCGGAGCCAGCGACGGCAGGGAAGCTTTGATGCGGTCCAGCATGGCGTCCACGTGTCCTAGGACTCTTCGCTCCAGCAAAAACCATCGCGTGCAATCATGGCGCTGGACGCACTCGGCCCCCAGGTGCCGGCGCCGTACAGCCGTGGTCCTTGCGCGTCGTTGCCCCAGGTTTCCAATATGGGTTCGACCCAGCGCCAGGCCTCTTCCTGCTCGTCGCTGCGCACGAACAGGTTCAGCCGTCCGTCGATCACGTCCAGCAGCAGGCGCTCGTAAGCGCCAACGCGCTCGGATCCAAAGCGTTTGTCGAAGTCCAGGTCGAGTTGGACCGGCGCCAGACTATTGGCAGCAGCGCTGCGCGACTGGCGGTTGTTCTGCCCTTGTGCCAGCAGGTGCAACTCGAGCCCGTCGCGCGGTTGCAGGTTGATGACCAGGCGGTTGGCCTGCGCACTGCTCGAGGTAAAGATGGCGTGCGGCGTCGGCCGGAAATTCACGACAATGCTGGCCTCGCGGCCGGCCAGGCGCTTGCCGGTGCGGATGTAGAAGGGCACGCCGGCCCAGCGCCAGTTTTCAATTTCGGTGCGCAGCGCGACAAAGGTTTCGGTGTTGCTGCCCGGGTTCACACCGGGTTCGTCGCGGTACGCCGGCACACGCGTGCCCGCGCTGGTGCCGCTGGTGTATTGCCCGCGGATCGCGTTTTGCGCCAGCGACTCGGGGGTCCAGGCCTTGAGCGAGCGCAGCACCTTGAGCTTTTCGTCGCGAATGGCGTCGGCGTGTGAGCTGATGGGTGGCTCCATGCCGATGGCGCACAGCAGTTGCAGCGCGTGGTTCTGCACCATGTCGCGCATGGCGCCGGTGTTTTCGTAGAAGGCGCCGCGGCTCTCCACGCCCAGGTCTTCGGCAATCGTGATCTGAATATTGGCGATCAGTTCGCGCCGCCACAGGGGTTCGAACAAGGCGTTGCCAAAGCGCAGCGCAAACAGGTTCTGCACCGCCGGCTTGCCCAGGTAGTGGTCGATGCGGAAGACCTGGTTTTCGTCGTAAAACTTGCGCACCGTGCGGTTGATCGCGCGGTTCGATTCGAGGTCGTGACCCAGGGGTTTTTCCAGCACCACGCGCGCGTTGGCGGTGTTGAGCCCGGCGGCAGCCAGTTGTTCGCACACCGTGGTGAACAAGGCGGGTGCCGTCGCCACATACATGACGACGGTGTTGGCGTTGCGCGTTTTTAGCGTGTCGGCGAGTTGCGCATAATCGGCCGCTTGGGACAAATCCATGCGAACGAATTCCAGCAGGGCGGCGAAGCGTGCAAACTCTTCGGCGCTGGGGCGTTTGGCCAGGTCGACCTTGTCAAAGCGCGCCTGTATGAGCGCGCGGTATTGTTCGTGCGACAGGTTGTCGCGGCCTACGCCTATGATGCGTCCATTGGCCGGCAAGGTGCCGTGGCGAAACGCCTGGAAAAGTGCGGGCATGAGCTTGCGCCATGCCAGGTCACCGGTGCCGCCAAAGAGAACAAGATCAAAGCTCATGATTTAAAGTTACATAAATATTGACGTTGAACTGTAACTTTGTTTCATCGATAATTCAAGCGCCTGTGCGCAAAAAATGACAAACCGCCGCAAGGCACTCCGCCATGAACCAATTAGACACACTGAAAACCTACACCACGGTCGTCGCCGACACCGGCGACTTTCTGCAGTTGGGCGCCTACCGCCCGCAGGACGCGACCACCAATCCTTCGCTCATACTGAAAGCGGTGCAGAAGCCCGAGTACGCGCCCTTGATGCGAGACAGCGTGGCGCAGCATCGCAGCCGGCCCCTGGACGAAATCATGGACCGGCTGTTGGTGCGCTTCGGCTGCGAAATTCTGGCGCTCATTCCCGGCAGGGTTTCGACCGAGGTCGACGCGCGCCTGAGCTTTGACCGGGCTGCCACGGTGGCGCGCGGTCAGCGCTTGATCGCGCTGTACGAGGCGCAAGGCGTGCCACGTGCGCGCGTGCTCATCAAGGTTGCCGCCACCTGGGAAGGCATTCAGGCCGCAGCCGAACTCGAGCGCCAGGGAATCCACACCAACCTCACGCTGCTGTTTTCGTTCTCGCAGGCGGTCGCCTGTGGCGCAGCCGGCGTGCAACTGATTTCGCCCTTTGTAGGCCGCATTTACGACTGGGCCAAAAAAGCCGCAGGCGCGGGCTGGGTCGAGGCCGAACGCGCCGGTGCGATGGACCCGGGCGTGCAATCGGTGACGCAAATTTTCAACTACTACAAGCGCCACGGCATACGCACCGAAGTCATGGGCGCAAGCTTTCGCAACGTCGGCCAAATTACGGCCCTGGCCGGCTGCGACCTGCTGACCATCAGTCCCGATTTGCTGGCTCAGCTCGCGGCTACCGAGACGCCGCTGGTGCGCGCGCTGGACGCCGACGCGGCGCGCCAACTGGATTTGCCGGCCGTATCCTTTGACGAGGCCGGTTTCCGCCTGGCCTTGAACGAAGACGCCATGGCGACGGAAAAACTGGCCGAAGGCATACGCGCATTCTGCGCCGACGCCGTCAAACTGGACCAGCTGTTGCTGGCTGCCTGAACAGGAATTAAGCATGAAACGCATTCGTTGTGACCACACTTCCGCATGGACCGCGCTGCAGACTGCTAAAGCCCAGGGCGCAGGAAAAATCGACCTGCGCCAGGCGTTTGCCGCCGATCCTGCGCGCTTTGCCAGCTTGAGCCAGCAGGCGCCGTACGTGTTTGCCGACCTGTCCAAAAACCTGTGGGACGGCGCGACGCACGAGCTGCTGCTGCAACTCGCGCACGAGAGTGGCGTGCTGGCGCACCGCGACGCCATGTTCGCTGGCACAAAGATCAACAACACCGAAGACCGTTCCGTGCTGCACGTTTTGCTGCGGCACCCGGCGCAAACGGCGCAGGGTCCTGCGCCACTGGCCGCAGAATTGGCGCAGGTGCACGCCACCCTGGACGCGATGCTGGAATTTGCCGAGCGCGTGCGCGCCGATGCCGGCATCACCGACATCGTCAATATCGGCATCGGCGGCTCGGACCTGGGACCGCAAATGGCGGTGATTGCGCTGGAAGCGTTTGCGCACGCGGGCAAGCGACTGCATTTTGTGAGCAATGTCGACGGACACGAGTTGGCCAGCACGCTGCGCAGCGTGCGTGCCGAAAGCACGCTCTTTCTGGTCGCGAGCAAGACCTTTACGACCATAGAGACCATGACCAACGCGCGCTCCGCCAAGGCCTGGTTTGAGGCCCAGGGCGGCACCGATATTGCGCGCCATTTTGCTGCGCTGACGACGAATGTGGCCGCGGCGAACGCCTTTGGCATCAGCACGACCTTTGGTTTTTGGGATTGGGTGGGCGGGCGCTATTCGCTATGGTCAGCCATAGGCCTGCCTCTGGCGATCGCCATTGGCGCCGCTGGATTTCGTGAATTCCTCGCTGGCGCACACGCCATGGACGAGCACTTCCGCAGTGCGCCGGCAGAACAGAATCTGCCCCTGCGCCTGGCCTTGCTGGACGTCTGGTACCGCAACTTTCTGGGCTTTAGCAGCCGCAGCATTGCGCCCTACCACAGCGCCTTGCGCCGCTTGCCGGCGTATTTGCAGCAACTCGAGATGGAAAGCAACGGCAAGCAGGTCGACGCTGCGGGCGGCGCGCTGCCGTTTGCCACCTCGCCCGTTCTCTGGGGCGAGCCCGGGACCAACGGCCAGCACGCCTACTTCCAGATGCTGCACCAGGGAACGGACACGGTTCCGCTGGAAATCATCGTCGCGCGTACCGCGCGTCACACCCTGGCAGGGCACCAGCAGCAGTTGCTGGCCAATGCGCTGGCGCAGGCGCAGGCCTTGATGCTGGGCAAAAGCGACGCGGGCGGACACCGGAATTTCCCCGGTAACCGGCCCAGCAGCTTTTTCGTCCTGGACGATTTGACGCCGGCGTCCCTGGGCGCCTTGGTCGCGCTGCACGAGCACCGCGTCTTTTGCAGCGGCAGCCTGTGGGGAATCAACAGCTTTGACCAATGGGGCGTGGAACTGGGCAAAGTGCTGGCGAAGGAACTGGCGCCGCGCCTGGAGAGCGGCGACGTGGCGGGCCTGGACGCGTCGACCGCCGGCTTGTTGGCGCGATTGCGCGCGTGAGCGCCGGCATCGACGACCCGCAAGGGGCTGGGGCGCACGGCATGAACGTAGTCTTCGATTTGGGTGCCGTACTATTTACCTGGCAACCCGTGCAGCTGGTGGCGCAGGTATTCCCGGAGCACGCTGGCGACGCCGTCGCGGCGCAGGATCTGGCGCAAGCGGTGTTCGGCCACCCTGACTGGCACGCGTTTGACCGTGGAACCGTGCACGCCGACGAGGTCAGTGCAGCGACGGCACGGCGCCTGAATCTGCCGCCGCAACGAGTGGCGCAGCTGGTGCATGGCATAGATGCTTATCTGCAGCCCATGGACGAGTCAGTCGCCTTGTTGCAAGGATTGATGCGGGAACGCGACAGCCGTCGCGCCGCCGGCGCGCCAGTCTCGGGTGTGCCGCGCGTGCGCGGGCTCTACTACCTGTCCAATATGCCGGCACCGGTCGCGCGCCTTTTGCAAAGCCGGCACCGTTTTCTGCACGACTTTGACGGCGGCATATTTTCGGGCGATGTGCAGCACATCAAGCCCGAGCCTTCCATTTACGGTTTGCTGACCCAGCGCTACGCCCTGGATCCGCAGACCACCGTGTTCATCGACGACCTGCTGGTCAATGTGCAGGCCGCGCAGGCGCAAGGCTGGACGGGAATCCATTTTCAATCGGCAGCGCAGGTCGCGCGCGAGCTAGACCGCATCCTGGTATCGCCGGCAGGGGCGGGCTGCGGGTTTTGAATTGCGGGGAGTCCGCTTCGAGAGCGTGTAGGGTCGGGTTAGCGCCGAATGGCGTGCCAGAGTCGCCGCCAGTGCAGCCGGCCAGGGATAAGTAAAAAACCCCGCAGGACGCGCGCCCTGCGGGGTTTTTGTCGGGCTGCGGGCCGAAGCGGCCCGCAGACTGCAGGGCTATTACATGCCCATGCCGCCCATGCCACCCATGCCGCCCATATCGGGCATGCCGCCGCCAGCGCCGCCGGCAGCCTCTTCCTTCGGGGCTTCAGCGACCATGCACTCGGTCGTCAGCATCAGGGACGCGACCGAAGCAGCGTTCTGCAGCGCGGTACGCGTGACCTTGGTCGGGTCCAGAATACCCATTTCGATCATGTCGCCGTAGGTGTCGTTGGCAGCATTGAAACCGTAGTTTCCTTTGCCAGCCAAAACCGCAGCCACGACCACCGACGCTTCACCGCCGGCGTTGTACACGATTTCGCGCAGAGGGGCTTCGATGGCCTTGAGCACCAGCTTGATGCCGGCTTCCTGGTCGGCGTTATCGCCCTTGATGGCGCCTGCCGCTTGCTTGGCGCGCAGCAGCGCAACGCCGCCGCCGGCCACAATGCCTTCTTCCACGGCAGCACGGGTTGCGTGCAGCGCGTCTTCCACGCGGGCTTTCTTTTCCTTCATTTCGACTTCGGTGGCAGCGCCAACCTTGATCACGGCCACACCGCCAGCCAGCTTGGCCACGCGTTCCTGCAGCTTTTCGCGGTCGTAGTCGGACGTGGCTTCCTCGATCTGCACGCGCACTTGCTTGACGCGCGCCTCGATGTCGGCAGCGGCGCCTGCGCCGTCGATGATGATGGTGTTTTCCTTGCCCACTTCAATGCGCTTGGCAGAACCCAGATCGGCCAGCGTGACCTTCTCCAGCGTCAGGCCGATTTCTTCGGCGATCACCTTGCCGCCCGTCAGGATGGCGATGTCTTCCAGCATGGCCTTGCGGCGGTCGCCGAAGCCAGGCGCCTTGACGGCCACAACCTTGAGGATGCCGCGGATGGTGTTGACGACCAGCGTAGCCAGTGCTTCGCCTTCCACGTCTTCGGCGATGATCAGCAGCGGACGACCGGCCTTGGCGACTTGTTCCAGCGTGGGCAGCAGGTCGCGGATGTTGCTGATTTTCTTGTCGAACAGCAGCACAAAGGGGTTGTCCAGCAAAGCGGACTGCTTTTCCGGGTTGTTGATGAAGTAGGGCGAGAGGTAGCCGCGGTCAAACTGCATGCCTTCGACGACGTCGAGTTCGTTTTGCAGCGACTTGCCGTCTTCGACGGTAATCACGCCTTCATTGCCGACCTTGTCCATGGCGTTGGCGATGATTTCACCAATGCTGTGGTCGCTGTTGGCCGAAATGGAACCGACCTGGGCGATTTCCTTGGAGGTCGTCGTAGCCTTGGACGCCTTCTTCAGTTCGGCGATCAGTGCTTCGACGGCTTTGTCGATACCGCGCTTGAGGTCCATGGGGTTCATGCCGGCAGCGACATACTTCATGCCTTCGCGCACGATGGCCTGGGCCAGTACGGTCGCGGTGGTGGTGCCGTCACCTGCGTTGTCGGAGGTCTTGGAAGCAACTTCCTTGACCATTTGTGCGCCCATGTTCTGCAGCTTGTCCTTGAGCTCGATTTCCTTGGCGACGGACACGCCGTCCTTGGTCACGGTGGGGGCGCCGAACGAGCGCTCCAGGACCACGTTGCGACCCTTGGGTCCCAGGGTGACCTTGACCGCGTTGGCCAGAATGTTCACGCCTTCAACCATGCGTGCGCGGGCTTCGCCGCCAAAAATTACGTCTTTTGCTGCCATGTGATGACTCCAGATGCTATGAAATGTGGGGGGGTAGGGGTGGAGAAATTACTTCTCGACCACGGCGAACAGGTCGTCTTCTTTCATGACCAGCAGTTCGTCGCCGTCAACCTTGACGGTTTGGCCGCTGTACTTGCCGAACAACACGCGGTCGCCAATCTTGACTGTCAGCGCGGCGAGTTCGCCTTTGTCATTGCGCTTGCCGGGGCCGACGGCGAGCACTTCGCCCTGGTCCGGTTTTTCAGCAGCGGTGTCGGGGATGACGATGCCGGAGGCGGTTTTGGTTTCGCTTTCGACGCGCTTGACGATCACGCGGTCTGCCAAAGGACGCAGTTTCATGGGGAATCTCCTAGGGTTTGAAACGGGTTTAAGGTGGGCATCGGCCGCTTGGCGCGCTGCCTCACCGTATCGCGGGACGAGATGTTAGCACTCGTGTCCGTCGAGTGCTAATGATACGTACTTTTTCCCTGGTTTCAAGGCGGGACGCTGGAAATTGTTTATGCCGAATATCTGCAGGAACGGTGGTCTGTCCTTTTGCGCTTAGGGTGGATTCGGCCATGAAGTCGCCTTGCGTTTCGCAATTTGTAATGCTGCAGCTGTGTTTTATCTAACGCAGGCAGCGAGCGCTGGGGGCTGAGTCGGGGCCTCCAGCCCTCAATGACCGCGTGCGAATTGGCGCTGGTGTCGTGGCGCTGGTGCCGACGGCGGGTTCCGGCAGCGCAGGGGTTACAGTCATCGTATGGACACATTGGAGCGCCAGGTCGATACGGCCGTCATCGTGGGTCGATGGCAGGTGTTCCATCGCGGTCACGAGACCTTGTTGCGCGCGGCTTTGCGCGCCGGTGCCCGGGTGGTGGTCGTGATTGGCTCGGCCTTTCGGTCACGCGATGTACGCAACCCGTTTACTGCCGCAGAACGCGAAGCGATGATTCGCGCAACGCTGAGCCCGGAGGATTCGGCGCGACTGCATTGCCTGCCGGTACGCGATTATTTTGACGATGCGCGCTGGAACGCCGCGGTGCGCGCGGGGGTCGAGGCGCTGGTTGGCGCGCCGCAGCGCATCGCCTTGCTGGGTTTTCACAAGGACGCCAGCAGCTACTATCTGGACCACTTTCCCGCCTGGGCCTACATTCCGGTAGCGCGCGAATTCGACATTGACGCCACCGCATTGCGCGAACAATTTTTCAGCCAGGGCGCGGACGGCGCGCAGTTGTCCCTGGGCAAGACTGCGGATGCGGGTCAGGAGCAGATTCGGCCGGGCGCGGCGGCAGCGCCCGACCCTCTACAGCGCCCCGTGGCCTACCCGCTCGCAGCCAGCGTGAGCGCGCCGGTGCAACATTATTTGCGGCGCTGGGCGCAGGGGCCAGAGTTCGTGCAGTGCGCGCGTGCGCAGCAGGCTGTTTTTGCCCAGCGGGAACGCTGGGGCAGGACACCGCGGCTGACGGCGCACGTGCTGCTGCAACACGCCGACCGGATACTGCTGGTGCAGCGTCCCGACGCGATGGCTTTGGGGTCCTGGGCCTTGCCGGGGGAATTGGTGCAGGGCGATGAGGCGGCGCTGGCGGCCGCCTTGCGCGCCCTGCGCGAGCAGGCCGGGGTCATTCTGTCGGAGGACGACGCCAACGCAGCACGCGCGGGCAGCCGCGTTTTTGACCATCCCCTGCGAAGCGCCCTGGGTCCTTGGAGCAGCCACACGCTGTACCTGCAACTTGGTCCGCTGTGGCAGGGCGCGACCGGGGATTCGACGCAGGCCTGGCCGGTGGTCTGGGTCCCCCTGGCGGAACTGCCCCTGTGGGAGGACCGCCTGTTTGAGGACCACGCCGCCATGCTCGACGCTTTCGTGGGCCTTTATCCCTAGGCCCGCGCGCTTCTAGCTGTCCCAGCCGCCGTCGCCACCGCCGCTGCTGAAGTCCGAGCCACCGCCAGCGCTGTCCCAGCCGCCGCCGTCGTTGATGCCAAAATTCTGCCCGCCCATATCGGGATTGGGCGGCGGCGGCTCGTAGTTCGCGTTGTAGTTTTCGCGGTAACGTGCACCGGATTCGTGATCGCCCATCAGGCTGTGACCTATGGCTTCAGCCGCCACCACGCCGGCGCCGACGGCAAGACCCGTAGCCACCCCACCCATGATGCCGGAACCTATGCCGGAGCCGCCAGGACCGTAGCCAGGACCATAGCCCGGGCCGTAGCCGGGACCGTAGCCCGGACCATAACCGGGCTGCATGCCCCCCGTGCCACCGCCACCGGGGCCAACGGGGTAGGCTACGCCTTGGTTGTAGACGTCGGGATTGCGGCGCCGAAAAATCAGGTAGCCGATCGTGATCACGCCCACGGTGAGCAGAACGGGAAGCAACCACGAGCCACTGGAACTGCGTGGCTGCGCCACCGCGCCGTACTGGGGTGGCGCCACAGCCACGCGCGCGGCCAGCTGGGCGCGCAGTTCGCTCACGGCCTGGGGCTTGGCGAATGGCAGGCCCGGTGCCAGGCGCTCGGCCTGCGACAGCGACTCGCGCGCACGGGCAATGTTTCCCTGGCGCGCGTACAACTCGCTTTGCACGTAGTAGGCCTTGCCGCTGTTCGGGTGGGCAACAAGCACTTGCTGCACCATGGACTGCGCGCGATCGAGCTGCCCGGACTGCGCGGTAGCGTAGATGTCGGAAATGCTGGGTTCGGATTGCGCCAGGGCAAATCCGGAGACCAGGCACACGGCAAGTAGCAGCCAGCGCAATGTGCGTTGTATCGGGAGGGTGATCTGCATAAGGGTCCCTTCAAAAAATGAAGTGTAGGTCTTCAGGAACTTGGAGATGCAGCCAATCCCAAAAGTTTAAAGGGCTTGCTGCCACGAAGCCAAAAAAATTACAGTCAGAAATCGAGGGCAGGCCGTGCTGCCGTCGCCGACACGTAACGCCAGCGCCCGATCCAGCAGCCGCTGCACAAGGCCAGCAGACCGACCGTCGCCACAATCGCCAGCGGCATTCCCCAGTCGGCGTCGTACGCACCGAACATACTGGCTTTCATGGCGCGAACCACCCAGGTGAGCGGCAGCCAGGGGCTGATGGAACCAAAGGGCCCGCTGCTCAGCTCCACCGGCAATATGCCGCCCGACGCACTCAGCTGAACTGCCAACAGCAGCATGGACAAGGCCTTGCCTGCGTCGCCCAGGGCGCGCGTCAAGGCCAGCACGATTCCCAGAAAGGTCAGGGCGGACACGCCAAGGACACAGGCAAAGGCCTGCGGGTCCGCAATGTGCAGACCCAGACCGAAATACACCGTCAGGAAAACCAGCAGGGTTTGCGCCAGGACCAGCAGCGCCGGAATCGTGGCCTTGCCAAAAAACTGCGCCGTGCGTGCGTAGTGCTGGGTGTGCCGGGGCAATACGCGCACATGGACCAGGAAGGCCGCGACGCCCGCACCCAGCCAGAGCGCGATCGGAATGATGTTGGGCGCAAAAGCGTTGCCGCTGTTGACCACGCGCGCCACCACTTCCAGCGTGGGTTCGACGGACTCCGCCAGCCCTTGCGCACTACCTTGCGGTGCCAGGGTACCCTGTGGCAGCGCGTTGCTGAGCAAATCCAGCCCTTCGGCCAGGCGCTGGGCGCCTGCATGCGCCTTGACGCTGCCCTGCGCCAGGGCGTTGTTGCCGCTGGCCAGCGCGTCGGCGCCGCTCTCCAGCGCGTCGATCTGGCTGTCGTCCGGCAGGCGCTGCACGACGCTGTGCAGGGCGTTGCCCATGCCGCGCACGCCGCTGGTCAAGGCATCGACGCCGGTGCTCAGGCGCATCGAGCCGTCGCTGAGCTCGCGTTGTGCGTCCGCAGCGGTCTGAATGCCAGTTTCCAGCTGCACCAGGCCGTCGTGCAATTGATCCAGGCCGTCGCCGACGCGGCTGGGAACCAGCAGGCTGCTGCGCGCGTCATCGCGAAACGCCGCCGTGCCTTCGCGCACACGGCGGCTGCCGTCGCGTATTTGCGCCATGCCACGCGACAATTCCGCGTGGCCCGCAGCCAGGCTGCTGGCGCCGTCCTTGAGACGGTCCAGGTCACTGTTGCCGGGGCGTTTGGCGTCCATGCTGCGCAGGCCGCTGCCGAGTTGACGTACCCCGCCCGTGAGTTTGTCCAATCCATCGGCCACGCGATCCGATCCGTGCGCAGTTTGCGTGGCGCCTTGCTCCAGCGTGTCCAGCGCCTTGCTCAAGGTGTGCGCCCCGCTGCGCAGCTGCTGTACGCCGTCGCGCAGCCGGTCTACGCTGTGCTGCGACCCGGCGGCACTCTGCAGCACCAGCCGCCAGCGGCGTTCGTTCAGGCTTTCGTTGACGTCGTGCCCCAGCTCGCGCGCGAAGTTGCGCGCAATCAGGGCGCTTTCAAAGTTGTTGCCCTCGGACAGGTAAACCACCAGTTTGCCTGCGCCTGCGTCCTGCCCGGGAATGGCGTGCGCGCTGAAATCGGGTGGAATGATGAGGGCAAAGGCCAGGCGTCCATCGCGCACGCCGCGCCGCGCCTCCTGGGCTTGCGCCATCTCGACAAAGCCAAACGTGTGTTTGCTGCGCAAGCTGGCAGCGACTTCCCAGCCCGCGTTGAACAGCTGTCCGTTGTACTCAAAGCCCTGGTCCAGATTGACCAGGCCCACCGGCAGTCGACCGGTCCGCGCCTCCGGCTCCCAGACACTCGACAGGTAAATGAGGACGTAGAGCGCGGGGATCGCCATGACCAGCAGGCTGGCCAGCAATTGCTTGGGATAGCGGGAAAAAAACTGGGCCTCGGAGCGCAGCACAGAGCGGAGTTGGCGAAAAAAACGCATGCGGATGGGCGGCCTTGCCTGGCAACTAGTGCAGGCGTTGCAGATAGCGACGGCTGCTGCGGCTCTTGAGCCACCAGACAAGTCCGCCATAGACGCTGCGCTCTCCCCAGACCGCCAGGGCCTGGCGCCCACCGCAGGTGATGACGTTCAATGTCTTGGCCGGCGGCGTGTACGCCCTGAGCGCAGTGCCGGCGACCGCGGCCGCCAGGTTGCGCGCCAGCGGTGCCCCGGTGCGCAGGGCGTGCACGCCGTTGCGCGCGTGTTCTATATCCATGCGCGTGCTGACGTCGCCTGCGGCAAATACCTGGGGATGGCTGGTCGAGCGCTGGCAGGCGTCCACGGCGACAAATCCCTGCGCATCCCGGTCGAGTCCGCTGGCGGCGATCCAGGGTGGCGCTTGCGCGCCCGTAGTTACCAGCGGTACGTCGCATGCCAGTCGCGCTCCACTGGCAAGAACGATTTCGTGGTGGTTCACGGCGGTCGCACTGTCCTGCAGCAAGGTAATGCGGCGCGCCTTGAGCAAGGCCAGCAATTTGCGCTGCACCGGTGCAGGAAACGCCGCGCCTGCGCGTTCGGGGCCGCTGATCAGCGTGATGGCAGCCTGCGCCATGCGCTGGCGTACGGCCATGGCCAGTTCTATGCCCGCGGCGCCGCCACCGATGAGTGCAATGCGCAGCGCGCGCTGCGTGCCCAATTCCGCAACCTTGGGCCAAAAGCCGGCGAAGGATTCCATGGGGCGTATGAACATGCCGTGTTCGCGAATTCCCGGAATGGACTGTTCCAGCAGGGCGCGATTCTGTACCGGCCCGGTATTGATCGACAGCCAGTCGTAGTGGATGTTGCTGCCGTCGTCCAGCTGCACCGATTGCGTTTGCGCGTTCAGACCGCGTACGCTGCGCGTGAGCCAGCGGATACCGCCACGGCGCACCAAGGGGTCCAGCGCCAACGTGCAGTCGTCCAGGCTGTAGTGGCCGGCAACAAATCCCGGCAGCATGGCGCTGTAAACCTGTTTGTGGTGCGGTGCGATCAGCGTGATGCGGGCGCCGACCAGGGGGTGCGCAGCCAGGTGCGTCAGCACTTCGATATGCGCGTGTCCAGCTCCCAGCAGCACCAATTGGCGCGGCAAATAGCCCGGGCTTTCGCCGCTGGGCTTGGGTTCGGTTTGCGAGTATTCGCTATCGGGAGCGTCTTTCATTTAAACCTATTGTTTCATGCTCTGGGCGCTTGCGTCCCGGGCCGCCGGCACAAACCCCGGCCGGGC
>Ga0213850_1138650_pt1 | contig 14190 bp, 13 predicted proteins | sample LLC_MetaT_FD_164453 | JGI IMG/M metagenome (GOLD analysis project Ga0213850, IMG submission 164453) | Metatranscriptome of freshwater microbial communities from post-fracked creek in Pennsylvania, United States - LL:C (Metagenome... | ecosystem: Environmental > Aquatic > Freshwater > Creek ...
ATGGGGATTCGCAGCAAGCAGGGTAACGAGCAGGACATGGCGCGCATCAACCCGCTGCACATCGTGTTGGTCGCGCTGGTGGCGGTGCTGGGCATCGTGGTGGGGCTGGTAGCATTGGTGCATTGGGTAGTCGCCGCCTAGGCCGCTGTTGCAGCGCCTGCGGGACAAGGAATTTGATTGGAATGGAGCAGACATGAGTTCATCGACACAGGGCGCTACGCCGTACTACTTCGTGCCGGGCCCGTCGCGGCATCCGGCGCTGGCCGCCTTGGGCCTTTTCTTCGTGATTCTGGGCGCGTCCCAGTGGGTCAACGGCGTCGCCTGGGGGCGTTACGCCTTTTTTGCCGGCCTGCTCGGCTGGCTGTTCGTGCTCTTCCAATGGTTTAGCGACTCGGTGGGCGAGAGCCAAGGCGGTCAATACGGCCGCAAGATCGACCTGTCGTTCCGCTGGAGCATGAGCTGGTTCATCTTCTCGGAAGTCATGTTCTTCGGCGCGTTTTTCACGGCGCTGTGGTGGACGCGCACGCACTCGGTGCCGGCCTTGGGCAATCTGGACAACGCCATTTTGTGGCCCGATTTCAAGGCCGTATGGCCCAGCCTGGCCGCCGGTGCAACCGCTTCGCCTGCCAACACCATTGACGCTTTCGGCACCATGGGACCGTGGCCGCTGCCGACCATCAATACCGCGCTGCTGCTGAGCTCCGGCGTGACGCTGACTGTCGCCCACCATGCGCTGCTCGAAGGCAAGCGCGAGCGCACCATCGGCTTCATGTGGGCCACGGTGCTGCTGGGTATCACCTTCCTGTGCGTGCAGGGCTACGAATACCACCACGCGTACACCGAGCTCAACCTCAAGCTGACTTCGGGTGTGTACGGCTCGACCTTCTTCATGCTGACGGGCTTTCACGGCTTCCACGTGCTGGTCGGCATGCTGATGCTGTTGTTCATCACCTTGCGCCTGCAAAAAGGCCATTTCAGCGCCGATAAGCATTTCGGCTTTGAAGGCGCTGCCTGGTACTGGCACTTTGTCGACGTGGTCTGGCTTGGCCTGTACATCCTGGTGTATTGGCTCTAAACGGGCTCGGCGCACACCCAAAAGGCAGCGCGTGCGCTGCCTTTTTAGCTGTGGGCCCAAGGGGCAGGGTGGTTTACTGGCCGGGCTGTATGCCCGTAGGGTGGATGAGGCCGAGTTTCCAGGCCAGCAGGACACAGAGGAACAGCGCCACCGAGAAGCCCACGCGCAGCGCAAGTGCCCGGGCCATGCGGCGCGAACTGTTGGCCGACGCGGCGTTGCCGCCCTTGAGCATGAAAAAAAGCGCAGCGCCAAGGCTGGCCAGGATCAGCAAAAACGCCAAGGCGACTAAATAGGACATGAATTGGATTATCCCGTGAATGCTGTCTGGCGTCTGCTTTGTATCAGCCTGGCGACGGTGCTGGGAATCAGCCTGACGCTTGCGCTCGGCCGCTGGCAGCTGGGGCGTGCGGCGCAGAAGGAGGCGCTGGCAGCCAGCATGGAACTGCAGGGCCGCAAGTCGCCCTTGACCGGTGCAACGCTGCTGGCAGCGCCCGACCTGCCTGCGTTGGTGCACCAGCACGCGCGCGTACGCGGCGTGTGGGACGCGGCGCACACCATTTACCTGGACAACCGCCAGATGGACGGGCGCTTCGGGTTTTACGTGCTGACGCCCTTGCGGCTCGAGGGCAGCCAGCAGGCTCTGGTGGTGCAGCGTGGCTGGGTGCAGCGCAATTTTGAAGCCCGCCGCGACCTGCAGCCAGTGCAAACTCCCGCGGGCGTGGTCGAAGTCGAGGGCCGCATGGCCTTGCCGCCCAGCAAGCTTTACGAGCCTGGAGCGGCGACGCCGGCGCGTATCCGGCAGAATCTGGACTTGGATCAGTACCGTGCTGAAACCGGCTTGGCCTTGCTGCCGATCGTGCTGCTGCAGACCGGCGCGGCCAGCGAAGGCCTGACGCGCGACTGGCCGCCGGTGAACCTGGGGCTGGAAAAGCACTACGGCTACGCGCTGCAATGGTTCGGCATGGCGGCCGTCATGGCCGCGCTGTTTCTCTGGTACCAGATCATTCGCCCGGCGCGCCAACGCCTGCTCCAGCGCAAACGCAATCAGGACTCCGTAGCCCATGCCCAGTGAATCGAACTTTGACGACCAGCCTCTGGGCCTGACGGTGCACTCCTTGCCGCCGCTGGCTGCGCTCGCCGACGACGCGTCGGCGCGCACGCGCACGGGCCGCTGGAAGATGCTGCTGGTGCTGCTGATCTGCGCCGCGCCCGTGGTCGCGTCGTACACGGCGTATTACCTGGTGCGCCCGGAAGGCCGGCGCAACTACGGCGCCTTGATCGAGCCGCAGCGTCCCCTGCCCGAAATGGCCGGCAGCAGCATCGACGGCCAGCCTTTCGATTGGGCGTCGCTCAAGGACCAGTGGCTGCTCATCAGCGTCGCCAACGCCGCCTGCGACGCCGCCTGCAGCCAGCACCTGTACTACCAGCGCCAGCTGCGCGAGAGCCTGGGCAAGGACAAGGATCGGCTGGAATGGGTCTGGATGATTCCCGACGCTGCGCCCGTCCCCGAGGCTTTGCGCCCGGCGCTGCGCAGCGCCAAGGTGGTACGGGTGCCTGCCGACGCGTTGGCGCGCTGGCTGGAGCCCGAAACCGGCCACGCCCTGGCCGACCACCTGTACGTCGTCGACCCCCTGGGCCATTGGATGATGCGCTTTCCCAGCCCGGTCGACCAGACGACGGCGCCCAAAATCAAGTCTGACCTGGAACGCCTGATGCGCGCTTCCGAGGGCTGGCACAAAGTCGGTAGCTGAGACCGCGCGATGCCCGTTCCCGCATACAACCTGGCTCCGCTGGCGACCATGCTCGGATTGGTCCTGCCCTTGGCGCTTGTTCCGCTGGGCTGGTGGGCGCTGCGCAACCGGCGCGCCAGCGGCGCTGCGCGCCTGCACGCGCTGGCGCTGTTGACGCTGTTCCTGACCGTGGACTTGCTGCTGTTTGGCGCCTTCACCCGCCTGAGTGACAGCGGCCTGGGTTGCCCGGACTGGCCCGGCTGCTACGGCCAGGCGACGCCGCTGGCAGCGCACGCACAAATCGACCAGGCGCAGGCTGCGATGCCCGATGGTCCGGTTACGCCGGCCAAGGCCTGGATTGAAATGCTGCACCGTTACCTGGCCAGCACCGTGGGCGTGCTCATCGTGCTGCTGGCCCTGGCGACGCAGTGGCTGCAACGCCAGGGCGCCAGCACGCGCACCGCGGCGCGGCTGGCGTGGACCGCGCTGCTCTGGGTCTGCGTGCAAGGCGCTTTTGGCGCGCTGACCGTCAGCAGCAAGCTCTATCCGGCCGTCGTCAGCCTGCACTTGCTCGGCGGCTACCTGCTGCTGGTGTTGCTGACCCTGCTGGCGCAGGCGAGCGCGCCACAGTGGCCGCGCGCGCTCTTGCCGTCTGCACTGCGCGCTGCGCTGGCGCTGGGCGCAGCCTGGCTGTTGCTGCAAGCGGCCAGCGGCGCCTGGGTCAGCACCAATTACGCCGTGCTGGCGTGCACCGAGTTTCCCCTGTGCCAGGGCCACTGGGTGCCCGCCATGGACTTTGCGCGCGGTTTCGAGATCTGGCATCCGCTGGGCGAAGGCGCAGACGGTGGCAACCTGAGCCTGGCGGCGATCACGGCCATCCATGTCCTGCACCGCAGCCTGGCGGTGCTGACGCTGCTGGCATTGCTCGCCCTGGGGATTTTGCTGCAGCGCTACGACGCCTTGCGCCTGCCGGCGCGTGCGCTGCTGGGCGTGGCGCTGCTGCAACTGGGCAGCGGTCTGGCGAACGTGGTGCTGGGCTGGCCGCTGCCGGGGGCGCTGCTGCACTCGGCGGGCGCCGGCGTCTTGCTGGCGCTGCTCGTGTTGCTGCTGGCGCGCAGCCGCACGCAGGCCGCGGCGACGTCCGTGCCGACGGCCGCTGCAGTGCCCGCAGCGCTCCCCGTCCTCGTATCCGGCGAGCGTACGCCATGAGCAGCACCTTGGCCCTGGGGGCGCCGCCAGTTTGGCGGCAGTTTCACGCGCTGACCAAACCGCGTGTGATCCAGCTGATTGTTTTCTGCGCGTTCATCGGCATGGTGCTGGCCATTCCCGGTTTGCCCACGCGCGCGCAGGCCATTCAGGGCGCGCTCGCCTGCCTGGGAATCTATCTGGTCGCGGCGGCGGCGGCGGCCTTTAACTGCCTGGTGGAAAAAGGCATAGACGCGCGCATGAAGCGCACCGCCTGGCGCGCCACGGCGCAAGGCACGCTGAGCGACCGCCAGACCCTGCTGTTCGCCGCCGTGTTGTGCGCCGCGGGTTCGGCGCTGCTGTACCTGTGGGTGAACGCGCTCACCATGTGGCTGACGTTCGCCACCTTTGTCGGCTACGCCGTGGTCTACACCGTGATCCTGAAGCCGCTGACGCCGCAGAACATCGTCATCGGCGGCGCTTCGGGCGCGATGCCGCCGGTGCTGGGCTGGGCCGCCATCACCGGCGACGTGGGCCCGCAGGCGATCGTGCTGTTCCTCATCATTTTTCTGTGGACGCCGCCGCACTTCTGGGCGCTGGCGCTGTACCGGGTCGAGGACTACCGCAAATCGGGCCTGCCCATGCTGCCGGTGACGCACGGCAGCGCCTTCACCCGGCTGCATATTTTTCTCTACACGCTGGTGCTGTTTGCCGCCTGCCTGCTGCCGTTTGTATACGGCATGAGTTCCTGGATTTATCTGGTCAGCGCCGTCGTGCTGAGCCTGGGTTTTTGCGCCTACGCGTGGCGGCTGCTGCGCAACTACTCGGACGCGCTGGCGCGCAGTACCTTCCGCTATTCGCTCATCCATCTCAGCGCGCTGTTTGCCGCGCTGCTTGTAGACCATTACATTCTGTGAGTACCGCATGAAGCGTCGATATCTGCTGCAATCCCTGGCCGCCACCCCCGCCGCGCTGTTCGGCCTCGCCACGCTGGGTGGTTGCGGCGAGAACAAGCCGGCGTTCAACGCGGTCGATATCACCGGCGCCGACTACGCGCGCGACTTTGCGCTCGCCGACCACAATGGCCAGCTGCGCCACCTCAGCGACTTTGCCGGCAAGGTGGTGCTGGTGTTTTTTGGCTACACGCAGTGTCCCGACGTTTGCCCCACAACCATGAGTGATCTCGCCGAGGTCAAAAAGCAGCTCGGTGCCGACGGCGCACGCCTGCAGGTCTTGTTCGTGACCGTGGACCCGGAACGCGACACGCCGTCGGTGCTGAAGAACTACATGGTCAATTTTGACCCCACGTTCCTGGCCCTTTGCCCCACGCCGGCGCAACTCGTCGATGTGGCGCGCGACTTCAAGGTTTACTACAAGAAGGTCGAAGGCAGTGCCCCGGGCAGCTACAGCATGGACCATTCGGCCGGCAGCTATATTTACGACCCCCAGGGCCACGTGCGCCTGTTCGCGCGCTTTGGCGGCGGCGTGGCGCCCATGGTGCAGGACCTGAAGCAGTTGCTGGCCTAGCCCCCGTTCGCGCCAGGGGCGGAAGGCGCAGGCGAAGCGTGCGGCGCGCTTGCCGCAGGCCGCGGCAAGGCGGCCGCTGCGCGCCTTCAATGGTAATTGGCGAGCGCGGCCTTCATTTTTTTCATGGCCGCCGCTTCAATCTGGCGGATGCGCTCGGCGCTGACGCCGTACTCGCTGGCCAGGTCGTGCAGCGTCATGCCGCCCGAGTTGTCGTCGTTCACCTTGAGCCAGCGTTCTTCGACGATGCGGCGGCTGCGTGCATCCAGCGTGTCCAGGGCAGTGCTGATGCCGTCGCTCGCCATGCTGTCGCGCTGGCGCGCCTCCAGCATGGCAACGGGTTCGTGGCTGCTGTCGGTGAGGTAGGCAATGGGGCCGAAAGCGTCGTCCTCTCCGTCTGAGGGGGAGGGGTCGAGCAGCACGTCGCCACCGGCCAGGCGCGCTTCCATTTCGCTCACTTCCTCGGGCTTGACGCGCAGTTCGCGCGCCATTGCCTGCACCTGCTCGGCATTCAGCGTGTCGCGGTGCGTGCCGGCGTCGGCCGCTGCGTCGTCACTCTTGTAACGCTGCTTCATCGAACGCAGATTGAAGAACAGCTTGCGTTGCGCCTTGGTCGTCGCGACCTTGACCATGCGCCAGTTCTTCAGGATGTACTCGTGGATTTCGGCCTTGATCCAGTGCATGGCATAACTCACCAGGCGCACGCCCTGGTCCGGGTCAAAGCGCTTGACGGCCTTCATCAGACCGATATTGCCTTCCTGGATGAGGTCGCCGTGGGGCAGGCCGTAGCCCAGATACTGGCGCGAGACCGAGACCACCAGACGCAGGTGCGACAGCACCAGCTTGCTGGCAGCTTCCAGATTATTTTCGTCGCGGAACTGGCGCGCAAAGCGCTGTTCCTCCTCCAGGGTCAGCATGGGCAGGCGGTTGGCGGCCGAAATATAGGCGTCCAAATGGCCTAGCGGGGGCACGATGGCCCAGGGGTTGGCGACGCTGAGCGCAGTGCTTGCAGGGGCTTGGAGAGCAGACATGGGTGAACTCCTTCTGTTCAAGCCTGAATATTAGCACTCTCTTGCTGCGAGTGCTAAACCTGCGTTGCATTGGGGTAAAGAGCAGGTAAAAGGGCGCCTGGTCGGCCCGCCGCGGGCAAGTAGCTAGCACGCTACCCTCAGGCCCTTTCGCGAAGCCCTGAACGGCAACGCCGAGCAACCGCTGGCATACAAGAACGATCTAGGTCTCGAATCGACCATTGCGCATGTCTTTGTACGCTAACTTCATGGGACTCCCATCCCTTGACTGGCGGGGCGCTCCCGAACGCACGCATCTGCACATGAACAATTTGCCCGGTGGCGCGTGAAAATTCTTCCTGCATTACCTACGTTCCCGTCCGGGCCTTCGCCCTTTGCGGGCCGCATGCCCGTTAAGATCCCCGGTGGCGCTTGCTAGCCGGCGCCTGCCAGCCGGCGCGTACAGCGCGCGGGCCGCGTGTGCTGGCGCCAGAAGTCACCGAGGATGGGCATGAACGCACTAAATAATGAAGAGGCCAGAACCGATGTGTTGAATCGGTTGCGCCGCGCCGAGGGCCAGCTGCGGGGCATTCAGCGCATGGTCGAAGAAGGCGAGGATTGCCTGAAAATCGGGCAACAGTTCTCGGCGGTGCGCAAGGCGCTGGACAGCACCTATCTGCGCCTGACGGTGTGCTTCATGGAGCAGGAGATCGAGGCGCGCATGCAACCCGAGGTTTCGCAGAAAGACGATGTGGACCACATGCTCAAGCACATGGAGACCATGCTGGCGCGCATGCGCTAGCCTACCCTTGGCGCCGTCTGTTTGGGCGGTCTGGGCCGGCAAGGCAGCCACGCCGAACGCGGCAGCGCTTAACCGGCCATCAAATCCAGCGCGAAGCGCGCATGCCGCTCCAGCAGCGGCCCCAGATCAACAGTTGTCAGCTGTCCCTCGCGGACCACGATCCGGCCATTGACCACGGTGTAGGCGGCTTGCGCGCTGGCGCAAAACAGCAAGGCGGCGACCGGGTCGTGTACCGCAGCGCCGGCGAAGCCCAGGGTTCGCAGGTCATACAGCGCCAGATCGGCGCACATGCCCGGCGCCAGGTGACCGATGTCGCTGCGCCCGAGCACGCGCGCGCCGCCGCGCGTTGCCATGTCGAGCGCGTCGCGCGCCGTCATTTCGGCCGGCCCCAGGTCGCAGCCAAAAAAAGTATGGGGCTCGCCGTTGGCCAGCTGGCGTGTCTCCGGCGCCTGGACGGCGCGCCCCACGCGCGCCAGCAGCAGCGCCTGGCGGGCCTCGTTGACCATGTGCGCAGCGTCATTGCTGGCGCTGCCGTCCACCCCCAGTCCCACGGCTATGCCAGCGTTCAGCATGCGGCGTATCGGCGCAATGCCGCTGGCCAGGCGCATATTGCTGCACGGACAGTGCGCAACGCCGGTGTGCGTTGCGGCAAACAGGCGGATTCCCGCTTCGTCGAGTTGCACGCAGTGCGCGTGCCAGACGTCGGCGCCCAGCCAGCCCAGATCCTGTGCGTATTGTGCGGGTGTGCAGCCAAAACGGGCCTGCGAATACGCCAGATCGTGCGCGTTTTCCGCCAGATGGGTGTGCAGGCGCACACCCAGCCGGCGCGCCAGCGCCGCCGACTCGCGCATCAGGTCCTGGCTGACGCTAAAGGGCGAGCACGGCGCCACGGCAATCTGCGTCATGGCGCCAAAGCGCGCGTCGTGGTGCGCCTCGATCAGGCGCTGCGTGTCGTTCAGGATGTGCTGTTCGTTTTCCACCACCGTGTCGGGCGGCAGTCCGCCGGCGCTTTCGCCCACGCTCATGCTGCCGCGCGACGCGACAAAGCGCATGCCGATGGCGCGTGCGGCGTCGATGCTGTCGTCCAGGCGGACCCCGTTGGGGTAGATGTAGAGGTGGTCGCTGCTGGTGGTGCAGCCAGACAGCAGGAGTTCGGCCATCGCGACTTGGGTGGCCGCGACGATCATGTCGGGCGTCAGCCTGGCCCACAGCGGATAGAGCCCCCGCAGCCAGCCGAACAGTTCCTGGTTTTGCACCGCCGGAACGGCGCGTGTCAGGCTCTGGTACATATGGTGGTGCGTGTTGATCAGGCCGGGAATGAGCAGGTGCTCGCGCGCGTCGATCACCTCGTCGGCCTGCAGCGCCGATTGCGGCAGGTCCTGCGCCGGACCCGCATACACGATGGTGTTGTCGCGTATGAATACCGAGGCGTCGCGCACTTCGGTGCGGGCGTCCAGCGCCAGCGTGTGCGCTTTATGGATGAGCAGGGTCGACAAGCAGCCTCCAGTCACTGGTTTAGTGGAAGGAGTGGCCGAATCCCAAGAGTTGTCTGCAAGACACTCCAGGCGAGCGCCACCATGCCGTGCGTACCGGGCTGTGCGCTGCCATGATACCGCGGGACCCGGCGATCGCGTCGATGTTTGATCTTGCGCAAGGCGGCGCTGCGGGGCTGGCGGCACATTGTGCGCATGGTTTTAATTAGCCCCTCTCTTTTGCACGATTGCCCGGTGCAGGCGCTGCCGGCGGGAACGCTGTTGCTGCGCCGCGCTCAGCCTGCCAGCAGCGCGCTCTATCTGGAGTCGGGCCGTGTGCAACTGGGCATCGTCGACTTCAACCACGCGCTGGCTGCGCCCGATGGCGATTGCGCTGAGCGCGCCTCGCCGCCCGCCCTGTTGCATATGCTGGGTGAAGTCGAGGGGCCGGCGTGGCTGGAGGCAAACGCCGCGCTCCTGCGTCTGCCCAGCGCCGTCGACGCCGTCGCCACGACGCCCGTGGAGCTGCGTCATCTGCCGCTGGCCGACCTGGGCGCGGCGCTGGCCGACAGTTCGGCCTTGACGCGCACGCTGCTGCTGGACCTGGCGCGCGCGCACCGGCAGCAAACCGAATTGGCCGTGAGCCGCCTGGCCAAAGACGCCCAGTCGCGCTGCGCCGAGTGGTTGTTGCGCCACGCCGAGTCGGGCGAGCGCGGCTTGTGTTCGGTCCGCCTGCAACAGCGCAAACGGCTGATCGCCAGCCAGCTCGGCATCGCGCCCGAGACGCTGTCGCGCGTGTTGCGCCAGCTTCGCGAGCAGTCGCTGATCAGCGGCTCGGGGCGGGTGCTGAACCTGGTGAACCTGGGCGGACTCCGGTCGCTCGCGGGTATTTGACGCCGACGGGCGGCGTTTGGCAGCGTCCGACGCGACCGGGTGCTTTAGCAGACGGCGGCCGGAACTAGGTTCTCGGCGCGCTGCGCGCCTGCAGATGGTGCAGCGCTTTGGCGAAGTCGTACAAATGCAGCGCGGCCTCGATTTCCCGCATGCTCCCGCCAATCGCCACTTTCAGTTGCGGCTTGTGCTCCAGAAAAAAGTCCAGTGCGGCCGCGTCGTCGTCTTCCAACAACAGCACCAGCTGGCTCAGGAGCGCCTGCACTTCTTGCGACGCATCCTGCGGCGCGCGCGCGGGACGGTCGCCCGCGGCCAGCGCGCCCTGCAGCGCGTGCACCAGGGCGCTGCCAGGCGTGCGCGCATGGGTGGGCGCAGTCCTTGGGGTGCTGATGCCCAGTGCCTGCAATGCCGCGTCCAGCAGGCGCGCCGGCAGCGTCGGTTTGCCCAGGAGGCAGCGTATGCCCGCAGCGTAGGCGCGTGCGGCGAGCTCTTCGCGGCCACTGCCCACCAGCAGCACCACGCTGGGAACCCCCGACGGCTGGCAACGCGCCATGCGTTGCACGAGCTCGATTGCGTCCTCCGCGTCCAGGTTCCAGTCCAGAAACAACAGCGCGTACGGCTGGGCGTCCTGCGCCGCAGCGCGCACGGCGTCCAGTAGCGCGGCGCTCTGGGTCACGGTGTCGACGCGGAACTGCATGCGCTCCAGGCAGGTCGCCATCAGGGCGCAGGCGTGCGCGTTGTCGTCGGCGACGAGCACGCGGCTGCCGCGCACGGCGGGATCGGGCAGGAGCGCGCGCTGCGGCGTCGCGGCGCATTCCACGCGCGCCGTGAACCAGAAGCAGGAGCCGTTCTCCGGCTCCGAACGGACGCCCACGTCGCCGCCCATCATTTCGGCCAGGCTGCGCGAAATCGCCAGTCCCAGACCGGTGCCGCCGTAACGCCGCGTCGTCGACGTGTCGGCCTGTTGAAAGCTTTGAAACAGCCGCGCCTGTTGCTGCACGCTCAGGCCGATTCCGGTGTCCTGCACTTCAAAGCGCAGCAGCAGGGCGCTGTCGGTGCGCTCCTGCACGGCAACGCGCAAGCACACTTCGCCGCTGGGCGTGAACTTGACGGCGTTGCTCAGGTAGTTGACGAGAATCTGCCCCAGGCGCAAGGCGTCGCCCAGCAGTGCGTCGGGCACCTCGCTGGGAACGTCCAGCAGCAATTCCAGCCCTTGCGCGTACGCCTTGTCCGACACCAGGTCGGCGGCGCTGCTCAGCAGTTCGCTGAGCGAGAACTCGCGTTGCTCCACGGCGAGTTTGCCAGCCTCGAGTTTGGCGAAGTCCAGGATGTCGTTGATGATGGCCAGCAGGTTCTGGCCAGCCGCCTTGATCTTCAGCATCAGGTCGTGCTGCGACTGCGTGAGTTCAGACGTCAGGAGCACGTGCGACAGACCGACGATGACGTTCATGGGCGTGCGGATTTCGTGGCTCATGTTTGCAAGAAAGTCGGCTTTGGTGCGCGCGGTGTCCTCGGCAGCGCGCTTGGCGTTGAGGAGCTCGGCCTGCGCCTGCTTTTGCAGGCTGATGTCCTGGCAGATCAGCAAGTAGCCGTTGAGCGCGTCGATCTGCATGGGCGTCACCACGACGTCGGCGTAAAACAGCGTGCTGCCGTGGCGCAGCAACTGCCACTCGAACTTGACCGAACCGCGCAGGGTGCGCAGCGCCAGCGCCGCCGGCGCGACCCAATCGCTGGGAGCGCCGCGTGCCAGCGCCGTGGCGTAGGACAATATCTGCGCGAACAGCGGAGCGCTGGCGTGCCCGCTGACCTGGTGGGGCGGCGAAAACTGGGGGTGCGTGAGCGAGCGCCCCAGCAGCTCCTCGGTGCGCGCCATGCCCAGCAGTTCCAGCGTCGGTGCATTGCACGACAGGACGCCCGCTGGCCCGAGAAAAAGGTAGCTGTCCGGCGACTTTTCCCAGAGCGTTCGAAACTGGCGCGTCGCCAGGTCTTTCTCTTCTTCGGCAACGGTCCGTCCGGTGATGTCCTCCATGTAGCCATTCCAGACATAGCGCCCGTCGACGCGGCGACCGCCGTATACCGCAGCAACACGCAGCCAGCGCCGCTGGTCGGCAACGCGCGCCTGTACCGTGGTCGAGTAAGACGCCTCCAGACTGCCGGCGTGCACCTGGGTGCGCTGCGCCTCCATCAGCTCGCGCAGTCGGCGGGCATCGCTGGCTTGCAAAGGGGCAAAGACCAGTTCCGGCGTAGCCCTGATCGCTTCGGCGCTGAGTCCAAGAATGTCGTGCACGCGCTCGCTGATGAAGGTGTAGCGCGACGCGCCACTGGCGTCGATCTCCATCTGGAAAATCACCAGCGGCAAGGTGTTGGACAGGTCCAGCAGGTCCTGCTGCGTGCGTTCGCTGCGCAGCCTGGCTTCTTCCAGCGCAAGTTCGGTGGTGCGGCGCAAGGTTGCGTCGCGCACGGTCAGGCATACCAGGGGCGCGTCCTGGCGCTGCGTGCGTACCGTGGCCATGGTGACGTCCAGCGCCAGGGTCTTTCCGTCGGCGTTCTGTACCCAGTAGCTGTGCTGCGTGCGCGGATCCGCGTTGCCGTAGGGCTGGCCCGCGGGGGCGTCGGCAGAGTCCCGGTCGATGTCGACCGGCGTGGCGTCAGCCTTGGCGCCGTCCTGCCGTGCCTGGCCCAGCAATGCGTCCAAGTCGGGGCGCGACGCGGGCAGCAGAAAGTCCAGCGGGACGTCGTCGAGCTCGGCCGCAGGGTAGCCCATGAGTGCGACCAGGTTGTTGTTGACGGCAAGAATGTGGCCGTCGGATCGCAGCACGATCACGCCGTCGGGCGAAAGGTCCAGCAAGCCGCGGTAATCGGCGGTGATCGGCATGGCGTGGCGGCCTCAGGATCGGGGAAGCGACAAGCTGACGACCGTGCGTCCCGGTTGGCTGTCGAGCTCCAGCGTCGCGTCCAAGCCGTCGCGCGCAACGTTTTGCGCGATGTAGCCGCCAATGCCGATATGGCCTTGGTTGACCTTGCTGGTGAAGAAGGGGTCGTAGAAATGCTCGGCCTGCTGCGCGCTGAAACCCACGCCCGGGTCGATGACGCGGATGACCACGCGCTTGCCGTTGTCGCTTGCGCTCAGCCGCACGGGCGCGTCTCCGGCGCAGTAACCGCTGTGAAAGCGCACGTTGTCCAGCAGTTCGCCCAGCACCGTTCCCAGCGCCAGACGGTCGAGTGCAATTTGCAGGTGTTCCGGACAGTCGGTCTGGATATCGAGGTCCGGATGCGCTTGCGCGATCAGGTTCAACTCTTCATGCAAGAAGGTCGCCACCTTGGCGCTGCTCGCCGACGCTGCGGAAATCTGCTTGAGGCGTCGGACGATGCGCGCCGCGCGCCGGGCCTGCGCCTCGATGAGCATGACGGTTTCTTCGATGTCCTGCGCGTGGCTCTGGACCGATGCGCTGTCCGACACCATGGTGGCGAGCAGGTCGCAGGACGCAATCTGAACACCCAGGGGCGTGTTCAGTTCGTGGGCGACGCCATTGACGAGGCGGCCCATGATGCTCGCCTGGCGCTGCTCCATGACGGTGCGCTGCGCGCCCATCAGGTCGGCAGTCAGGCTTTGCTCGGTGAGTATGGACAGAATGCGCCCGGCCATCACGCCCGCGACCAGGGCATTGAATTTGCGGTCCAGCTTGTCAAACGGCTTGTCGCACGTGAGCACGCTGAGTATGCCGATGGTGTTCACGCCCTGCTGCACCGGGATGATGTTCAGGTCTACGCCCTGTTCCAGCGCGAGTTCCTCGGGCAAGGCGGCACGTTCGGCTTGCAGCGCCGCGTCGCTGAGGCGCGCAGGCAGGCGTTTGCGCCACTGCACGGCGTCGAAGGGCGCAAGGGCGTCTAGCTCCAGCTCGACCACGGTCGCCTGGTGGTTGCGGGCCACGACCAGCGCGCAATGTTCGGCGTAAACGCAAAGCAGGCGCCAACTGCTGACGCTGGCGCAGTGTTTCCAGAGTCCGGCGACGCTGCGCGCAACTTCCGGGATGGAGCGCTTGCGCTGCACTTCCTCGATCAATTGCAGCAGTCCTTCGTAGCGCACTGCCCGGTGCGCGTCCAGCGCCAGCGCGCCGGCCTTCTCGGCCGACGCAGCGCGCACCGCAGGCGTGAAGCAATCGCCTTGTGTCATTGCTCCACGAGCGCTTTGTACTGCGGATCCAGCGGCAGGCGCAGGGCGCTGGTATAGCAATTGAACATCATTGCCAGGTCGATCGCGCCCATCAGTTCCTTGATCTCGCCGTCGCTAAACCCGGCTTGCAGCAAGCGGTCGAAGTCGGCGTCGCTGATGGCGTTGGCGTCGCGCGCCATGCGGTCGGCGAACTCCAGCGCGAGTCGGTACGCCGCGGGCAACGGCAGGTCGGCGTCCGGGTCGAGCACGCTGACCAGGTCCTGGTACGTCAGGGTGGGGTCTAGCTGCAGCGCGGCGTGCGCGTGGCAGGCCGAACAATACGCTGCACCG
>Ga0213850_1072125_pt1 | contig 14047 bp, 9 predicted proteins | sample LLC_MetaT_FD_164453 | JGI IMG/M metagenome (GOLD analysis project Ga0213850, IMG submission 164453) | Metatranscriptome of freshwater microbial communities from post-fracked creek in Pennsylvania, United States - LL:C (Metagenome... | ecosystem: Environmental > Aquatic > Freshwater > Creek ...
AGCGAAATCTGCTGGCGCTGGCTGATGGCAGCCAGCGTCACCGGGCCGCCGCTTTGGCGCAAGCCCAGATCGATCATGGCGGTAACGGCGAAACGGCCTTTGGTGGTGAGACGCATGAGGGGCTCCTAAGTCGCTGCAATCAAGGTTTTTGGTTGACTAACTGGCTCAAGTATAACAGTAACCGGGAGATTTGCTCAACTACCTAGACTGATCAGTCACTTTTCGGCATGTTGCGTCCAATTGGCAGGTCCACGACCCTGTCCTGGCCGCTGGCGCCAAAGGTGCGCTGCTTCAAATGCGCCAGTTGGTCGCGCGTTTGCGCCGCTTTTTCAAACTCCAGGTTGCGCGCGTGTTCCATCATCAGCTTTTCCAGTCGCTTGATTTCACGCGCCACGTCGCGCTCGCTCAGGTCGTCGAGCTGGGCACGCTGCTGCGCGTCGCGCTCCAGCCGGTCGGCTTCCTTGCCCGCCTTTTCACTGTAGACGCCGTCGATCAGGTCGCGCACCTTCTTCACGATGCTGCGCGGCGTGATGCCCTGTTCCAGGTTGTGGGCGAGCTGGCGCTTGCGCCGGCGTTCGGTTTCGCCAATGGCGCGCTCCATCGAGTCGGTGATCTTGTCGGCGTACAGGATGGCGCGACCCTCCAGATTGCGCGCCGCACGGCCAATGGTCTGGATCAGCGAACGCTCGGAACGCAGAAAGCCCTCCTTGTCGGCGTCCAGGATGGCGACCAGCGAAACCTCGGGAATGTCCAGCCCCTCGCGCAAAAGGTTGATTCCGACCAGCACGTCAAAACTGCCCAGGCGCAAGTCGCGCAGGATTTCCACGCGCTCGACGGTGTCTACGTCGCTGTGCAGGTAGCGCACCTTGACGCCGTTGTCGTTCAGGTAATCGGTAAGTTGCTCGGCCATGCGCTTCGTCAGTGTGGTGATCAGCACGCGTTCGTTGCGCTCGACGCGCAGGCGGATTTCCTGCAGCACGTCGTCGACCTGGCTGCTCGCCGGGCGCACCTCCACTTCCGGATCAACCAGACCCGTGGGTCGGACCAACTGTTCCACGACCTGTCCGGCGTGCTCCTGCTCCCACTGCGCCGGCGTCGCCGAGACAAAGATTGCCTGACGCATCTTGGTCTCGAACTCCTCGAATTTGAGCGGCCGGTTATCGAGTGCGCTGGGCAGGCGAAAACCGTATTCGACCAGCGTCGTCTTGCGCGAGCGGTCGCCGTTGTACATGCCGCCGAACTGGCCGATCAGGACATGGCTTTCGTCCAGAAACATGAGCGCGTCCTTGGGCAGGTAGTCGGTCAGCGTTGCCGGCGGCTCGCCCGGCGCCGAGCCGCTCAGGTGGCGCGAGTAGTTTTCGATGCCCTTGCAGTGGCCGACCTCGGACAGCATTTCCAGGTCAAAGCGCGTGCGCTGCTCCAGGCGCTGCGCCTCCACCAGCTTGCCCTGGCCTACGAGTTCCTGCAGCCTGGCGGCGAGTTCGATCTTGATGGTCTCGACGGCCGCAAGAACCTGTTCACGCGGCGTGACGTAATGGCTGCTGGGGTAGACCGTGAAGCGCGGAATTTTCTGCCGTATGCGGCCGGTCAGCGGGTCAAACAACTGCAGGGACTCGATGTCGTCGTCGAACAGTTCGACGCGAATCGCCATTTCGCTGTGTTCGGCGGGAAAAATATCGATGGTGTCGCCGCGCACACGAAACGCGCCGCGCGCAAAATCGACGTCGTTGCGCTGGTATTGCATGCGCACCAGCTGCGCGATCATGTCGCGCTGGCCCAGCTTGTCGCCGGTGCGCAGCGTCATGACCATTTGGTGGTAAGCCTCGGGCTGGCCTATGCCGTAAATCGCCGATACGGTGGCGACGATGACGACATCGCGCCGCTCCAGCAAACTCTTGGTGCACGATAGCCGCATCTGCTCGATGTGCTCGTTGATTGCCGAGTCTTTTTCGATGAACAGATCGCGCTGTGGCACGTAGGCCTCGGGCTGGTAGTAGTCGTAATAGCTGACAAAGTATTCGACCGCGTTGCGCGGGAAAAACTCGCGGAACTCGCTGTACAGCTGCGCTGCCAGGGTTTTGTTCGGCGCAAACACGATCGCCGGGCGCCCCATGCGCGCGATCACGTTCGCCATGGTGAAGGTCTTGCCCGATCCGGTCACGCCCAGCAGCGTCTGGAACACTTCGCCGTCGCGCAGGCCGTCGACCAATTGCGCGATGGCCTGCGGCTGATCGCCCGCCGGGGGATAGGGCTGGAAAAGTTCGAAGGGCGAGCCGTCGAAGCGCACAAAGCTTCCACTCGCCGCCTCGCCCGCCTGCGGCGCTTCGTCGGGCGCCGGAGCCAGCGTGCGCGCCTCGCTGCGCGTGCCGGGGGCAAACAGGGGTATGGGTTCTGGCATGGGCGGCTACCTGCGGCAAAACCTCCACTGTAGACGACAAGCCCGGTGCCAGCCCAGCACAGGACATGGCGGCGGACCGTTAAAATGACCGGCTTTCACGCATTCAGCCCACAGGACCTGCCCATGTCACTTTTTTCCGCCGTCGAAATGGCACCCCGCGACCCGATTTTGGGTTTGAACGAACAGTACAACGCCGACACCAACCCGAATAAAGTCAATCTGGGCGTGGGCGTTTATTTCGACGACAACGGCAAGCTCCCGCTGCTGGCCTGCGTGCAGGCCGCTGAAAAGGCGCTGATGGACAAGCCCACGGCGCGTGGCTACCTGCCCATAGACGGTATCGCAAGCTATGACGCGCAGGTCAAGGCGCTGGTGTTTGGCGCCGACAGCGAACCCCTGCGCAGCGGCCGCGTCGCGACCGTGCAAGCCATTGGCGGCACCGGCGGCCTCAAGATCGGCGCCGACTTTCTCAAGCGCGTCAATCCCAACGCCACGGTACTGATTTCGGATCCCAGCTGGGAGAACCACCGTGCCCTGTTTACGCAGGCCGGCTTTCGCGTCGATACCTACGCCTATTACGACGCCGAGCGCAAGGGCGTGAACTTTGACGGCTACCTGGCGAGCCTGCGCGCCGCCAGCGCTGGCACCGTCGTCGTGCTGCACGCCTGCTGCCACAACCCCACGGGTTACGACATCAGCGCGCAGCAATGGGACCAGGTAATTGCGGTCGTCAAGGAGCGCGCGCTGGTTCCGTTTCTGGATATGGCCTACCAGGGCTTTGGCTACGGTATCGAAGAAGACGGCGCCGTCATCGCCAAGTTTGTCGCTGCGGGGCTGGAGTTCTTCGTGTCGACCTCGTTCTCCAAGAGCTTCAGCCTGTACGGCGAGCGCGTAGGCGGCCTGTCGGTGCTGTGCCGCGACCCAGAGGAGGCGGCGCGCGTTCTCAGCCAGTTGAAGATCGTGATCCGCACCAACTACTCCAACCCACCGACGCACGGCGGCGCCGTCGTCGCCGCAGTGCTGGGCAACCCGGAATGGCGCGCGCTCTGGGAATCGGAGCTGGGCGCCATGCGCGAGCGCATCAAGGCGATGCGCCAAAAGCTGGTCGACGGCTTGCGCGCTGCCGGCGTGCAACAGGACATGGGCTTTATCACCACGCAAATCGGCATGTTCAGCTACTCCGGACTGAGCCAGGCGCAGATGCAACGTCTGCGCAGCGAATTCGGCGTTTACGGCACCGACACCGGCCGCATGTGCGTTGCCGCACTCAACAGCAAGAATATTGATTACGTGTGCGCGTGCATCGCCAAGGTGATGTAAGTCCAGCACGCGACTGCGCCCGGCGCGGCGCGGCGGCGCGCGCGCATAATCCCGCAACTTGACGACGGGATTGGGACGCATGAAATTGCACTGGTCGGCGTGGCTTCTGGCCTGGTGCAGCTATGCGCCCTGGGCCTGCGCGTCGGACAACCACAGCCTGGCGGCCTACCGTGCGCTCGAGCGCATGCCCGAAGTGATGGAGGCGCCAGCCGCAGCGGCCGAACCCCTGGAAGCGTTTTTGAAGGCCGAGGAAAAAGCGCTGGAAGCCTTGCTGGCCAGCCAGGAAGCCTGGGCCGTCGCAAACCTGGAAAAATACCCGCCCAGGCCGGCTGCCCTGGCCTTCGTGGCCGATCCGGAACGCAGCGACGCAGCGCGTAAGCTGGCATTCCTGCAGGCGCTGCGCGTCGCCGCAGACAGCCGGTTCGCCCTCTACGTCCAGGCCGATCCCTGGTCTGACAGCACGGGCACCGCCATGCCGTCCGAGGCCGTGCGCAGTGTCGCGCAAGACGGCGCCCCGGGCGAGCACTTCTACGCCGCAAAGCCGGGCGACACCCTGAGCGCTTTGGCCGTGCTGGCGTCGGCGTCCGACGAACCCAATTACGGCATGGACGCGTATTTGTGGGACGACAGTCCCTCCGCGTGGGGCAAGCGCTACGCCCTGGGGCGCCAGCCCTTCGGCAGCACGAACGATCCCGGCGACGCGCAAGCCAGCGTGCACGCCGCTTTTCTGCACGAAAGCGGGCTGTTTTACGCCATCGAACCCGCCCTCGCCCGCGCGCCGCTGCTGCAGCGCGCGAACCAGTTTTCCACGCTGGCTGCGTTTGCTTTTCGCACCGACCACGCGTACTGGGGCTGGCGTTTTTCCGGCATCGCGCTGCACTATTTGCAGGACCTGACACAGCCCTACCAGTCGGCCATGCTGCCGGGCGAGTCGGCCTGGCGGCAGATGGGCGCACGCGCGCTCGCCCTGATGGGCTGGAGCGGCGCGCGCGATCGCGCGTTCGCCCTGCACAGCGCGCGCCTGCTCGCCGTGCAACGCTACCAGAACGACCTGCTGCAAAACGCAGCGCAAACCCGCACCGAAGGAATTCTGGAAAAAGCGCTGCATGACCTGGACCAGGACAATGCTTACCCGACATGGAGCGACGCCTATTTGCGCGACGTGGTGGCGTTGCAAGCGGCAATCGCGGCGCCGGCACTGACCGCAGCTCTGAACGCCGCCCTGCCAACGGGCGCGCTGGAGTCTGCCGCGCGCAACGGCAACAGCGGTTCCTACGGCAATGCGCTGGGCCCATTGCTGGAGCAGGCCAGCCCGGAGTCGCGCCGGCTGCTGAACGATGCGCTGGCAGAGGCCCTGGGCCATTTTGGCGCGCACAGCCGCAACGCCTTGCGCGCCATTCTTAGGGCGGCACGCCCATTTTAAATGGACCATTGCTGCTATATTGCTTTGTACTCTCTCACCTTGTGATTCATCGGACCCAACATGCTCTATCAGCTCTACGAAACCCAGCGCGCCCTCATGGAGCCTTTTTCGGATTTGGCGCTTGCCGCCGCCAAGGTTTACAACAACCCCCTCTCGGTCCCTGGACTCAATCCTTTTGCGCAGCGCATCTCGGCCGCGTACGACCTGATGCACCGGCTGGGCAAGGACTACGAGAAGCCGGAGTTTGGCTTGCGCACCATCCAGGTTGATGGCGTCGACGTCGCCATTCACGAGCGCGTGGAGATCAACAAGCCGTTTTGCGAATTGCGCCGCTTCAAGCGTTTCAGCGATGACCCGCACACGCTGCAAAAAATCAAGCACCAGCCCGCGGTCTTGCTGGTGGCGCCGCTTTCGGGCCACTACTCCACCCTGTTGCGCGATACCGTGAAGACACTGTTGCGCGACCACAAGGTCTACATCACCGACTGGAAAAACGCCCGGCTGGTTCCGCTCAGCGAAGGCGAATTTCATCTGGACGATTACGTCAACCACATCCAGGAATTCATTCGGCACCTGCAAAAGAATTATGGCAACTGCCACGTCATCAGCGTGTGCCAGCCGACCGTTCCGGTGCTTGCCGCCGTGTCCCTGATGGCGAGCCGGGGAGAGACCACCCCCCTGACCATGACCATGATGGGCGGACCCATAGACGCCCGCAAGTCGCCCACCGCCGTCAACAACCTGGCAATGAACAAAACCCTGAGCTGGTTTGAAAACAACGTCATCTACCGGGTCCCCACCAACTTTGCGGGCGCGGGCCGGCGCGTCTACCCCGGCTTTCTGCAGCACAGCGGCTTTGTTGCCATGAACCCGGACCACCACGCCAAAAGCCACTACGACTATTTCAAGGACCTGATCAAGGGCGACGACGCGAGCACCGAGGCGCACCGCAAGTTTTACGACGAGTACAACGCCGTGCTGGACATGGACGCGCACTACTACCTGGAAACGATTCGCCTGGTGTTCCAGGACTTCGACCTGGTCAATGGCACCTGGGACGTGCGCAGCGAAGACGGCAAACTCGAGCGCGTGCGGCCACAGGACATACGCCACACGGCCCTGCTGTCCATCGAGGGCGAGCTCGACGATATTTCTGGCTCGGGCCAGACGCGCGCCGTGCACGATATCTGCAGCGGCGTTGCGCCCGGCCAGAAGCGCCACTTTGAGGCGCAAGGCGCAGGCCATTACGGCATTTTCTCCGGCCGCCGCTGGCGCGAAGTCGTGTACCCGCAGGTGCGCGCCTTCATTCGTGATCACGTGCAAGAGCCTGCAACGCAGTCGGCAGCGCCTGCAGCTGCTGTCGCGTCCCCTGCGGCAGCTCCCGCCAGCGCCCCGGTGCAAGCGGCTGCGAAACCTGCCGCCAAGGCTGCGGTGAAGGTCGCAGCAAAAGCAGCAGTAAAGGCAACGCCAAAAGCGGCAGCCAAGACGCCTTCCAAAGTTGTCGTGAAGGCCCCAGTGCAAGCTGCACCGAAGGCGCCAGCCAAAGTTGCCGTTAAAGCTGCGGTAAAAGCCGCAGCCAAGCCGGTGGCGAAAGTCGAGGTGGCGGTTCCGGCCAAAGTTGCCGTGAAGACGCCAGTGCAAGCTGCAACGAAGGCGCCAGTCAAAGTTGCCGCCAAGGCAGCGGTAAAAGTTGCGGCGAAAGTCGCTGCGAAGGCGGCGGCCAAGCCTGCCGCCAAGCCGCTGACCATGACAGCGGCGCAGGCCGAGTTGCCGCTGGCAAGCAGCGTCGAGGCTACCCCCGCGCCGGCCCCGCGCGCAGTGCCCAAGAAGCCGGCGTAACGGCGCAGGCGTGGGCTCGGCGCAGCACGGAAATTTGCAACAGCGCATCCTGGACGCGCTGCCGCAAACGCAGTGCACGCGCTGCGGTTACCCGGATTGCGCCGGCTACGCGCGGGCGCTGGCCCGGGGCGAGTGCGCCATCAACCGCTGCCCGCCGGGCGGCGCCCAGGGGATTGCCGCCTTGGCTGCCATTACCGGGCAGCCGGTATTGCCCCTGGACCCGGCTTGTGGCGCAGAGGGTGCGCGCAGCGTCGTTTTTATCGACGAAGACTGGTGCATAGGCTGCACCCTGTGCATCAAGGCTTGCCCGGTGGACGCCATCGTGGGCGGCAACAAACACATGCACACGGTGCTCGAGTCGCACTGCACGGGGTGCATGCTGTGCCTGCCGGTGTGCCCGGTGGACTGCATAGAAACGCAAACCGTCTCGGGCAGCGCCACCGGCTGGGACGCGTGGTCGGCCGAGGAAGCTGAACGCGCCCGCCAGCGTTACGCCCAGAGCACCCAGCGACGCGCCCAAGAATCGCGGGAACACGATCGCCTGCAGGCGGACAAAGCGCAACGCAAACTGGACGCGCTCGCCAGCCACTCCAAAATTACCGACCCGGACCTGCTGGAGCGCAAGCGCCAAATCATCGCAGCAGCGCTGGAGCGCGCACGCAACAAACGCAGCCCCACAGACCCGAAGTAGTGCGCGCGCACGCGGGCTTGCACAGCCCGGCGCTGCGCTCAGGCTAGCGCGGAAAGCGCGCTCACCACGTCGGGCGGAGCCTGCACCAACTCCAGCAAAACGCCCTCGCCGGCGATGGGAAATACATCGTTCGCCTTGGGATGCAGAAAACAGATATCAAAACCGGCAGCGCCCTTGCGAATGCCGCCCGGAGCAAAACGCACACCCTGGGCGCTTAGCCACTGCACCGCTGCGGGCAGGTCGTCGATCCACAGCCCCACATGGTTTAGAGGCGTGGTGTGCACCGCAGGCTTTTTGTCCGGGTCCAGCGGCTGCATCAGGTCGACTTCGACGCGGTGCGCCCCGCTGCCCATGCTGCAAATATCTTCCAGCACGTTTTCGCTTTCGCTGCGAAACTGGCCCGTGACCTGCAGGCCCAGCAAATCGACCCAAAGCGTACGCAGCCGGTCCTTGTCGAGCGCGCCCAACGCAATTTGCTGCACGCCGAGTACCCGGAACGGGCGTGCAACGGGGGTGGTCGCTGCGCCGCTCATGCGAACTCCACGATCGGTTGGTCGACACTCAGGCTTTCACCCTGGGTCGCTAGCACCTTGCTGACCACACCGTCGGCGGCAGCAAACAGCACGTTTTCCATTTTCATGGCTTCGATGACGGCGATGCGCTCGCCAGCCTGGACTTTTTGTCCAGCCACCACGGCGAGTTCGGCCAGCAGGCCAGGCATGGGCGACAGCACAAAGCGGCTCAGGTCGGGCGGCGCCTTATACGGCATGCGCGCGTACAGCTCAGCCTGGCGCGGCGACAACACCAGCATGTCGGCGCGTGCGCCGTTGTGCTGCACACGCAGTGCCAAGGGGTTACCGGCAATGCCGCGCTCGATCTGCACGGTAAATGGCGTGCCGTTGACCGTTCCGCTGACGGCAATGTCGTTCAGGCGCGAGGGGCTGTGCAGCGCATACGTTTTGTCGATCACCAACACGTGCGCAGAATCGGGCGCGTCGTCAAACTCGTTCACGCGCACCGGGATGTAGGTGTTCTTGCCGCCAGGCGCCAACGCCACGACCACGTACGCACTGTCTGCGCCAACGGCGTAGCCCGGCAACTGGCCACTGATGGCGGCAGCGCGCGCGCGCGATTTGCGCCGCACAAAAGCGGCGATCGCCGCCAGAAAACCCGGGTCCTCGTGGACCACGTCCTCGGCGTGGAAGCCGCGCGGGTAATGCTCGGCGATAAAGCCGGTGTTGAAGTCGCCGCTGACGAATCCCGGATGCGCCAGCAAGGCCGACTGGAACGCAATATTGCTGGCGACACCGCGTATGACAAAGGCGTTGAGTGCGGCGCGCATTTTGGCTATGGCGTCCAGGCGATCGCTGCCGTGCACGATGAGCTTGGCGATCATCGAGTCGTAAAACATGGGGATTTCGCCGCCGTCCTGCACGCCCGTGTCCACGCGCACGCCAAACAGCTGTGCGGTATCCGACTGCCACATGCTCGTCGGCGGCGGCGCAAAACGCACCAGACGACCGGTGGACGGAAGGAAGTTGCGCAAGGGGTCTTCGGCGTTGATGCGGCACTCGATCGCCCAGCCTTTGCGCTGCACCTGCTTTTGCTCCAGCGGCAGCGCCTCGCCGGCGGCGACGCGGATCATGAGCTCGACCAGGTCCAGTCCGGTGATGGCTTCGGTCACCGGGTGCTCGACCTGTAGCCGTGTGTTCATTTCCAGAAAATAAAAGCTCTGGTCCTTGCCGACGACGAACTCCACCGTTCCCGCGCTCTGGTATTGCACGGCGCGCGCCAGTGCCACCGCTTGCTCGCCCATGGCCTTGCGCGTCGCTTCGCTGATGAAGGGCGAAGGCGCTTCCTCGATGACCTTCTGGTGGCGGCGCTGAATCGAGCATTCGCGCTCGTTCAGGTAGAGCACGTTGCCGTGCGCGTCGCCGATCAGCTGGATTTCTATGTGGCGCGGTTCCTCGACAAACTTTTCAATGAAGACGCGGTCGTCACCAAAACTGGTGCGCGCCTCGTTACGGCAGCTGCTGAAACCGTCGAACGCTTCCTTGTCGTTGTAGGCGACGCGCAAGCCCTTGCCGCCGCCGCCCGCGCTCGCCTTGATCATGACCGGGTAGCCGATGGAGCGCGCGATTTCCTGCGCGCGTTCGGGCGTTTCGATGGCGTCGTTGACGCCGGGAATGCAGTTCACGCCCGCCGCCAGCGCCAGTTTCTTGGACGCGATCTTGTCGCCCATGGCGGCGATGGAATGGTGCTTGGGGCCGATGAAGACAATTCCGGCCTCTTCCACGCGCCGCGCAAAGTCGGCGTTTTCGCTCAGAAAGCCGTAGCCCGGGTGCAAGGCCTGCGCGCCCGTCTGCAGGCACGCGGCGATGATGCGCTCGCCCTGCAGATAGCTTTCGCGGCTGGGCGCAGCGCCTATGTGCACGGCCTCGTCGGCCAGGCGCACGTGGCGCGCCTCGCGGTCGGCGTCGGAATACACGGCAACCGTCGCGATGCCCATTTTGCGCGCGCTGCTGATGACGCGGCAGGCGATTTCGCCACGGTTGGCGATGAGTATTTTGCTAAACATGGTGGTTCTCCCCGGGGCGATTCAGAGCGGAATATTGCCGTGCTTGCGCCACGGGTTTTCCAGTTTTTTATCCTTCAGCATGACCAGGCTGCGGCAGATGCGCTTGCGCGTTTCGTGCGGCAGGATCACGTCGTCAATGAAGCCGCGTGCACCCGCGACAAAGGGGTTGGCAAAGCGCGCCTTGTACTCGGCTTCGCGCGCCGCCAGCTTGTCGGCGTCGCCCTTGTCTTCGCGAAATATGATTTCCACCGCGCCCTTGGCGCCCATGACGGCGATCTCGGCGTTTGGCCAGGCGAAGTTGACGTCGCCGCGCAAATGCTTGGACGCCATCACGTCGTACGCGCCGCCGTAGGCCTTGCGCGTGATCACCGTGATCTTGGGAACGGTGCACTCGGCGTAGGCGTACAGCAGCTTGGCGCCGTGCTTGATGATGCCGCCGTATTCCTGGCTGGTTCCCGGCATAAAGCCCGGAACGTCGACAAAGGTGATGACCGGAATCTGGAATGCGTCGCAAAAGCGCACGAAGCGCGCCGCCTTGACCGAGCTGCGGATGTCCAGGCAGCCCGCAAGCACCAGCGGCTGGTTGGCCACAATGCCCACGGTCTGCCCGTCCATGCGCGCAAAGCCGATGATGATGTTCTTGGCGTATTCGGGCTGCAGCTCAAAGAAGTCGCCGTCGTCTACGGTTTTGACGATCAGCTCCTTCATGTCGTAGGCCTTGTTGGGATTGTCCGGAACCAGCGTGTCCAGGCTTTTGTCCATGCGGTCCATGGGATCACCGCTGTGCCGCAGCGGCGCTTTCTCGCGGTTCGACAGCGGCAGGTAGTTGTACAGGCGGCGCAGCATCAGCAAGGCCTCGACGTCGTTCTCGAACGCCAGGTCGGCAACGCCGCTGCGCGTGGTGTGCGTGACGGCACCGCCCAGTTCCTCGGCCGTGACTTCTTCGTGCGTCACGGTCTTGACGACTTCGGGGCCGGTGACAAACATGTACGAGCTGTCCTTGACCATGAAGATGAAGTCGGTCATGGCGGGTGAATACACCGCACCGCCCGCGCTGGGCCCCATGATCAGGCTGATTTGCGGAATCACGCCGCTGGCCATGGCGTTGCGCAGGAACACATCGGCGTAGCCACCCAGCGAGGCGACGCCTTCCTGGATGCGCGCGCCGCCCGAGTCGTTCAGGCCGATCACGGGGGCGCCGACCTTCATCGCCTGGTCCATGATCTTGCAGATTTTCTCGGCGTGCGTTTCCGACAGCGCGCCGCCGAAGACGGTGAAGTCCTGGCTGAAAACGAATACCAGCCGGCCATTGATCATGCCGTAGCCCGTGACCACGCCGTCGCCCGGAATTTTTTGCGCGTCCATGCCGAAATCGACGCAGCGGTGCTCCACGAACATGTCCCATTCTTCGAAGGTGCCAGCGTCCAGCAGGACCTCTAGCCGCTCGCGCGCGGTGAGTTTGCCTTTGCCGTGCTGCGCGGCGATACGTTTGGCGCCGCCGCCCTGGCGCGCGAGTTCCCGCTTGGCTTCGAGTTGCTCAAGGATGTCTTGCATGGTCTGCGTCTTTCTGCTCATGGATATCGGTTGGCGAGGCGCCCGCTGCCGCGCCCCGGTGTGCGCCCAGCAGCAGGCGCGCGGCGCTGCTGGCGGCGAGTGTTCCAGCGGCCACTGCCGCCAGGGTCTGGTCCAGCAGGGCTTGCACCGCCGGATTGCTGTGGAAGGCGTGCTTCAAGCCGGCGTCCACGCGCTCCCACATCCAGCGCAAGGCCTGCGTGCGCCGGCGCTCGGCCCAGGAGCCGTTGCCCTGCTGCAGCGCCTGGAACTGCAGCACCGCGGCCCAGAACGCGTCCAGGCCCTGGCCCTGCAAAGCGCTCAGCAACAGAACCTGGGGGCGCCAGTGCGCGTCGCTGTGCGCGTCGTGCGCTTGCCCATGCAGACCCAGCAGGCGCTGGCTGGCGCCAATTTGCAATTGCGCGCGCTCGGCCGCCTGGGCGTCCAGATCGGCCTTGTTCACCAGCACCAGGTCGGCCAGCTCCATCACGCCTTTCTTGATCGCTTGCAAGTCGTCGCCGGCGTTGGGGAGTTGCATCAGCACAAACATATCGCTCATATGCGCGACCGCGATTTCGCTCTGGCCCACGCCCACGGTTTCCACCAGCACCACGTCGTAGCCCGCGGCTTCGCAGACCAGCATGGCCTCGCGCGTTTTTTCGGCCACGCCGCCCAGGTTGCCGCTGCTGGGGCTGGGACGAATAAAGGCCTGCGGGTGCACCGACAAGCGCTCCATGCGCGTCTTGTCGCCCAGGATGGAGCCGCCCGAAAGTGAACTGCTGGGATCGACCGCGAGCACCGCAACGCGGTGCCCCAGCGCGACCAGGTGCAGGCCCAGCGCCTCGATAAAGGTGCTTTTGCCCACGCCTGGAACGCCGCTGATTCCCAGGCGCAGCGCACGCCCGGTATGCGGCAGCAAGGCACCCAACAGCGCGTCGGCCAGCACCCGGTCGGCGCTGCGCGTGGATTCCAGCAAGGTGATGGCCTTGGCCACCAGCCGACGCTGCGCGTCGCCGCGCGCCGCCACCAGCGCCGCCGCGTGCACAGTTGCAGCGCCGGGCTGGGGGGAATGCATGGATACGGACAAGGGCACGGCGCCGGGCAAGAGCGGGCTCAGGCCAGCGCGTTCTGGATGTGCGTGAGGACGTCGCGCGCCGAAGCCGGAATCGGCGTACCCGGGCCGTAAATTCCCTTGACGCCGGCCGCGGTCAGAAAGTCGTAGTCCTGGCGCGGGATGACGCCGCCGACAAACACAATGATGCCCTCGCCGCCCTGGCGCTGGAGTTCGGCAATGATGGCCGGAACCAGCGTTTTGTGACCGGCGGCGAGCGTGGACACTCCGACGGCGTGTACGTCGTTTTCTATCGCCTGGCGCGCGCACTCTTCGGGCGTCTGGAACAAAGGCCCCATGTCCACGTCAAAACCCAGGTCGGCAAACGCCGTCGCCACCACCTTGGCGCCGCGGTCGTGCCCGTCCTGCCCCAGCTTGGAGATCATGACGCGCGGGCGCCGGCCGTGCTGCGTGGCGAAGGCGGCAATATCGGCTTTCAGCTGGTTCCAGTATTCCATGGTTTCGGCCTTTGTACTGTCGCTGTCGAAGGCCGCAGCGTAGACGCCGCTGACCTTTTGCGGGTCGGCGCGGTGCCGGCCAAAAACCTGCTCCAGCGCGTCGCTGATCTCGCCCACGGTGGCGCGTACGCGCACCGCCTGGATCGACAGCGCGAGCAGATTGCCGGCGCCGCTGCGCGCGGCCTCGGTCAGCGCCTGTAGCGCAGCCTGCACCTGCGTGCCGTCGCGCTGTGCGCGCAGCGCGTGCAGGCGTGCGATCTGCGCGTCGCGCACGGCGACGTTGTCGATATCGCGCGACTCAATCGCGTCTTCGCGGGCGAGCTTGTATTTGTTGACGCCGACGATGACGTCCTTGCCGCTGTCGATGCGCGCCTGCTTTTGTGCCGCCGCAGCCTCGATTTTGAGCTTGGCCCAGCCGCTGTCGACGGCGCGCGTCATGCCGCCCATGGCCTCGACTTCAAGGATGATGGCCCAGGCGGCGTCGGCCATGTCCTGCGTCAGCTTTTCCATCATGTAGCTGCCAGCCCAGGGGTCGATCACGCTGGGAATATGCGTCTCTTCCTGGATGATGAGCTGCGTGTTGCGCGCGATGCGTGCGCTGAATTCGGTGGGCAGCGCGATCGCTTCGTCAAAGCTGTTGGTGTGCAGGCTTTGCGTTCCGCCAAACACCGCCGCCAT
>Ga0213850_1384527_pt1 | contig 13842 bp, 1 predicted proteins | sample LLC_MetaT_FD_164453 | JGI IMG/M metagenome (GOLD analysis project Ga0213850, IMG submission 164453) | Metatranscriptome of freshwater microbial communities from post-fracked creek in Pennsylvania, United States - LL:C (Metagenome... | ecosystem: Environmental > Aquatic > Freshwater > Creek ...
GGAGTATTTTCAATTTGAGTTAGATCGAATTAGGACAGATATTGATCGAATTGAATCAAGAATTATTTCTTTTGAAGATAATCCAAAGTTTTCACCAAATGATGTCCGTTATACACGACTATTGGAAGAAAAGAAATTGCTGCTAAAAAATTTGTGTGATTTAAGAGTGAACATTATCAACACTCAGAACTCTTTCCACCCGCATTCAATGTCTACACCAACACTATGTGAATCTACGCAAAGTTTAAAGAGGCCTCGAACTAGTGACCCTCCAATAACTATCTCAGACAATTCTAATCTTGATAATGACTCTGCTGTTGAGAAATATATAAACACGAATCCTATCGTGCAGCAGATTGAACCCACTGGAAATGCTGATCTGCTGAAACAACCTCCTTGCTTAGTTGTTTCTCCTATATCTCAAACTTCTGCCCCTTTGGACTCAACTGTAGCGATGTCACAAGAAGGATCAGAATATAACTCATTTTCATCCCATGGTAATGTTTCATCCAATGTAAGCAGTACAGCTGCAACGAATCACAGCGAGGTGTCGCTACCTCCTGTTCAAATGGAAGAATATTTAAGTACGAAAATGAAGCTCGCTCAGATAATGAGAGATTTCAATAATAGAAGAATTTGCTTTATTGGGAAAGATAATACTCAAATATTTCTTTCTCAATATCAAAGTATTAGTAATCGAGTTAAGTTGGGAGAAGACATAGCATGCTTTTTAAAAGGCAAAATGGTTGTGTTTGTTACAGGAGTAGATAAAAAGAAGAGATCTATTACGGAAACAAAACTATTTATCCCTGATTTTGAATTAATTTTGAATAAATAAGTAAATAATGAAACGGCTAAAAGTTATTTGTTTCTTTTTGCTTGGCTGCCATTATTCCGATTTTCATTCACTACAGAATTAATTTTACTTCATCAAATTATAGACAGGATTTGATTCAATATAGCTCGTTTCTATATACAATATATTATAGGATTCAAATGGTAATTTAAGACATACTATCATTTACGAAGCCTCCCCAGCCGGGAACTGTAGCGGCATCGACACGAAAATCCCCATCCATTTCAGTACAATTGATAATAGCATAGCGCAGTTTTTCTGCCAAAATCTCTTTTGTTGAATATTTCGGCAAGTTGATGGAAAAGAAACAAGTATGAGCTTTTGGAAGCAAAATATCTTGCTTATGCAACGAAGAACTATGTATTTCCGGATCTTCATTAACCATATTCAAAATTCGCATTTTCTGGCTAAATTCCACCCCTTTGGGAGGTAAACTACTTCGTGCCCATACAAATTTTAAAAATGCTGCTTTTTCATCTTCACTAAACTCTTTCAAAACTTCCCAGAAATATTGAATGTGCGAATCTCGTGGGGTTAAATCATCATCATATTCAGTATTGTCTTGTAATCGGGTGATATCTATTATTTGAGCCCCGCAAATAAGTGATCTAAGTTCTTCCCAAGTTAATATACCAATAACACTTTGAGGAATTATTGAAAACAACCCTTTCCGCAACAGTTGAATTGCAATTTTATTTTCACTAAATCGAGTATTCATATACTCAGATAAATATGCTCCTAACTCAGCTAAGTTGACGGAAATGTTGGAACCATTTGGAATTAACTCAATAATAGATCCATCGCTACGTCGAACGCTCCAAGTTAAGTCAACAATTTCTGCTTGTAGTGCTTCCATATCATCAGTTGAAAGATTTGCTAATTGCACCTTGCAACAAATTCCTTTTAGCCTCAGAATCATATCATACGATGATTGATCAAATGAAGCTAAATCTACTTCAGAAACACTTTCGCCAACAATACATTTCCAAATGAACGATGGAAACGATAAATCGATTGTAATTTTCGATCTAATAACGATTCCTAACAATTGACCAAAAAACTTGTATAAATCTCGCTTAAAAAATGATTCATTACGTGGATCAAACATAAAACAATAACGCTCACTGCATTCTTCATCAGATAACCAATTCGGTATCGGCATCAATAAGGGTAAGAAACAGTTCATTCCAGCAGAAATATCAACAGCAACATTCCTTTTCTCTAGGAGCTGCAATTCGTAAAATACTTGTTGGAACAACTCACGGTATGGACCACCATAATCATCTACTCCTTCACCTTCAAATTTAACTTTGAAAGTTCTTGATTGGCCGTCATCCATAGGATGTGTATATGAAATCCGTAATCGTTCATAATTAAATTGTGCCAGTTCTTTCCAAAACTGGCAAAACAGGGTATGGAAAAAAATATCGTCAGCAGATAATTGTAACAATTCACATGCTTCACGAACCCTCAATGCTTTCAATCGATTAATTTTTACGTGAGGTAGATTTTCTGGATAATCATACTCATCTTCCGTTCGGGATGGTAAAGTAGCTGTCTTCTTTAGTATTTCTGATATAAATCTCAATTTAGTAAGTGGAAGTAAGCATTTCCGTATTGTTGCTGAGTGAAAAGGAGAACCCCACAATTCCTGAAGGCGACAAGAATTTACTACATTGTCATCCCACGAGTAGTAAATCGGTGCCCAAAAATCGTCAACATCATTTATACAATCGTTTGCTGCGGCGTATAGCTCCCCACAAAGAGAATTGTTTATTATTTTATCGTGATCTTTTTCTTGGATCCACAATGTCTCAATTTGTACAGTGAAATCAGGGAGAAAAACTGGTTTGTTGCACTCAAACTGATTGCACCAAGGATCTGAAATTAATATTGGTAAGTAGCACGCAGCGTAATGATTGAATATTTTCAGTAAACTTAATCTAGCGATAACTGCTTTTCGTTTTGGTCCGGAGATTCCCCAACAATGTGTCAGCTCAGTATTATTAAGGACAACTCGTGTAAGTTGCGACTGTAGAATACGAAAGTTGTTCAAAACTAATTCGATCGTAACCTCCATAGGTTCAACATTATTGGATTCAGAAAGACGTAGAAGAAAATTCAGTAGCACTTTATCCATATCGCTTGTCCATCGTTTTGGATCAAGCATTTCCGCAACAGAATCAACGTCATATTTAGTTATATACAAAACATTTTCACGGTAATGTTGATTAGGTTTCGAGGAATATTCGGATAATTCATTTATGCTGCCAGCAACTACTGATATATGTGGATACGAATTCAAATTTGGATCATTCATAGCGAACTGATAAGTAGAACGAAGAAAATATTTCTTCGATTTTCCTTCCAATATTTGCTGAATTGTAAAAAACCATACTTCTCTATTATTACCAAAATGGAACCAAACTCTGTGAAAAGCTACACCAGCAACTTCTGCAATACCATAGTTTGTTCGGACTTTATCACCGACAACTAGATCTACCTGTTCCAATATACTGGAAACCTTCAGTAAGTAAATATCTTGTTGAGAAATCGTTCGAACCAAGGAGAATAATTGGGGATTACACCAGTGATTGCACTCTTTGCAAACTAACTCCGCTACTTCATAACTCAAGTAGCCGAAAGATCGATTCCAATACAAGTAATAAGATATTTCTTCAAATAGCGTTATATTATACAAGCAGGAGTTACTAAAAGGAGTTACTGAAAAAGATCCTCGGATACACTTTGAAGGTTTCGTTTCACTCGACATTATTTGAACAACTTGACCCATGTTGTAAAATGCAACAGCTGGATACATATCGCCATATATTTTCTCAAAAGCACAACCTAAAAATTTTCCATTTTTACTGTACGACAGATAACCCAAACTTAAATCCACTTCAACTTTGATAATATCACCAGCTGAAAATGATTCTCCGTAGACTTTGACTTTTTCTCGATTGTGATATAAAGCTTGCTCCCCAATAAAACCCCAACCTTGTGAACATCCGCCTAAAAACGTATGCAAGTCAACCATGGAAGTCGCAATTCCAATAAATATGTAGGCAGTCGATGATTGCACTATTTTAACTTCCCACGATGTGGTACCACTACTAAATGATCGGGTGCCAAGAACAGTGTTCCAATTATCATCACCATTGTAAGTAGCTGTTAAGCCATCATCCGATATTTGAATCTCTTGACCACATTTTAATCTGTCGAATTGAAACAACGTCCCCGCTGTGGTTTTGAAATAAACTAAATCACTCCATAAAAGTGGAAAGCCATTATAAAAGCATCGACACCTTAACGTGTAATCTACACCAGGGAGTAAGTTCACTTGCTTCAAACTGTAGTTAGTACCACTGTAAATCGTCTCAAAAATATCATCATCAGAAAGGGTCTTGTCAATAATTCCGATTGCTAAAGCTACTTCTATTCTAACCAACTTACTATTGAATTCCATGGATTGGTCAACAAGCGAACTTAAAGTCGATGAACTTTCCTCTAAATCAATATTAATTGTATCAGATTCAATTAAAGTTATGATCGGCGCGTTTGTTACCAATGTACTAAGTCTTGAGAACAGATGTTGCTCGCTGGATTTGAAACAATGGAATTTGTCGCCAACACTACGCTTCATGCTACAGTAGCGTTGAATTAATTCCATATTTGATACGATGGTTGTTAAATAGTTCGTGTGACGTATCGGAAAGTGAAGATTATTAGGACCTTCATATTTCAAAATGTCTCGCTGTACCATTCCTCTCAAAATCAAGAAATTCTTATTGTACAGAAATAGCCCTGGCTCTAATTTTAACGATTCCATAATCTCAGATCTACATATTTTGGATATCAGTGTGCGAAGTGCGAAACAACATAATTGCATATACTTTAATTCCAAAACATCGTACACTGTTTGATTGTTTTGGAAATTTTGATCTCTGGGCGAGCAAAGTGCTTCAAGCAAAAAAGGAATTATAGTTTTAATAATACATTGATATTTATCTAAGCACAATTCATTGTAGCACAACTCCAACCAGTAATACAGATTGTAAAGTAGTGTGTCAAAATTATTTGTATTGATTAGAAAATTCTGATTCATTGAATCTTCTCTCACGCAACTATTGAATTGGTGCAAATAATGCTTCTCCTCTAAAAGAGTCGTCATCATAAAGCGTATTGTCGAAACAATAAGTTCGGTCACTTTGACGAAATCCTCTCCATGATTCAAAAAGATTACTGCAATACTTTTCCACTTCAAAATATTACTTTCGTAACATTCTCTGGTTGAAGTATGAAAGCTATTGAAGTTCACATAAATCATGGATCTATAATCTGCATTTGTATAAACTACTGGACGCAAAGCGATCCAAAGCATTACATTTTCAACAGTGAACTCATCGATGTTGTATTTCCTTCCCAAAAGTATTGGACCTACTATAGAACATGATTTTTGCAGCAGCGCGCGAATATAAGAGTAATATGACAATGCATGCTGAGAAGAATTAGAATCTGGGAAAACTTGATTATTTTCCTGGATAATAGATTTATATTGACTGATAACATCATGACATCTCTCCTCTCCGAAGAAATCAACATATGCAGATACAGTTGCATTATTTTCTTCCGCTGCCTCTATTTCGATCAGTGCTGCTGTGTTGGGACGAGGAGAATTAAACAATAGTTGATAGAAAAGACCATATTGATAGAAGAATCTTCGAACCGACTTTTCATATTGTAATCCGATAGATTTATGCATAAAGTCAAAAAAGTGAACTTCGTCTTGTTCTGCAGGGAAAGAGATACTATGATGAGTAGCACCTCGCTTACGAACAATGTTTGTCTGCCACAACGGTGAATTTGAAATCAGAACAAATGACTGCAAATTCGTGAACCACTTATTCGCGAGAGTCATTGTACGGTTACTGTTGACAGAGCATATGCTGTTTTGATCAGACTCTTCGTTACAATCTGGCTTATTGGAAAATTTCTTCATGCTATATCCCCAAAATGGTCTATTTGACGGATTATTTCGGGTACTACTTAAAACGTCTTCCATCAGTTGCTCTAGTTGTAAATAGCCTCTAAAGTTTGTGAATCGCTCGTGTAAAATTAAATTTGAACGCTCCATTTTAAAATAAAAATGGCTGATGCAATTAATCAGTTTCACATAAATATACGATTCAGTCGGAGAAAGTAATGGCAACAGCGATTTGTGTTGGAAATAGCAGTCATTAAATACCATAGAAATATAATCTTTGGATAGCAAACGCAAATACGGTGATAATCCATCTAAAGTTCTGATTATTCCTTCAAATATTTTCGGAATAAGATCCAGCACTGAACTCTCATAGAAATGATCCGTTAGAATTAAATCAGATGTTTTTAATTTCGATAATTTAACTTCATGAAAAAATTCTTTGGATGATTTAACATTTTCTGATAGTACTACCACATTATTGGTAGAGTTGTTAATGAAAATGATGGTACCAACTTCTGTATTGAAATTATTCAAAACCTTACAGCCTAAAAACAAACCAGTTGATACTCCACCAAGAAAATTTGAAACAGCAATCAAGTCCAAGCATAACCACCCGTAATTTAAATCTTTTACTTCTTTGTAATCATTACCAAGATGATCTTGAAAATTAGAGAAAATCTCATCAATAACTTCAATCATTGCGTTTCTCCACACAAAATCTTTACTTACCAGTTCGTGCAAGATTTGAGTAAAATGAAAGCCAATTTCTCCAATATTACCTTCACTTAAGGAAGCTAATTTTTCATTTACAGCAAAACTATTTTGAGATATATGTGACCTACTGGTACTTTCCTCCCCAACGCATTCTTCAACGTTTTCCAATTTAGCTCTCAGCATCAAGCTAATATAATCTTGAATATCCTTGCACCAAGCGCACCTTGGTACATACTTCAATAATAATTTTATTGTTGCAACAAAAGATTGTTCAGACTGATATAACAAAGTAATTGGCAAAACGCTTTGCAACCAATTACTACCAATAATACGGAGTATATAGTAAATAAAGTTGGTGTAAATGCTCTTAGTCTTTTGAGGTAGCAGCGGACAATCAAAAACTGAAACAAAAAAGCATGAATCTACAGTCAACTTTGTCCCGTCGATATGATGATAATTCAATCCAGTCAGAGTTATATCACGAAGGAATGAATGGTAATTCAACAAAATACAACGCACTATTTGTAATGAACAGCTTCGATTCCTTCGATTTTGATCTAAGGTGTAAATATTGATACAAATTCTAACAGTCTCGGAAATAAGATCCTTCATCGCGAAGGAGTGTCGACTGCAATACTCCAATACAACTTGTGATTGTAATATACACTTAAATGAAGATAAAGCAATATAAATGAGCTTGGCAGAAAGATCGATTGCTTCTGGAGGGCCATGATCAAATATTACCTTAATATGGATGGGTGATAATGCACGCGAATAATATTTACAATGGGAAAGCATGCCATCGAATCCAAGCTTTACACTATTAATTTTCGTTTTGAAAGTAGTCGGACAAGAACTAATCAGGAGTGGAAACAATATCGATTTAGAATTTCCCTTCGCGGTGTTTATAGTGGAATCTAACTGGCTGTTGATAAATAACTTAATTTTCTTCTGCTCAATTACTATTGTTATATGCGTCCACGTATAAAGAGGTATCGAAGCTTCACTGACAACCTTTTCGCATTCATTATGATGCCCATACAAAACTTCGAGTTTGCCGTCTGACTTAAGAAACAATAATGGCCACGCTTCATTATGGTTTAGCTTGCCAAGAAGGAAATAACTTGGGCTACTATTGGCAACATTAGGCGATGGAGCAGGCTTATTTAATAGATAAATCCAAGTTGTGATACTGTAGTCAACACCTTTACAATTATTCAATAACTTTTCTCCAAGTATCAGCACTCCTTCAGATTGGCGGCTAAATTCTATAGGTTTTGTAATGATATCTTGACAACGCTTTCTATTATTCATAGTATCACGCATAACCGGCTTCCCCACATGAGAGCTATTATTCTCGCAATTCGCAGATTCTCCATTGAGGCTTCCAAGACTATTACTGCTAAATAACTCTTTATTTCGGTGTTGTTGTAAATGCCAAAGCAACTTATTATAACAATTCAGAATTATTGTTAGTTGAAGTTGCAATTCTTCATTGGCATATGAATTCAATTGTTCCAGTTTAGAAAATATCGCTGTTCTCCAATACGACATCATTCCTAAAATTAACTTTTTAAGAGCATTAATACGCTCTCGAGAATTGCAAATCGACTTTTTTGCTGTGTTCGTCCCAATCACAGATGTATTACTTAAATTCGAAGACTGTGGCGACTTGTCATCACCAAAAATAGCCATCAGCGAATATTTATCAAAGTAATAAGATATCAATTTTACCACAATGTTGCTATCAATCACTATCAAATAATTTCGGAAGGATCTTAATTTAGAAGAATAATGCAGTGACTCAAGAAGTTTGAATGCATGTCCCAAATGCTGCAGTTCCAAAACAGAATAAGGGGAGTTAGAAATATCCGATGAAACCATATTGTGATACGAAGTCTCAATTATACACACTAAATCATCTTGAAATGCTCTTAATTTGGACACAAAACTGCTATAGCATACAGAATCGTAGCATCGCACATTCCACATATTAGAAGAATTCGACATCTTACCCACAAATACCAGAGGATCATCATCTTCAATTGTAGTTTCATCAATTAATAAAGCGGTAGATTGCAGCAAGATATCTAGCCTTAAAATGAATGGTGAAACTTTCCTTAATATGGAACTACTTTCACTTAGTTCTTCGCCAAATAAAGAAAGCTCTTCATTGAAAAGGGTAATTGGGCGGTAAATCTCAGTTTCCATTTTTTCAGTTAGATGATTTGCAGATGGTATATTAGTAAAATCCTTTGTTAACACTAATACAGCAGAATGGATATAATTTAGTGTCGTTAATGGTAAACTGACTGACATTTTCAATAGCCGATACCATCTCTTTGCACACAGTATCTTTGTGACTACCAACCTCCACCGTCTTTGGGAATCATTTTTGGGCAAACGGAAAGGCAACAAAAGCGGAAAATACGAACTGCTTCTTGACGTATCACAGCAAGTTTTTATAAACAGTGTTATTTCTCGATAAACATTCACAATCGAAAGAATAGAATCATGCCAGCACTTAGATTCATCAGAAGACACAATCATCGAGCGACGACTGAAAATAAACTTGGTAATTTTTGTAATATTTTTGTACAGTATTTTGTTATTATAAAATCTGTAGCCGAAAATACTCGTCGCAGTATCAAACAAAATCTCCTCCAAGAACTCAAAATAACCCCAACAATTATTCTTCAATGAAGATTGTACAAGCATTCTATAGACTCCATCCGTTTCTTTAGCAATACATCGATATACATGTGTGATAGCTTTTGCAGCAGTCGGAGCCAAGGAAACGAAAGCAGTTTGAAAAAAATTAGCATCTGCCAATCGAAAAGATAGCTTGTCAATTTGTACACCACAATAATTCCACAATTCGTGATCGAACAAAGACTCAAAACTTTTCACATCGATTGTGGATGTTGCATTAGTAAATCGCCTCATGATTAGAGATGACTTTTTTGCGCTCCGACCAAAATTCATTGTTGTCATGAGGTGAATGGACAACTTTAGCAATCGAAACCACCACGAAATCTGACTACAATCTTTTCGCCAATATAAAGCTTCTTCTATTAAAATATCATTTACTTGAGCATTTTCGGTCTTTTCCATCGTATTAACAAAAACTGAGCTGCCAATAATAAAATCTTTCTTCGCGTCGTGTCCATTATCACAAGTTAACACGCAATTTTTCGCCTTCAATTGGGCAATGGATACTTCATACCTACAAAAGAGTTGCAGCTTTTCAATAAGTGTTAATAAATTCGAAAGAATATCAGTAACAATGAGTCCATTCTTGGCGGATGCACTTACAAATAGTAACGTAGTAGGAAGTAGACTCGGAAGTACTGTACCATATCTTAAACTACCCAAAATCTCGTCTGTTATTTGTTGTTGCAAAACCACTTCAAGCAATCCATTTGAATGGCGAAGCATATCATTCACTACTTCTGCAGCATAAAGAGAACAATCAACAGTGTGTTCAGTGATTTCTGTCGAAAATATGAACGGTAATATGCTTTTCAACAAATTACTTAAGGTTTGCTCCAATACTGTTGTAACTCTGCGAACATCTACACTTTTATTATTACTATTGAACTTCCTTTCAACGCAGTAGTGGATAGAATAATAATTAAATAAATTTAGTAAGCTCCTAAAGATTTTAACCGCAAAATGGATAGAAGATGCACATAACTTAAGACATTCTTCGAAGCGGAAATAAACTTTTCCAATAATCGTTAATAGCTTTAATAATTTTGCAGGATCTCTTAAATCTTTAACATTTTTATTAATATTCTCCACTTTTCCAGAAATTAAAAGAGCATTTATATGCTCTAACAAATTGGCTAAAATTTTTGGATGATAGAAAAATATTTCAAATCCATGGAGCAATGTGTCACATATAAGCATAATAATTGGCTCCCCTTCGTTGTTGGCCATTTCAATATCATAGTAGTCAAAGTAAATTTGTAGAATTGTGTTTCTTAATATGAAGATAGTTTTGGGCAAACTGATATCTCTTTCTGGAAATATTTCAAAACTGCCATTAAAAAAGTTCAACTTTGATTCGAAATGTTCATCCAAATGTGTTTTTTCGATAAGTATTTTCTCCAAAGAGTGAACAATATTGGATCTATTTATAGAAAGTAATTGATCCGTTATTGGAAGCAGCCTTTTGATAAGAACGACAGCATCGGGAGAAGACAATGGAACACTAATCTGCGAATTGTTGCCACAAATTATTTTCCAAGACATTTGAAACAATGAAGATACTGAACTCAAGGCACCTTCTAGTCTGGATCGTCCTAAACACTTGAGATTAACATCCTTCGGCACAAAGCAATTTACATTCTTAATGAGAATCACTAGAAGCTCTCTGCAGGTTACAGAACTTAACAAATCAACGGAACTTTGCACAGCCAACAAAGTAGCTTCATTACATTCAAATCCAGTAATTAATTCAAGATCTTTCCTTAAATTTAACGCCTGATGTTTCGAACAATCTTTCGGTGCTGCAGAATCTAAAAACAGTTCCGCCCTAACACAGGTTGGGGCAAGCTGAGTGTGAGTACTGTCGAAAGACACATTATGCGAATTGACACTTTCCGAAGTTAGAACCAAGGTATGATAGAATCCAGCAGACACTGATAAAATCTTTTGTCCTACAAAATCATCGATTGGATGTGGATTGTGTCGCTCTTCTAAGTCCCCAGTCGCCAATTGCCCATGATTGTTTCTGCCAAACACATAAAGCATACCATTTGAAGTGACCGTAATAGAATGATAGCAACCAGCAGCTAACATAATAACTCCCTTATCTCGAAGTCCCGCAATAATTGTAGGAGTATAAACTTTTGGCTGTGAGTGACCAAATCCCAACTGTCCATAGTCATTTCTTCCAAAACCGGCAACAATTCCAGTATTTGTCAATATCAATGTATGATAATAACCACAACAAACTTGGAATATGTTGTCTATTTCAGGTTGCATTGGAAGCTTTGTGAAAACCTTGACATTGTTTGTGCTCTCAATTCCCAGTTGACCATAGTCATTTTTCCCGCAAACAAATACTTGACCCAAAGAGGTCGACAACACAGTATGAAACTGTCCACAAGAAATACTCAGAATTTGCCTTGGCGCACTCAATATAGCTTGTGGGGTTTTCTTGTCAACGGTATCACCATGGCCAAGTTGGCCTGAATCATTTCTACCACAAGAGAAAACAGTCCCATCGCTACATAAAAATACACTATGATGATAACTACAACCAGCTAGAACAACCTTTCTGCTCATTAATGCTCGGATTGGTCTCGGTGCAAACTCACTGTTTGTATTTCCTAGACCCAATTGACCTCGATAATTATAACCAAAAGAGAATATTTTCCCTTCTTTTGTAAGCGCCAATGTATGCTCACAACCATTGTAAACATGCACTTGGAAAATTTCTTCATCTTCCAACGAGTGCACTAAGGCAGGCTGGCGAACTTGTTGATTTGATCCTGTACCACATTGTCCATTATCGTTATAGCCAGATGCATATAGCTTCCCTCCTTCTGTTACAAATAGAGAGTGTTCATTTCCTGCCCCAATACTAACTACATCCTTGTCATCTAGAAACGAAATCCTCGCAAACGATTTTCTCATATTAATATCATTTAAGCCTAATTCGCCATAAGAATTTTGCCCACAACTCCAAACCTTCGTGGAAATAAAGTTTGATTGCACTTTGTGCGCCGAATGTATTACTGTAGCTGTAGCAGAACTCGTCAAATTTAAACAATATTTATTCAACATATATAGAATAGCATTGGGGACTTTTAGACACAACTGATGACTATTCCGAATTTCTCTTTCCATTTTCTTCAAATTTGTCCGAGGAGAGAGTTGCGACAATTCCTTATAAACTATTGGATCTTTTCTATCACAAAAATCGTGATTATTGTTCACCAACCGGACGCCAATATTTGTCAGATCCGAAGTAATACTTTCTGTGGAATAATTGATTTGTGCGTTGTTAGTTGGGATAAGAGGTTGATTTGCAATAGTTTCTTTAGAATCAAGATATGCGTAGAGCTTGCTTTCTTTAACCTTTGCTGCATTCAATTTATTTTTATTCAAATCTTTTTGATTTTCAAAAAGTTTTCCTCCGCCGGATTTTTCCCACAATTTTGAGGTATGACTCTTCTGGGATTCAGAAGTAGTTAATCCACCAATTCGACATGATTCCAGGGTACTATCATTGGCGTTATTTGAACGCTGGCGTGATTGAGATATATCTTTATAGTTTTGCGCAGAAGATTTCGTAGCTAACTTTGATTTTGAAGAATGCTTAATAGGTCTGGACGACGCACCTATATGTGAGTTCACTGACATCGTGAATACACCACCATACGAATCTTTGAGTTTCTTCAACACTTGATCTATGTTGGATTCAGTAGTAATAATTAAATGAGCCAAAATATCGATAGCAACTATTATATCAGTCACATCGTTTGATAATAACCCTAAAGATAAAAAGCCAAAAACCCCTAAAAGAATTGATTTCGTATCCTCTTCAAAGGATTTTTTCGACCAACTGTTTATGTCAAATGGTTTTGACATTATAAAACAGGCTTGCATAAAAATATCTCGCAATCTTCCCTCATGCGGTATCTGCACAACGGTACCGAAAAATTCCTTTAACGATAATACCAAAGGAAGGAGTATTTGCGGATTCACAAATCCTTCGTTGCCATTTTCCACAGCATATAATGAAAGTTCTATCACATGTGAATAGAAAGTCGAGGTTGTAGATTGCTGGATGTCGTCAAGATAAGTTTTGGAATTAGTAGAAGTATCGTGAATGCGAGCCAAAATTTTCTGAACAACGAAGTCCGCCATATGTTCGAATACAATGACTTGCTTGTTGATTTGGAATGATAAATTATCAACAGATTTCACAGTTTGATTGACTTCAAGTTGTGTTCTGATATTGTACAGACACTGTCCAAGACGTGCATCATTCCCAAAGATGATGATATCTTCGGCAAAATCAAAATTTTTCATAGAAGCTTCGCTTGCTCCTTTTTCAATTTCATCTTCCTTAGGGATAGAATAATCATCCACAAATAGACGATGCAAATAATCATCATCGCAGAGATTTTCATAGTTTAGTGCCAATATCTGTTCATTCTCTTTCGAAAACTGTTGTTTCTTGTGGTTATTTCTGCCGAAATACCTACGCATCGCGCTATGACTGAGAAATCAATTAGTAGTTGATATTGTTATTGTTATTATTGTTGTA
>Ga0213850_1141683_pt1 | contig 13766 bp, 12 predicted proteins | sample LLC_MetaT_FD_164453 | JGI IMG/M metagenome (GOLD analysis project Ga0213850, IMG submission 164453) | Metatranscriptome of freshwater microbial communities from post-fracked creek in Pennsylvania, United States - LL:C (Metagenome... | ecosystem: Environmental > Aquatic > Freshwater > Creek ...
CACACCTGCTTTGGCGGAATCTCCTTCGGTCAAAATCAAGGTACATTCCAACGATCGAGATGTACCCGCATATGTACAATCCGTCAATTTGGGTACTCCTTCGATGCTACGTGATTTCGTTCCACTCGTTTTTTTCGTCATGCTTTTCAATTCCTTGGCTTGTGTAATGGCCGACGCTCGAGTCAACACTCCGAGTTTCAATACCTTTTCCACAAACTTGTCACTGATTTCGCACTTGGATCCAAACGAGGATACGGTCGATGTCAAACATTCTTTTGTTTGACTACTAAATTTTGGATTGACGATATCACAACGCAAAAACAATATCAATTGCTCCTTGATGCTTTGAGGGGGCACGGATGGTTTGCCTTTGGATACCAACGTTTGATTTAGTTTGGTTACCAATTGACCCATGATGTAATCCACATGTTTACCACCCAAGGAGGTGTTAATACCATTGACCAAGGACACTTGCATGAATTCGTCCGAGGGGGTCAAGGCAATGGCATATTCCCATCGTTCATGGGTTTGTTCATAAATGATGGTGGCGGATGGTTCGAGATACAAAGGAATGTAATCTTGGAAATGTCGTGTTTCAATGGGGACACCGTTCCACTTGATTTTCACTGTTTTGGGGGTCACAGCAGCGGCATCATACACGCGTCGTACAAACAAGGCACGCATATCTTGGTCCAAGGTACAACCAAATCGTGCATAATCGGGTAAAAAGGAGACGCGAGTCATGGGTTTGGTAGTGCTTTTCACCCCTTTGAATTTGGCCAAGGGAGTGACCACGGGTGGGTGGATGACGCTCAAATTGGGTCCAAACGATTGTTGATATCGTAATTGTTGCGTGGTATTGACGGTTTCGATCGAGGATTCGGTGGACCAAATAAGTGCCAATTTGGCGCCATATCCATTTTTGCCACCAATGGTTTGTTGTTGTTCGTCATGAAAACTGGTGCCCGAGAGCAAATGGGCAAAGATCATTTCAGGAATCCATATCTGATGTGTGGGGTGGATAGCAATGGCCAGTCCTTGTCCGTCATTGGTGACGGTAATTCGTCCTTCTTCGGACACGGACACGTCAATGTAGGTCACAGGGACATCCGTGGTGGACATACGTTTTACATGGTCAATAGCATTCACCAATACTTCGTCAAAGATCTTGTACAAGCCTGGAACGTACGAAAGAACACGACGATTCATTGTCCAGTTGGATGGGGGTTGGGGTTGTTTCGATTTGGATTTGGATTCCGATTTGGATTCCGATTTCGACTCCTCCAATTCCATGGATTCAATCGAGCTCAAACTCGGATCCATGACAAAAAGGGTGGTTTGGGTGACCTCAACGGACCCAATATAGGTATCTGGACGTTTCAACACATGTTCAATTCCTTCGAGTTTCTGGTAGGTATGAACCCATTCTTGTTCTTGTTCGGTTAACGAGCTCGTAGAAGCGGAAGCAGCCATCTTTAATATGTGGTGAGATGTATTGTATTAAAGATATCTCAACAAAATTAATATTGGATCAAACTCGTATGAGCAAAAAAAGTGCAGCCGCCATTGCCTATTTCAGCGAGGAAGACGATCCAGACCATTCGGATTCGGGATCGGATGAAGAACCGGATGAGGATGAAGAGGAGGATGAAGAGGAAGAGGATAATGAAAAGGAAGAAGATGAGGATGAGGATGATGAGGCTGCGGTTGTTCATGGATTAGATGGAATTTTAGAACACCAAGCGGCTGCTCCTTTCGATTCGGATTCGGATTCCAATTCCGATTCCAACTCAGATTCGGATTTTGATCCAGATAAAGACCAAGACCAAGACGAAAACAAACACAACGACAAGGACAAAGAACACGATGATCAAGGTGTCACCTTTTTGTCCAAACGCAAATCCGCTACTTCTATCCAACTCAAAGGAAAAAAAGAGGAATATGATGAACATCCAAATGAAGATGAAGATCATAACGGAGATGGACACGGTTATTTACAAAAATTTACACGTGCCTTTCAAGAACAATATGTTCCCACATATCATTCGGAATGCATTACCTTGCCAAATGAAGAAATGGCTGCTCGTTGTGTCGTTGTTCGAAATAAAGATGGCGTCGTCGTGGACGAATATCATAATCGTACACTACCTCTCATCACCAAATATGAGCGCACTCGTATACTTGGTCTACGTGCAACTCAATTAGCCAATAATGCACCTCCTTTCGTTACTTTACCCGACTCCATCTTGGACCCATTAACCATTGCACGCATGGAATACGACGCCAAAAAAATCATGATGATTATACGTCGTCCTTTACCGGATGGAACGAGTGAGTATTGGCGCGTTCACGATTTAGAAGATATTATACCATAAGATCTCCAAATTCCTATTTCTTGTTCCTATTTATATTTGTATTCGTGTATTATATTACTATCCAATACAAACCTACAAACTTATCCCATGCCCTTTCGTCCAGATCAAACCACCATCTTTTCCATGCGTGCCATGTCGCGTTCTTCTTTAGCTGCTGCCCAAGCCCAAGCCCAAGCTCAAGCCGCCAGACCCATGCCCACTCGTATTGTATATGTACCCATTGTTCGATTACAACCACCACAAATGAGTGATCCTGTGTCTGTACCTGATCTGGTGCCAACCATGGTGCCTACTTTAGCACCATCTGCATCTGCATCTGCATTTGATCCCTCCTCTTTGGCTGCCACCTATGCTCGACTTGCTACACAATCTCTGCCCAACTAAATAAAATACAATACAACAATACAACAATACAACAAAACGAAACAATATGATATGATCGTGAACACGTGAACATTGTGAATATCTTGGATTTAGGCATCACCTTTTTTTATTTCGTCTATTTTCTTCTCTTGCATTAGAATATACGACAACACACTCGTCGATTTCGTATATTTATCTATGACATCCACTTCGCAAGTCTATGACATCTCATTGGTACAGGCGGGTGATATTAGTCCTGGAACCCTTTCCTTCACATGGGTCTATAATGGATCCAATACCATCCGATCCTTTAGCTTATATCTCAATGATATTTCAGTACAAGGATCCATTACCAAAGTTGACCTCGTATATGATGTCGATAATATGACTTATACCTTTGTTGGTCTCAATGATGCCACCTATTATTTGGCCTACATTATCGGTAACATGGCTTCTACTTCTGTGGCACGGGCCTATTCCAATACTGTGACTTGTCTTACCGTTGCAAATGTTCCGACCATTTTACCCCTCAATCTTAGCACCTCCTATCCTATTAACAATGGTGTCGTCCTTGATGTATCTCTAAATAATCTCGATGACCCTTCTTTAAATCTCATTGAATTCGTTTTGGCCGATCTAAGTACCAACCAAATGAGTTCCATCTACTTTGATGTTACTGACCAAACCACTCCACAATCCTTTACTCTAACCGGTCTTAACAACAACGACACCTATGAAATCGCATGTCAAGTCTATAATGACACCAACAATCCTAGTAGTTTATCCAATACCATTATCATTGTTCCTGGCGGTGCCAGCAGTCCTCCCACCAATCTATCTGCTACCACACCCAATGCCGATTTATCCATTCTTGTCGCATGGGATCGACCTAGCAATTGGGACTCCATGGATCCTAGTACCAATATCTTAGAATACATTATTCATGGACACAATTGCTCGGATGGATGCTTTACCATTACCATAGACAGTGATACTTATCCCGATATCGCTACCGATGCTTCTTATTCTTTTGTTGTCAATAATACCAACAATAATGATGTTTTTACCACCGATGGATCCACCTGGCACATTCGGGTTGAAGCCGTTAATTTTTACGGAACTCTTGGATATTCTTCTTCTGTTGATGCCATTCCTTATCAAGCTCCCGGAGCCCCTACCGATCTTGTTGCCTATGCCGATATTGTCGATGGATCCGTTGTCGATCTTTCTTGGAATGCACCTGCCGATAATGGTGGATATGCCATTTCCGCATGGATTATCAAGGTTAGTACTCATTCGGACATGATGTGTCCAATTCAAACCATTACCGATACCAGTTACTCTAGCACCACCTACGCCGTGGATTCATTAACCAATGGTACCACCTATTACTTTACCGTCGAAGCACAAAATCCTGGCGGTAATACCGGTCCCGTCGCTACCAGTGATCCATCCAATATTGCCAATGCCTATCCTTATACCTATCCTGATCAACCCGATACACCTACCGTAACTCTTGGTTCCGGTTCCGATTCCAATACCGCCTATATCTCATGGACTCCATTTAGTTCAGCTGATCAAGTCGGAGATGGAGCATTGGGTTCCGAAACCTATCTCATTTCAGATAATTATGGAAATACCTATGGACCCTTGAATCCGAACGATAGTAGTGTGAATCCATACGCCATTACTTATTCATCTCCGGATGGCACTTCCTATAGCTATACCATCACTTGCACCAATTCCAATGGACTCACCAGTGCATCGTCAAGTTCTTCTTCAACTGTAACTCCTTTTCAAGCACCTGATGCACCTACCGAATTAACCGCTAATGCAGATACTACGGATGGTTCGGCTATTTACCTCTCTTGGACTACTCCTGATTACAATGGTGGATTATCTATCTCTTCATGGAGCATCTCCTATACCACTGACCCTACTTGGTCCTCGGGAATTACTACTGTGTCCAGCACCGATCCTAGCAGTACTAGTTATACTGTATCTTCTTTAACCAATGGTACTACTTATTATTTTACCGTTGCCGCCATCAATTCTGGTGGAGCTATGAGTGATGTTTCCAATGTTGCCAGCGCATATCCATACACCTATCCTGCACAACCTGCTCAACTCACCGCCACACTTGGATCGGGGAACAATGCCAATATCATTTCGGTATCATGGACTCTACTCACTATGTCCCAAGTCAATGATGGATATGCCTTGGGACGCGAAACATATACCATTACCGATAGTGCCGATAATACATATAACTTGACTTATAATTCTCCCAATCCTTTCCCTATTACTTATTCATCTCCTGATGGCACTGCTTACACATTCACCATGACTTGCACCAACTCATCTGGACTTACCAGTGATCCATCAACTGCTTCTTCTCCTGCACTCACTCCTTACACTGCTCCTGCTCCTGTATCTACCATCTTTGTGAATGTATTGGATGCATCGGGCGGAACTTTTGATGTCTCTTGGAATCCAGCCGATGGAAATGGATATGATGTGGCTGCCTATGAAGTATTAACTTATGTTTTTTCTGATGGATCGGATTCGGGATCCGCTGTTAGTGATATTTCCGTCAATTCACCTGCTACAAGTGTTGTTATTACGGGGCTTACCAATGGACTCTTGTATGGATTTCAAATTATTACCTATGGTGGACCCATTGGAAATGAACCTTCCAGTGCTGCTTCTTTTCCTGGTGATTATACCTATGGATATCCTGTCTTTGGTACTCCAAGTGCACCTGCATCCATTTCCGTCGATGCCACTGATTATTACGGACAATTAGTTGTTTCTTGGACTGCACCTACCGATGATGGAGGATTAGGAATTGCCTCTTATCTTATTTACCAAGATGGAACTCAAATTGATTCGGTCGATGGTTCTACCTTGTCCTATACGGTGAATGATTTGACAGATGGTACTTCTTACAGCTTTACCGTGTATGCGGTATCCAATGTACCCACCAATTATCCATCAAGTGGATATACATGGGTTGGAGCTCCGAATGGTATTACTGGACCAGGGGCAACTGCATCTGGCACACCTAGTCCTGGTACCAATATTGTTACCTTGAATGTGAATGTTCTATCTTTAGATGGCATTGAATTTGACTGGTCCTTAACTGGTAGTACTGGATTAAACATTACTAGTTCTGTACTTACTGAAACATCACCTAGCTCCACCACCTTATATTCAGGCACCGAGCTAACACACACTACCTATGGTTTCTCTGCATCCACTTCTTACACCTTTTCTGTACAAGTTCTTTTGTCCGATGGTGTTACTTATGTTACCTCTTCCAGTGTAACTGTTACCACCAACGATCCTCCCAATGATCCCATTTTTGATACTGTTGTTGCCAATCCAAGTGGAACGGGAGGATCCATTACCTTTACTTTGACTCCCAATTTGGCTGCAAATGGATACAATTCTCCCTCGGTCACCATGTATGTTGTCAGTACCAATCCGGTTACCAGTTTTAGTACTTCTGCAACCTATACCAGTGGATCCACCCTTCTTCTTCCTGCAATCACTGGACTCACGAATGGAACAGCTTACACATTCCAAACCTATACTGTTGATAATCAAGGCAATACGAGTCCAGGTACTACCACCACGATATGCACACCTTATGCTTATCCAAGTGCTCCTGTGTATAATTCTACTACCACATCCGTCCAAAACCATTCCGTCACTTTGGGATGGAACGCACCTTCCAATGCATCTACATGTGGATTATCGTCCACTCTCACTTATGCACTATCCACTACTGCACCTAGTACATTTGCTAGTAATGTAGATGGATCTTCCTTTACCATTGTTTCTTCGGGACATAATGTAACGAGTTTAACAAATGGCACACCTGGCACCTATTATATTCTTTCTTGCGCCACTGATCCAAATAACTCGGGCAAATATGTTATTGGTGACTATGTTACCTTTACTTTGACTCCCACGGGTATTCCTTTGTTTGGTACTTCACCCATTCAACAAGTTGCTTCGGTATTTACTATCACCATCAATCCAAATGGTTCTGCTCTCCAAAATTTCAGCGCCATTGTATTACCTGACCCAAGGGAAGCCAATGTACCCAATGCATGGCACATTGATTGTGCACCATCTTTAACACAAACAGGCACCATGGTTGCTATTGGACATAGTAACAGCACGTTTTCATTTGATACCTATTATAACAGCACTACTCACGCTACTGCACTTACATGCACCTTTGGAGATTTAGTTTATACACCACTTGGACTCATTTTTAGTTGCTCCAATACAGCTGGAATGTCCTTGACCGATGGTACTTACTTTTCAACTGAATCCAAATTACATCCTTAAGTTAATCAAGATAAATAAAGTATCATTTCGTCCTGATCGTTTCTTACGGCCCTACGTCACAATGACAACAAAATAGAATCACTCTAGGGTAGGGTAGGGTAGCATAGACGTTCATCTATCTGCCTTATTCAATAACATTCAATAACATTCAAAATATACATGAATCATGAATCATGAATCATGTCCATGTATATTTACATTGCGATTTCCTAGTATCGTGTTATTGTGTTATCCAGTCCATACAAAATGCTTTTTGTTGGCTCGTGTACGATGATTTCCAAAGAGGTTGTTCACATTGTTATGCCCTTGATATTTGGGATGTTTGCATCGAATCGTATGTTTACGACATGCACCACGAACAAATCGTCCTATTTTGTCTTTATGTTTTATTAACATTTCAACGATGTTTTGATAAAACGAACGAAATTGGGGTTTCATGGATTCCAAGGCATGATATGGAATCCATCGGATCTCTGTTTTTTCAAACAATTTGGTGTTTTTCACTACATCTGTTGGTAATCGCTTTTGCAAAAAATGACGGCTTTGATTGAAATATCGAACCATGTGTGTATTGTAGGTCAAGGGAACGATGTACACTCGATAGGTACCATGACTCGAACTCTTGTAATTCAAGGAAAAAGTTTGATTCCGATCCATCCATTTTCGGATTTGATCTGGACCACCAAGAAACCCTGATAATTCTTCGGCTCCCTCTCGAATGGCCGTCTCACGAAACGATTCATCATGATCCGTTCCTCCTCCAAAATCACTCCAACCTGGATTTTCATCGATATCTCGTTCTTTGCCAAACAGAAAATAAATCTGATTTCGATGAACTGCTATTGGTAACACACTGGCACCCATGGATCTTTTGATATGACTGGTATATATTATATGACACACATGTGTACATAACTACGACGTTTCCTATTTCCTATTTATTATTTACTTTTTGTGTCGAGCAATCATGTGATACAAAAACTTCCAGCAAATAACAAACAACGCGGCATGGCATAGAACCACTACATTGCGGCTTCCATTGGGAGGGAGGGTAATCAACATACCTGGGTACAACGCAATGTACAAAAGGAAGAGTCCAAGTGCAATTTTCCAATTCATGTTGTTGGTTTGAATGAATATATTCTTGTGTAGAAAATCGATCGATGTCCTGTCCATCCTGTCCATCCGTCCATCCGTCCATTCGTCCATCCGTCCATTCGTCCATTCGTCCATTCGTCCATCCACTATGATCCATATTTGAACGAACTCATGCTAAAGATCAACATCAAGATCAAGACCAAGATCAACAAGACCAATTCTCCCTAAATCCTTGCCTTGCCTTGCATTACCCCATAACAATAGTACTAGGAGTTCGTGTTAATGTACGTGCTAAAAACGTGGTTGGTTGGGCTGGGATGGGTGGTGGAATAGGTGGTGGAGAATCCACTTCATACAATTCACAATAATCCGCATTCATTTCATATTGTCCATTTCCATGATAACCCGATTCCATCCAAGAGGTTAGGGTATTTTGTTGACCAAACGGATCCATCAAGTGGCGAATAAACTCGTTCATTTGTTCTGGATCTGTATTCGTATTTGTATTCGTATTCGTATTTGTATGAAACCATTGGACACGTTTCATTTCTCCTTCTTTAATTTCCTTGTGGAACATTTGATCAATAATTGAAAACGCGGATTTCATTTGAATGATGTCATTCAATAACGCTCGTTTTTTCGCAAATGCTTTAAACAAAATCTTGGATAAAATACCTTGTTTGTGTTTGTGTTCTTGTATTTGAATTCCACTTGGACTTGAACTGGAACTGGAACTGGAACTAGAGGACCATTCTTGTTCTGCCATAAACTTCATTTGTCCAAAATGTCGAATCTCGTTCTTGATGTTGGTCAATTCCGTAATCATTTGTTTACGATGATCTTCGATTCGTTTAATCACTGAAAAAATATTGGTGTGGTAAATAACTGGATAACGTAATCGAATGGCACGAGGAATGATAAATTGATTGGTTTCTTTAATTTCCATTATCTTTTTCTCCACATCGTCTAATTTTTGTTTCATATCCCCTTCTATTTCCAATCGTCGAGTATTGATTTGTATTTTTAGTGCTTCTTTTTTTGTACGTATTTCCGTCCATTGACTTGCATCGCAATCCCCTTCACACACCGTTCCTAATTGATCATAATCATATTCCATCGTTTGTAAATCTCGATATCGAAACAACAACACCGATCCACTTGTAAATGCTACCGTATTTTGTAACTTGTCGTATTGATGCGACGATATTTTGTGTGCTTCGGAGGCTGCATCTAATTTCAAATAATTCACTACTGCCAATAAACATCCGATCAGTCCATTAATCGTGGCTGTCACCAAATAGCCCCATGCGTATCCCTTTACTGCACTCGATAGCACACTCGCTACAAACGATAGGACGATCGATGGCATCATAAATACGTTCAAATACGTTTCACATAAAAACTTGGATTCCATGTAAATAATTTTTTGTCCTTTTAAATAACTACCCAAAATATCCAATGCACTACTGTATTGGTTATTCAAATTATTGTATGCTTTATCCAATTCATGCTCAACATCTTTGTAATCCACTCGACGAAACTTGCGTCGTAAGGCTGGATCTTCCATGGTTTTCAAGGGACCTAATTGCAACAAGGTTTCATCTTCGGACGAATATGCATAATCTTCGTCGTGATCGTTCATTGGATTACCACTACCATTATTACTATTACCACTTGAATACAAAATGGATTTGGACAAGATCGTATTGTTGGGTGGAGGTGGCAAATCCGTTGTATGAACAATCAAATCATCATATGGACCTGAACCTGAACCTGAATTAGGATTCGACGATGATATATCCAATACAAAGGAAGATGACATGTATGATTATCGTTATCGTTATCGTAGATGAACCAAACAATTCATTCTTAACTCGTTAGTTTATTTGCGTCCACATGCACCACATCCACCGCCACGAAGACGTGAAATACGATCAATCATGGATCCATAGGACAAGGTTGGATATTTTGTTTTCAAGTTTGGATTTGGATTCGAATTTGGATTTGGATTTGAACGAGGGGGAGCCAATGTTAACGTAGATGGATGGGTGTTGATGTTTGGTCTTGATGGATAAGAGTAAGGGGGAGATCCACCTAGTAATGTCATTGGGACTTGAACACGTTTCGAAGTATGAGGATACATTTCGTTTGGTTTGGTTTGGTTTCCTTTCTGGTCGAGTCGATATATAAACCAAACAAAACAAAACCAAACAAAACAAAACCAAACCAACAAGGTTAAATACGTCGTCTTCTAGCTAAAGTCGATGATGCTATTGTGCCTACCATACCACCGGCCGAATGTGGTTTATATAACATCGTTCCTTTACTAATCGTATAACACATACACATCCGTTTGGACGGAGAAGAATTCATCACCCAAGCGGCCTCTTCATAGCTCATGGGCAAATAGGTATACGACGCACGATTCAACCGATTCGATGGATACGAAACAATAGCGGTTCGAACTGGGGCATCATTCACATTCATATTCATATTCGGACTCGCATTCATGGGTATTGTATGGTTGTATGGTTGTATAGTTGGTATTGTATCGTATGCACTCGGTATGTATTTATACATGTATTTTTATTCATTATATATCGTCCCATGCCCAATCTTGTTCCAATGGGACACTCGTGGTGGGTGTGGAAATTGAGATTGAGGTTGAGGTTGAGGTAGAGGTAGTGGAGGAGGGGATGGCTTTGGTTTTGGTTTTGGTTACACTTTTCTTGTCCCCATCCTCTTCATCATCGCCATAATCATGGTCCAAGGAAAATACGATCCCTCCCCCATCGGCTGCACCTGCCGCTCCTTCTGTTCCATCTCCAGGTCCTCGTTCAGCTGAGATCAATACTTCCCATGGTTGGACTACTGTATCGATTAACCGTTGACGTTCTGCATCCGTATACACTTCTAATAAATCCACTTGTTGTAATTTCTTGGTGCTTGTCCTTTCTTCTTCCTTGCTACGAGCATATCCGCTCATATTCATACCCATGGATCCACCAAAATCACGCACACCTACCAACACCCACACATTCGGGGCAACATTGTTAGCTCGACGATGTCGACCTGCAAAACGTCCTCGAATTAATCCAACACGTTCGTATCCGTCGATCCCCATACACGAAAACATATTATTACCAAGTGCCTTGAGCACTACCGCATACACTTCTTGTGGACATGTGGATACCTATTTATGACATGTACACAAAAATCAAAATCAAAATCAAAATCAAAATCAAAATCAAAATGAAATGAAAAAGAACAAACTTGCCCGAAGATGGGTACTGGGTTGTGCTGGTCCTCCCGCACCCGTGTTTTTACGGGCCAAACTTTTGGCTCGATTTCCACCCCCCGCGTTTTTCACCATGATTTAATGGTGAGATGAAATGAGATTAACGACGATGACGACGTGTTCCACATCGACGACCACCACGACGATGACGACGCGTACGACCACCACTCATTTTGGTAGAGTTGGCAGCCAAATCCGTACCACCCAAGGAACTGGTGGCTTGAACCGGCGCGGGAGCCCCAGATGACTCCGATCCGGATACTTGATTGGATGGAACAGGATCACCACTACCTCCTTTCTTGCCACGTTTCCATTGACTCTTGTTCTTTTTGGCGATGGACATGGCTTTCTTGTAACTTACTCCATGCTTGTGTTGCATTTCCTTGACAAAGGCGATCCAAGATGCAAAAATTGGGTTTGCTTTACGTTTTCCCATAATGATAATGTTGAACAAAAAATGGATGTGGTTAATGTGGTAAATATACTACAAGAACAAAAAGATGAACTTCAGCTCTAGCTAGCTAGGCACATGCTTGAAAAGCAGATGAATTTCCAATGGGTCCTACATGCATCCCTTCATGTAAAATTCCTGTACCCGTATTTTTGGGTCCTGGTTCATGAACGATGGATGGACATGATTGCTGAATTCGTTCGGTTTGATAACTGCAATCCAAGGGATTACGCAAGTATTTGGTATATCCGGGATGATACGCTCGTCGACATTCCAATCCACATTCGAAATCCGATTTTGGATTGGAATTCGATTGGTCATATTTGGCTAAATCATTGATATCCACTTGACAACTTCCATTTTGAATTCGCAACTTATGAAGATACATTCCTTGACTTGCATTATCTACCATATTTCCCGTATACAGTAATTGAACGACATTCCATGGATACTGTCCTGTACGAATCCAACGATATCGTTGACGAATCATTCCGTCATTCGACAAGACGGATGGTTTGATATATCGATATTGATTTCCACGTAATTCCATTTTTGTTGGATTCGCATTCATGGTGGGTGCAGTACTTTGATCATATCGCCCTTGTTGGCCACCATAACCATATGGATGTACACCACGAAATCGTGTTCCCGATTGACTCATTTTCATATCTTGTCCAACCGAAATCGATCTCGTTCCTCCATTCAAGGAAAATCCAACAGGTCCCCAAACATCAATCCCTTGTTGTAATGCCAAGGACGAGTTCGAACCAAACGGACCTTGAGGCAACCAATGACCCCCTGGAGCTGATCCGGATATCTTGGTCGCACCTCGTCGTGCATTCAATGTTTTTTGTTTCAAGGTTACTATCGACATGCTTGCTTTGGTTCGTATCGTAATATATACTATACGAACTATACTCTCGTTTCTTTCCCTTACTCTACTTTCGATACTACTTTGTACCTATGAATCAACCATCCCTATCTCAATCGAACTCATCTCGTCCAACCCAACTCCAAAAATCCCTTGCTGCTTGGTACAAAGCTTCTCTTCTTACCTTTATCGGAAAAGAATGTATCCACATTGGACTGGGTCTTTTTCTCGTCTTTTTTGTCTTGTACATACTCATACAAATTCATCATTACTACGAGCAGCACAAAATTGATCCTACCGACGCACCTCTTCTTCTACCTCGGTAGTGCTAGTGTTTTTTACACCTAGTAAGCTTGGCTTTCTCCTTTTTATTAAGTTCACGGATTGCCTCTATAATAGGACTTATTTTTTCTCGAGAGTAATCCACTGTCTCGCCTCGTCTTATTTTCGAGGCAATAGTATAAATGTGGTTGTGTTTCGCCTTGGATTTGGAACGATTTTCCGAACGCAGCTCACGACCAAGCTTACCACTAAATAATCGAATTTTGGACAACGCAGCACGCTCGTCTCTTAATTGACTGCGTATTTTACTATCATTCCTTGAGGGTTTATAACTCCTTCTCGATTTCGATTTCGATTTTTCTCCACCTCGACTACGACGAGTACGACATCCTCCTAAATAAGACCTTGACATCGAATAAAATATTACTACTATATATTCTTTTTTGTTTTTCTATTTTTCTATTATTGTTTATTGACATGGCTATATATTCGTGGTCGACATACAAACACATGCCCGTGGTAAATCGCTTGGTGGCAACCTGGTGTTGTTCGAATCCCTTCCTTGATGTGGTTCGCGACGCACGCTGGTTCGATCCTTTCACCTACCATGGGTATTTTTCTTTTTTTTTTCAAAAAAGTAACCGTTACACAAACCGCTATTTTAAC